>Ga0247780_1000559_pt1 | contig 33828 bp, 42 predicted proteins | sample UWRJL079202R5_FD_179927 | JGI IMG/M metagenome (GOLD analysis project Ga0247780, IMG submission 179927) | Plant litter microbial communities from Arlington Agricultural Research Station in Wisconsin, United States - UWRJ-L079-202R-5 | ecosystem: Environmental > Terrestrial > Plant litter >...
TGTGCCGCTGCGGGCGCTCGCAGATGCGGCCCTTCTGCGACGGAACTCACAAGGCGATCGGGTTCCGCGCCGACAGCGGCCTGCCGTCCTTGGCTGCGGAGATCCCACCGTCCGAATTCGAGTAGCGCCGGCGCAGCCGCCGCATCGAGGTCGCCGAGCGGCTGAGGCGACCGGGCCCGTAGCGGACGCCGCCGCGCAGCTTCGCGCCGAGGGCGAGCCAGGCGCAGATCGAGCGCTCCGCGATCCAGACCGGCGCGAGCAGTGAGCCGGTGAGCGGGAAGCGCTCCCTCCCCCCCGCCCGACGGCGGCCGATCTCGGCGACGCCGACGGCGGCGAGCGCGGCGGCGGCGAGCGGTCGCGTCCGGCCACGGCGCAGCAGCCAGGCGGCCGCGGGAGCGATCGCCAGAAATGCGCCGATCCGCGGCGGGATCGCGAAATCGTCGTAGGCCTGGCGGACCCGCTGCGAGAAGAAGTGGGTCGAGGTCGGCGGCCGCCTCGCCACGTAGAGGTCGAGCGGAGTCAGCACCGTGCCGCCCGCCGCGGCGATCGTCCGCATCAGCTCGAGGTTCTCGAAGAGGGCGTCGCCGTCGTAGGCGCCGCTGGCGAGGAAGGCGCTGCGGCGGACCGCCAGCGTGCCCGGGAAGTCGCCGACCGGGAAGGTCGGATCGGCGGTGAAGACGCGGTTGAGGAGGGAGCGGGCCGTGTCCCAGCGCGCGTGCCAGGGCAGCTCGTCGAAGTAGTTCTGGGGCCGCACCAAATCGGCCTCGTCCAGGAGCCCGAGCGTGCGCCGGAGGGTCGGCGGGTCGTAGCGGACGTCGTCGTCAGCCAGCACCACCCGCTCGTGGCCGCACTCGCGCACCCCGGTCACCACGCCGTTCACCTTCCCCATCGCGAAGTCGAGGTCGGGGTGCGGCCCCAGGTGCCTGGCGACGCCGCCGAGCGCCGCCGCGTGCTGCTCGAACAGCGGCGACGGCGAGCCGTCGACCACGAGGATCTCCTCGACCTCGCCGGAGAGCCCGCGCAGGTAACCCGCCAGCTCCCCGATCGGGCCGGGCTCGGTCCAGCGCAGCGGCAGGACGTAGGCGCTCACAGCGGCCGGCGCAGCGAGGTCTCCCCTTCCTTCCAGGCCGCCAGCAGGTGGCGCGCGAAACGGCCCTCGAGGAAGAGCAGCGCCCGGGCCCCGAAGACGATGTCCCAGGCCAGCTCGGGCTCCTGCCGCGCCAGGCCGCCGGCGAGGTCGTAGGCGGCGATGTTCTCGTGCACGGCGTCCGCCTCGACGTGCTCGTCGTAGAAGTCGGTCGCGTCCTCGCCGAACCCGAGGCGCCGCAGGGCGTTGCCGTAGCGTCGGTTGGGGAGCGCGGAGGTCATCTCGAACATGGCCAGGTGGCCGACGATCGCGCCGCGGCGGGCGCGGCGCAGGCCGAGCGCGGACATCAGGTTGACCGTGGCCAGGGTGACGCCGGGGATCCGGTCGAGGTAGGCGTTCTCGCGATCGTCGAGGCCGAGCGCGCGCATCGTCTTCGCGAACAGGGCCGAGTGCATGCGCTCGGCCCGGCCGCCGCCGTACTCGTCGCCCTGGACCTCGAGCAGCGCCGTCTTCGCCGGCCCGCTCAAGCGCGGGATCGCCCAGCTGTGCGGGTCCGCCTCCTTCAACTGGTACAGCGAGCGGTGGACGACGAACTCGCGGAACTGGTCGAGGTCGGCCTCGAGCTCGAGGCGCCGCGACAGGGAGGGCCCGCCGCCGGCCTCTAGCCGGAAGAGGAGGTCGCCGACCCGGTCCGGGTCAACCGGCTCGCCGGGACCGACCGCGGCTTCCAGCGCGCCGAGGAAGCGGTCCTCCAGCGAGGTTCGCAGCGCCAGCAGCTCCGGGCTCCACTCCCAGCCGGGATCGACGCGAGGGAAGGAGCGGTAGTGCAGCTCGAAGCAGAGGTAGAGCGCCAGCTGCAGGTCGTCGTCGCCTAGCGGTTCCTCGACGGCGTCGAGGCGCTCGGCCCGCTCCTCGGCAGCCGGCAGGAGGCGCTCGGCGGCGTCCGGGGAGGCGGAGAGCAGGCGGGCGACCAGGGCGCTGATCGGACCGGCGGCGGGCAGCGCCGCGACGTCGGCGCTTGCCTCGATCTCGCCGACGCCGATCATGCGGCGGCGGCTCTCCTCACGGAGCTTCGGCTGGCTGCGATGCGGCGACGGCCTGCGGCGGCTGCTGGGCGGCGGCCTGCGGCGGCGACATCATCGCCGCCCGCGTGTCCGGCAGCTTGAAAACCTTGAATGACAGGGGCGCCTGGACGCGATCTCGCAGCTGGCAGCGGGGGCAATGCTCCACCCCGATGTGGCTGGCGCTGTAGCTGCTTCCGCATCTCTCGCACGTGAACATCTGTATCCCTCCTCAAACTCGCTAAACCCGGCCGTCCTACGGCCGAGCTACCCAGTCGCCGCGGTGGACAAACACCGGGTCGCCGTTGCGCCCCTGGGTCGCATCTCGAGGCAGGCGTCGATGCCGCGGTTGGCCCGCGGGTTTCGCTTTCGAGGGCGGGGGAACAGCCGGTAAAGGCGACCAAGGAGGTGGACATGGAGACGGAGCGACGCCCGCTGGCGGCCGGGCGGCGGCTGGCGACGCCGGAGGAGGTCCTCGCCGCGGTCGTCGAGCTGGCGGACGACGGGTTCTGCCGCCGCCGCGATCTCGTCCTCCGCTTCCGCGGGCTCGGCGAGCGTGAGCTGCGGCGCTCGATCCAGCGGGCGACGAGGCTGGGGCTGCTGCTGGAGCGCCGCGGGCCCGACGGACGCGCCTACGTCGCCCTCAGCAGCGAGGGCTGGGACCGCCTCAACGCAGCGCCGCGGTGACGACGCCGAGGTCGTCGACCAGCTCCGCCAGCGCCGCGTGGCGCTCGTCGGCGTCGCGCAGGCGGAGCAACGCCGAGGGGTGGACGGTGACGGCGGCGACCGGCGCCAGCTCGCACTCGAGCAGGCGGCCCCGGTCCTTCGTGACCTTGACCCCGGGACCGAAGAGCGAGCGGCTGGCGGTGGCGCCGAGAGCGACGATCGCCCGCGGTTTCACGGCCGCCACCTCGGCCCGCAGCCACGGCTTGCAGGCCTCCACCTCCCCCACCCGCGGCGTCTGGTGCAGCCGCCGCTTGCCCTGGGCGCGCCACTTGAAGTGCTTGACCGCGTTGGTGATGTAGGTCGCCTCTGGGTCGATCTCGGCCTCGTCCAGCGCCTTGCGGAGCAGCCCGCCGGCGGGACCGACGAAGGGCTCGCCCTCACGGTCCTCGCGGTCGCCGGGCTGCTCCCCGACTAGCATCAGCTCCGCCTTCCCCGGGCCGGCGCCGAACACGGTCTGGGTCGCGTCGCGCCAGAGATCGCAGCCGCGGCAGTCCTGGGAGGCGCGCCGCAGGGCCGGCAGAGTGCGACGGGACGGGAGGTACTGGGAGGCGTCCTCGGCCATGGCCGGCTGCTACCCGGCGGCTACCTCGCGAACCACCTCGTGGGGGCGCTTGTCCTCGCGCAGGCCGAGGTAGCGCGGGTGCCGCAGCTTGCCGTCCCGCGTCCACTCCCCGAAGGCGCACTGGGCGACAAGCTCCGGCGCCACCCAGCGGGCGAGTCGCGGCTGCCCGCCCCCACGTCGGAACGGCGATTTCGGGATCTCCAGCGCCTCGAGCCTGGCGCCGAGGTCGGCCAGCGTCTTCTCGCTGAAGCCGGTGCCGACTTTGCCCGCGTAGCGGAGCTCGCCGTCCTCGTAATAGCCGACGAGCAAGGCCCCGAAGTGCTTGCGGGCGCCCTGCGGCGGCGTGAAGCCCCCGACCACCAGCTCCTGCTCGAAGGAGCACTTCAGCTTCAGCCAGTCGCGGCTGCGCCCGTGGACGTAGGTGCTCTCGGCCCGCTTGGCGATCAGGCCCTCCCACCCCTTCGCGCAGGCCTCGCGGAAGAAATCCTCGCCGCGCTCGTTGCGATGCGGCGTGTAGCGGACAGGCCCCTCGAAGGAGAGCGCCTTGCGCAGGAACCGCTTGCGCTCGCGCAGCGGCAGCCCGGTCAGGTCGTGCCCGTCGAACTCGAGCAGGTCGAAGAGGTAGAGGAAGACCGGGATCCCGGTCAGGCGCGCCAGGCGCGGATCGTGGATCCCCATCCGACCCTGCAGCCGCTCGAAGCTGGTGCGGGCGCCGTCGAAGGCGACGATCTCGCCGTCGGCGAGGAAGTCGGCGGCGGGCTCGGCCTCCAGCGCCTCGACCAGCTCAGGGTAGGCGGAGGTGAGCGGCTTGTCCGTGCGCGAGGTCAGGGTCACCACCCCGCCCTCCTTGCGCACCGCCGCCCGGATCCCGTCGAGCTTGCGCTCGAAGACCCAGGCCGGGTCGCTGAAGGGCCGGTCGGTGAGCTTCGCCTTCATCGGCTCGCTCTCTCGCGCCATGGCGCCAGGCTACCCTCGTCGGATGCTCGCCCGGGCAACGATCGGCGCCGCCGCGGTGGCCGCGCTCTGCGCGATTGCCGGCCCTGCGGTCGGCGCCGGTGAGGTCCCGGCGGCCAAGAGCGGATCCCCGGCCCGAGCTGCCGACGCACGCCCGCCGATAATCGACCGCCCGATCCCCTTCGGCCCCAAACGCAAGCGCGAGATGGCGGCGTATTCGGAGCGCCACTACGGCGAACGCGCCTGGCGCCTGCGCCGGCCGCGGGTGATCGTCGAGCACACGTCCCAAACCGCGACCGCCGACGCCGTCTTCAACACCTTCGCTCCCGACGTCCCCGACGTCGAGCTCGGCGAGCTGCCAAACGTCTGCGCCCATTTCGTGGTCGCCAGCTCCGGCCGCGTCTACCGGCTCGTCAACCTGCGCACCCGCTGCCGCCACACCGTCGGCCTCAACTGGACCGCGATCGGGATCGAGCACGTCGGCTACGGCGACGGGGACGTGCTCGGCAACCCTCGCCAGCTCCGCGCCTCCCTGCGCCTCACCCGCTGGCTGCGCTGCAAGTTCGGCATCCGCCTGCGCGACACGATCGGCCACGCCGAGAGCCTGCGCTCTCCCTTCCACCGTGAGCTCGTCCCGAGCCTGCGCCGCCAGACCCACGGCGACTGGCGCCACAGCTCGATGCGCACCTACCGCCGCAAGCTGGCCCGGATGCGGCCCTGCTAGGCGCCCGCGAGGCGCCGCATCCCCTCCCGGTCCAGGCGCAGCATCTTCCAGTCGTCGAGGCGCTTGGCGCCGAGCCCGTCGTAGAAGCGGAGCGCCGGCTCGTTCCAGTCGAGGGCGCACCAGTCGAGCCGCACGTGGCCGCGCTCCAGGGCCAGCGCCGCCAGGTGCTCCATCACCGCCCGGCCGATCCCGCCGCGCCGCCTGTCCGGGCGCACGTAGACGTCCTCGATCCAGACGCCGGAGCGGCACTCGAAGGTCGAGAAGGTGGTGAAGAAGATCGCGTACCCGATCGCCTCTCCCCCCGCCTCGACGATCAGCGCCTCCGCGGCGCGCTGCTCGAACAGCGAGCGCCGCAGCACCTCGGCGTCGCCGCGCACCGACTCGGCCAGCCTCTCGTACTCGGCCAGCTCGAGGATCAGCCCGAACAGCGTCTCGACGTCGGCCTCGGTCGCCGCTCGGATCTGGACATCCGCCGCCATCGCGGCACTCGTTCCGCTCGGCTCAGGCTTTTCCTTCGAACTCGTACTCGCGCAGGAAGCCCTCGAAGAGCCGGCGGTGCGCCTGCTCGTCGCGCAGGATCGTCGTCACCATGTCCTGGGTGACCGGGTCGACCCCGTCGGTTTCCTCGATCATCCGCGTGTAGTGCTCGATTGCCCCGGTCTCGGCCTTGATCACCCCGCGGATCACATGCACGGTGTCGGTCTGGTGCTCGGGCGGCTGCAGGAAGCTCTGCTCGGCGACGAAGTCCTCGGAACCGGGCACGACGCCGTAGAGCTCCTTGATCCGGGCCGCGAACTGGCGCGCGTGGCCGAGCTCCTCTTCGATGTCCGTCGCCAGCGACTCCTTGATCTCCTGCGCCCGGACCCCGTCCAGGTTGGTCGAGGCGGCCAGGTAGCTCATCACCGTCTCGATCTCCATCCAGTAGGCCTTCGTCAGCAACTCGACGACGTGTTCCCGGGTGGCGGAGCTGTCCCCGTCGAGGATTCCCTTGTCGAAACTCTTGGCCTCCATCGTCCTTCCTCTCTCTAGTCGTCGAGCTTGTCGCGCTTCGGACCCTCCCAGCGATCGCCGGCCTCCGGGTCCTGGGAGGGATGCGGCTCGCTGGTGCTGGTGCTGCCGCCGGGCGGGTGGGGCTCCTCGCCGAAGGGCTCGCCGTCGGGGTCGTCCGGGTCCCGCGGGTCCTCGCGCTTCTCGTAGGGATCCGGCCACTCGGTCGGATCGGGGTCGCCGACCGGGTTGTTCAGCGCGTGGTGCGGGGAGTCGTGGCCGGAGATGTCGCCCGGGTCCTTTCCAGGCGGCTCGGGGAAGCCCGTGGGGGCCTCCTGCGGGTCATCCGGGCGCGGCCGCTCCTCCTGCGGATCGTCGGGCTGCGGCGTCTCGGTCATGCGCAGCCGCTACCCCGGCCGCCGTGCCTGGAAACGCGTCCGCGTCCTGGCCTCTAGGCTGCCGCGCCATGGACACCATCGACGAGCTGCTCGCCAACAACCGCGCCTTCGCCGAGCCGCTGGCGGATCGGCACCTGGACGTCGAACCGAGCCGGCAGCTGGCGATAGTCACCTGCATGGACTCGCGCCTCGACGTCTTCGCGGCCCTCGGGCTCGGCGACGGTGAGGCCCACGTACTCCGCAACGCCGGTGGCATCGTCACCGACGACACGATCCGCTCGCTGGCGATCTCACAGCGGCGCCTGGGCACGCGCGAGGTGATGCTGATCCACCACACCGACTGCGGCATGGAAAAGATCACCGACGAGGGCTTCCGCGGCGAGCTCGAAGACGCCGCCGGCAGCGCCCCCGAGTTCCCGATCGGCGCCTTCGCCGACGTCGACGGCGCCGTCCGCGAGTCGATCCAGCGCGTTCGCACCTCCCCCTTCATCCCCCACCGCGAGAACGTGCGCGGCTTCGTCTACGACGTCGACACGCACCGCCTGCGCGAGGTCTCGTAGAGCAGGAGTTGCTTTTGTCGCCCACAGGGCGACAAACGACAACCGGCGTGGTCAGCTGCCCATCGCGCGGGCGATCACCACGCGCTGGATCTCGTTCGTGCCCTCGTAGATCTGGGTGATCTTGGCGTCGCGCATCATCCGCTCGACCGGGTACTCGTTGACGTAGCCGTAGCCGCCGAGCACCTGGATCGCCTCGACGGTCACCCGCATCGCGTTGTCGGAGGCGAACAGCTTCGCCATCGAGGTCCACTTCCCGAGGTCGGCCGGCCGCTCCGGCTTGTCGGCCATGGCGCAGGCTTTGTAGAGGAGCTCGCGGGCGGCGGCGGTGCCGGTCTCCATGTCGGCGAGCTTGAACTGAATTCCCTGCAGGTTGTTGATCGGCTTGCCGAAGGCGATCCGCTCCTTCGCGTACTCGTTGGCGTAGTCGGTCGCCCCCTGGGCGATCCCGACCGCCTGCGCGCCGGCGCCGAGCCGCGTCCGCTCCAGCGTGCCGAGCGGACGCGGAGGCCCTTGCCCTCGACGCCGACCATGTTCTCGTGCGGAACGCGCACGTCGGTGAAGGACGGCGAACCGGTCGGCGAGCCCTTGATCCCCAGCTTGTGCTCGAGCTGGCCGGGGTCGAAGCCCTCGCGCTCTTTCTCGACCACGAATGCGCTCATCCGCTTGTTTTCGCGGTCGGTCACCGCGAAGACGACGTAGAAATCGGCAATCGAGGCGTTGGTGATCCAGTTCTTCTGGCCGTTGATCACCCACTCGTCGCCGTCGCGGACGGCGCTGGTCCGCATCGAGGCCGGGTCGCTGCCCGCCTCGGGCTCCGACAGGGCGAACGCCGGGGACCACTCGCCGGTCGCGCAGGGCGGCAGGAAGCGCTCTTTCAGCTCGTCGGATCCGAAGAGCTGGATCGGCAGCGTGCCCAGCTCCTGGACCATCAGGATCAGGGCCGAGGAAGCGCAGGCCTTGGCGATCTCCTCGACGGCCATCTGCAGGACGAGGGTGCCGGTGCCCGTTCCGCCGTACCGCTCGGAGAACGGCAGCCCGAGGATGTCGTGCTCGGCCAACAGCTTGCGCACGTCCCATGGGTATTTGCCTTCGCGATCGATCTCGCCAGCGCGCGGAGCGATCTTCTCCTGCGCCAGGCGGCGCACCATGTCGCGAAGGTCACGGGACTCTTGGGGTACTTCATAGGTATCGGTCATCGGGGCGGGCAGTCTATGGTGCGGCCGTGGCCGAGATCTCCCCCTACGGCTCCTGGCGCTCGCCGATCGACGCCGCGACGGTCGCCCGCGCCGGCCGGCGCCTGGCGGCCCCGGCACTCGCCGCGGATGGAGCGATCTGGTGGGCGGAAGGGCGGCCGGCCGAGGGCGGGCGCGTGGTCCTCGTCCGTCGCCCGGCCGGGGGCGAGCCCGAAGACGTGACGCCCGCCGCCTTCAACGTCCGCACCCGCGCCCACGAGTACGGGGGCGGCGCCTGGACGCTCGCCGCCGAGGACCTCGTCCTCTTCAGCGATTTCGCCGACCAGCGCCTCCACCGGCAGCGGCTCGGCGAGGATCCCGTGGCGATCACGCCGGAGCCGGAGAGCGCCGCCGGCCTGCGTTACGCCGATTGCCGGCTGACCCCCGACGGGAGCACCGTCGTCTGCGTGCGCGAGGTCCACGGCGAGGGCGAAACCGAGAACCAGATCGTCGCCCTGCCGATCGACGGCCCCGGGGAAGCGACCGTACTGGCCGCCGGCCGCGACTTCTACTCCTTCCCCCGGGTCAGCCCCGACGGCGCCTCGCTGGCGTGGACCTGCTGGGACCACCCGAACATGCCCTGGGATGGGACCGAGCTCTGGCTCGCACCCCTCGCGGACCCCGGCGAGGCCACGCTGGTCGCCGGCGGCCCTGAAGAGTCGGTCTTCCAACCCGAGTGGGATCCCGAGGGGCGCCTGCACTTCGTCTCCGACCGCGACGGCTGGTGGAACCTCTACCGCGACGAGGGCGAGCTCGTCGCCCAGCTGACCGCCGAGGAAGCCGACCTCGCCCACCCGCAATGGCTCTTCGGCGGCGCCACCTACGCCTTCCTCGAGGACGGTGCGATCGCCTGCCTGCGCTGCGAGCGCGGCGAGGAACGCCTGTTCCTGCTCGAGCCCGGCGCCGAGCGGCTCGACGACCTCGAGCTCCCCTACACCTCGTTCGGCTTCCCGGTGCTCTCCAGCCGCGGGACCGAGGTCGCCTTCGCCGCCGCCAGCCCCGCGCGCGAGACCGCGGTGGTGCGCGTCGACGTGCGCAACGGCGAGCCGGAAGAGGTGCAGAGCGCCGCCGAGGAAGCGATCGAGGACGGCTACGTCTCGATCCCGCGCCCGGTCGAGTTCCCCACCACCGAGGGCGAGACCGCGCACGGCTTCTACTACCCGCCGACCAATCCCGACTTCGAGGCGCCGGAGGGCGAGCTGCCGCCGCTGATCGTCCAGAGCCACGGCGGTCCCACCTCGCACGCGACCCCCGCCCTCGATCGCGAGTTCCTCTACTGGACCAGCCGGGGGATCGGCGTCGTCGACGTCAACTACCGCGGCAGCAGCGGCTACGGCCGTCCCTACCGGCAGCGCCTGCGCGGAGGCTGGGGCGTGCTCGACACCGAGGACTGCATCGCCGCGGCCCGCCACCTGGCGGCGACCGGCGAGGCCGACGAGGGGCGGCTGTCGATCCGCGGCGGGTCCGCGGGCGGCTACGCGACCCTCTGCGCGCTCGTCTTCCACGACGCCTTCGCGACCGGCGCCAGCTACTTCGGCGTCGCCGACACCGAGACCCTCGCCGAGGACACCCACAAGTTCGAGTCGCGCTACCTCGACAGCCTGATCGGCCCCTATCCGCAGGAGAAGGAGCTCTACCGCGAGCGCTCGCCGATCCATTTCGTCGAGCAGCTGCGGGCGCCGGTGATCCTCTTCCAGGGACTGGAGGACGAGGTCGTGCCGCCGGCCCAGGCGGAGACGATGGTGGCGGCGCTGAAGCAAAACGGAGTCCCCCACGCCTACCTCGCCTTCCCCGGCGAGGCGCACGGCTTCCGCCGCTCGGAGACCGAGATCCGCTGCCTCGAGGCGGAGCTCTATTTCTACGGCCGCATCCTCGGATTCGAGCCGGCAGACGAGCTGGAGGCGGTCGAGATCGACGGTTCGACCGCGCGCTGACGGGTAGTACGGGGCGCATGGATGGCCCCAGGGAGAGGGATGCTGCGCGGCGCGACTACGCGCCCGAGGGCGTGGCGTCCGAGACCGGCCTCTTCGCCACGCTGAAGCGCACGGTGACCGAGTTCATGGAGGACAACCTCACCGATTGGGCCGCCGCGCTCACCTACTACGGCCTGCTCTCGCTCTTCCCGGCGCTGATCGCGATGGTCTCGTTGATCGGGCTCTTCGGCGACCCCAAAACCACCACCTCGAGCCTGACCGACATCATCACCGAAATCGGCCCGGAATCGGCGGCGGAAACCTTCTCCGGCCCGATCGACTCGATCGTCGAAAACCGCGGCACCGCGGGCATCGCCTTCGTCCTCGGCCTCGCCGTCGCGCTGTGGTCCGCCTCCGGCTACGTCGGCGCCTTCATGCGCGCCTCCAACGTGATCTACGAGACGCCGGAGGGGCGGCCGTTCTGGAAGCTGCGACCGCTGCAGATCGCGGTGACCCTGGCGATGATCCTGCTGCTGGTCCTGCTCGCCCTGGGCCTGGTCCTGACCGGCCCCGTGGTCGAAGCAATCGCCTCGCCGATCGGCCTCAGCAGCACCGCGGTCGACGTCTGGAACATCGCCAAGTGGCCGGTGATGGCGGCGATCTTCCTGCTGATGGTGGCGGTCCTCTACTACGCCTCGCCGAACGTGAAGCTGCGGGGCTTCAAGTGGGTGACGATGGGCAGCCTGGTCGCGATCGCCGTCTGGATCGTCGCCTCCGCCCTCTTTGCCCTCTACGTCGCCAACTTCAGCTCCTACGACAAGACCTACGGCACGCTCGGCGGCCTCGTCGCCCTGCTGGTCTGGTTCTGGATCAGCAACATCGCGATCCTCTTCGGCCACCAGCTCAACGCGGAGCGCGAGCGCAGCCGCGAGATCGCCGAAGGGCGGCCGCGGGCCGAGCGGGAGATCCAGCTCGAGCCTCGCGACGACCCCAAGGACCAGAAGACGACCTAGCGTTTGCGCGCCGCTTTTTTGCGGCTCGGTTTCGCCGCTTTCCGCGGTTTCACCCGTTTCGCCGTCGTCCGCGGGCGCGGCGGTTTCGAGTTGCGCCGCCGCTGCGCCGCCGGCACCTCGTCGGTGACGACCGCGCCTGAGAGCGATTTGATCTGCCCCTCGAGGAACTTCGCCATCCGTTCCTCGTCGCGCCGGATGTCGCGCGCGAGTTTCGCCGTCTCTTTGTCGCCGACCTTTCCGGCGAAGGTCTCGATCGCCAGGTAGGTCGAGATCTCCTCGTGCTCGTTGAAGTACTCGGTCTTGGCGTTCTTCAGCATTTTCTCCTGCTCGCCGCTGCCGCGCGCCATGTGCAGCGGCCCCTTCGCCGCCGCCATCGTCTTGCCGACGAGGGTCTGCAGCGAGTTGCCGCCGCCGCCCAGTTTCTTGATCCGGCGCTCCACCTGTTTGGCGTGGCCTTTGGTCTCGCGCAGGTGCTGCTGCAGCCGTTTCTTGTAGGGCGCCTTCGTGGTCATCGCGATATGCGCCTGCAGGGCCGTCTCGAGTTCCTTCTCCTTGCCGTAGGCCTCGCTCAGGTACTGGACCAACTTCGCGTCCCGCTCGTTCAGATCAGCCATGGGTTCTCCATCCTTCCGGTGGGGGAAGGCAGTCGGCTACCCGTCGCGCGCACGGGAAAACGCGGCCAGCCCGGGCGAGACGGTGTCAGGTGTGGGGCTCGTATTCGTCGTGCAGGTGCCACCAGCGGTACGGCGGCGATTGCGGGCGGCCCGGCGGGGTGTCCTCCCACTCCTCCTGGCGACCGAACGGCGTCAGGTCGAGGAAGCTCCAGACGCTGCCGAGCGCCTCGACCCCGCGGCTCCGGGTCTCGTAGGTGAGGAAGACCCGTTCGCCCTGACGCAGGTAGACGTCGAGCGAGAAGTATTCCGTCGTCCCGCGCGCCTGCTGGAAGTCCTCCCCGACCGTGGTGTACCAGGGAATCTCCCAGCCCATGCGGCGCTTGAAAGCGGCGATCTCCGGCTGCGAGGCCCGTGAGACCAGGGCCACGGTCGTGTCGCGGGCGTTGACGTGGGCCAGGTGGCCGATCTGATCGGTGAACATCGAGCAGCCGCCGCACGGCTTTCCGTCCGGCGGAAACCAGAAGTGGTACAGGATCAGCTGCGGCCGTCCCTCGAAGAGATCGGGGAGGAAGGCGGTTCCCTCGGGACCCTCGAAGGCGTAGTCCGTCGCCATCTCGGTCATCGGCTGGCGCCGGCGCTCGGCCGCCAGCGCATCCCCCGCCCGCGTCGCCTCTTTCTCCTTCTCGCGCAGGGCCCCGTTGGCCCGTTGCCACTCCTCGGCGCTAACGATCGGCGGTAGCTCCACGGCTTCTCCTTTGCTCGACGGTGTCGCGGCCCTCCCGCTCAGTATCCCGCTGGGTGGCGGGCGACGAAACCCCGCGTGCCGGCCATGTCGGCGTGCCAGCGCGGACCGGTGCCGCGGGCGTTGCCCGAGGTGTCCCAGCGCAGGCCCGCGATCACCGCGAAGGCGTGACTGCCGTGGGCGTAGACCGTGATCCAGCGCCCGCGGCGCTGAAGGAGCCTGCGCCCCCACCCGAAGGTGGGCTCGCCCCGAAAACGTGGGTCCCCCGCTCCCCGGTGTACCGGGGATTGGGCATGCTTTTGAGGGTTAACCGGGCGACGGGCCAAGGGTTGCGGTGCCGGCGGCGGGATCGCCGCGGCCGCCGCCGACCCCCGCTCAGGCCTGCTGACCGGCCAGCAGCTCCTCGAGGCGGTCGTAGGTTTGGTTCATGCCGCGCTCCATTCCCGACTCGAGCATGCCTTCGCGTTCCTCGCCGAGGTGGAAGACCGAGGTGGAGACGACCCGGGTGCGATCGCCGAGGTCCTCGAAGACCGCGGTCTCGACCGAGACGTGGCCCGGCATGCCCTCCCATTCGAACGTCTGCACGATCCGCTCGGGCGGGGTGACCTCGCGGTAGACGCCGCGGAAGGCGGTCTCGCTGCCGTCGGGGTTGCGGGCGACGAAGCGCCACCGGCCGCCAGTGGTGGCATCCATCTCGTCGACGATCGTGGTCGTCTCCCGCGGCCCCCACCACTGCGGGACCAGCTCCGGGTCCGTGTAGGCGGCGAACACCCGCTCCCGCGTCGCCTCGAAGGTGCGCTCAACATGGAGCTCTCGATCGCCGACCAACGACAGCGCTGCTTTTCCTGCGCTCTCCTGCTCGCTCATGATGCCTCTCCTTTAGTCCGCTCGAGCAGCTCTTCGAGCCGGTCGAACCGTTCCTCCAGCATCGCCCGGTAGGAGTCCATCCACGCCTGCAGCCCCTCCAGCCCCTTCGGCTCGAGACGACAGCGACGCGTCCGCCCGACCTTCTCGGTCCTCACCAGTCCGGCCTTCTCGAGCACCACCAGGTGCTTCTTCATCCCCGGGAGAGAGATGCCCGCCGGCTCCGCGAGCTCGGTGACGCTCGCCTCGCCCCGGCGGCCGAGCCGCTCGAGGATCGCGCGGCGGTTCGGGTCCGCCAGGGCGGCGAGGGTGCGGTCTACCCGTTGATACTGAACCATTTGGTTCAGTATAGCAGGCGCACCTCAGGGCCCTCCTGTGTCGTTTGTCGCCCAGAGGGCGACAAACGACACTGAGGCAGGCGGCTCGGGGGCGCGCTCAGGAGTTGTTGCTGTTCTTGCGCGCCCGCTTGGCGGCGGCGGCGGTCTCCTTGAGCCGCTCCGCCTCTCGCTCCGTGGCAGCCGCGGCCTCCCTCGCCTCGATGCTCTCTTCCTTCGCGTCGAGCTTCTCGAGCTTCGCCGCCTTCTCGCGTTTGGCGTTGGCGCGTTTCGTTTTCGCGGCCGATTTCGCCGCTTTCTCTTTGCGTTTCGCGGCCGACTTCTTGGCCTGCGACTCGCGCTCCCTGCGGCGCTTCTCGGCTTCGCGTCGCTCGGCGTCCGCTTTCCGTTTGGCCGCAGCCCTGGTCTCCGCCGTTTCCCGAGCCGCTTCCTCCAGCGTCTGCGCCGCCTCCCGCTCGCGCAGCTCGGCCTGCTCGCGCAGGTGGACGGCGCGTTCGCGCTCCTTCGCCGCCAGCAATGCTTCTCTCCCCTCCGCCTTCAGCTCCTCGTCGGCGAAGAGGACGCCGGTGGCGCTGCGAGCGCCGGCCTCGAAGCGATCGATCGCGTACTTGGCCGACGACTCGGAGCCGCCGAGGGCGCCGAGGGCGACGTCGAACGGGGTGCGGGCCAGCTTCAGCGAGCCGTTGAAGATCGCCTTCGAAACCGTGTGCAGTGCCATCAGCTCTCCTCCTCGGGATCGATTGCAGCCGCCGTGCGCTCTGCCTGGCTTGCCTCGCGCTCGAGCTCGGCGGCCTCCAGCCTGTCCTCGGTCGCCTCGCCGATCGCTTGGCGCCGCTCGGCCTCCGCGCGGGCCTCCTTCGTCTGGCGCTCGCGCTCGGCCGCGACCCGCTCCGCCTGCTCCTGCTGCTCCGCCCGGCGGCGCTCATCGGCGAGCTTTCGCTCTGCCTCCTCCTCGGCCTCGATCTCGGAAGCCTCGACCTCGACCTCGCGCCGCTCGCTCTCCACCTCCGCCTTGTCCGCCTTCAGGTCCGCTTCCCGCTCCTTCTTCTCGGCCTCGGCGGCCAGCTCGGCGGCTTCGCGCTCCGCCTCGGCCTGGACCTGCTGCAGCTTTCCCTCGCGGTGCAGGTCTTCGCGACCCAGGGCCGAGCCGGCGACCTCCTTGGCCTTGCCGACCAGCTTTCCGAGCGGACCGCCGGCGGTTTCCTCGCGCTCACTCAATTCGCTTCCTCCTTATTCAAGTGCGGTCACTACAGCCCGGCTACCCCACCGTTCGCCCGCCCGAAACCCCGGTTTCAAGCGCGATGGCGGGGGTAAAAGACGCTCAGGCGCACCGGGGGTCGGATGACCACCGAGGCGCCACACAGAAGTCCGCTCACTGCTCACCGAACCTGGGTCCGGCGATGGGGATCGGCACGTTGGGAGAGCGCTGAGGCGCTCGATTTCCACTCGAGGAGGAGCGATGCGAGCGTTATCGGGATGCACCCGCTGCGGCCACGTCGAGCGCAGCTACAACGGAAAGGACGGAAGCGCGGAGGCGCGGTCCAGCCGGGACTGCCCGGAGTGCGGCTTCCCCCTCAAGGACGTCGATCTGCTGGGAGCGCGGCTGCTGGCCCGCCAGAGCCGGCGGCGCAAAGGCGCGCGGGTGCAGCGGCAGGACAGCCTCGTCGAGCTGGCACGGACCACGAGCAGGCGCCTACGAGGCGCGAAGAACGCTCCGCGCCCGGTGTAGGCGCAACGCCGTCGTAGCCGCGTTGCCGCCCGGGCCGCCGTGCAGTCCGCCCCCGGGGTGGGCCGAGGAGGAGGCGAGGTAGAGCCCTCGCACCGGGGTCGTCGGCCGCCCGAGACCAGCGAGCGGGCGGAAGATCGCCTGCTGGTAGAGCTGCGCGGTGCCGCCGTTGATCGCGCCGCCGACGAGGTTTCGGTTGTTGGCCTCGAGGTCGACGGGCGACTGCACGTCACGGGCGACGATCAGGTCGCGGAAGCCCGGCGCCAGCCGCTCGACCTCCGCCTCCATGCGATCCGCGAAGCGGTCCGCGTCCTCGCCGGCCCACTCCCCGCGCAGCTCGCCGGCGGCGTCCCAGGCTGGATCCTGCGGCACGTGCGTATACGCCCAGGCCGCCTCGCCGCCAGCCGGCGCCCGCGAGCCGTCGACCATCGAGTACTGACCCAGCACGAGGAAAGGGTGATCCGGGATCCCGCGTGAGGCCAGGTGGACCGTCGCCCGCGAAAGGCCGTGCATGCCCTCGGCGACGTGGACCGTGCTGGCGCGGCGGGCCTCCGCCGCCGTCCAGGGAATCGAGCCACGCAGGGCCCAGTTGACCTTGAAGGTCGAGTTGTCGTACTGGAAGCGCCTCAGTGCCTCCCGCTCGCGCTCGGGGACCACGTCCGGGGGCAGCATCTTCAGGTAGAGCGCCGGAGCGCCGCAGTCGGCGAAGATCGCTCGCCGGGCCGGGAAGCGACGCCCGTCCGCGCTCAGAGCCGCCGCCGCGCGGCCGTGCTTCACCTCGATGCGCTCGATCGGCGTCTCGCAGAGGACCTCGCCCCCGCGCGTCCGCAACCGCGCCACGAGGGCGGCGGTGATCGCGCCGGCGCCGCCCTCGGCGACCGGGTAGCCGTACTGCTGTCCGAGCCCGCAGAGGACCCAGCCGAAGAGGCCGCCGCCGGCGCTGTCGGGCGTCAGGTCGGCGTGCAGGGCGTTGCCGGCGATCAGCCAACCGCCTCCCTCGCCACGGAAGTTCTCCTCGGCCATGCGCCGCGCCGGCAGCAGCGAGAAGCGGGCGAAGTCGGCGAGACCGCGCGGGCCCAACGCCCGCAACAGGCCGGCGCCCGGCCGCAGCGGCGGCAGCGGCGTCAGCAGCGCGCCGAGGACATGGGGCCCGGCGCGGCGCCAGAGGTCGAAGACGCGGCGCCAGGCCTCGCCGTCGCCGGGGGCGAAGGCCTCCAGCGAGGCGCACGTCTGCTCGAGGTCCCGCGAGAGCAGCGCGCAGCGCCCGTCGGGGTGGGGATGGGCGACGACGTCGTCGGCCGCGAGCCAGCGCAGGCCGTGGGACTCCAACCCCAGCGGCGCGATGTAACGGGAGGCCGCGGCGAGCGGGTAGAAGGCGCTGTAGAGATCGTGGACGAAGCCGGGGGCCGTCACTTCGCCGCTGCGCACGGCGCCGCCGGGCTCCGGCTGCTCCTCGCAGACGACCACCTCCCAACCGCGGTCGGCGAGCATGTTGGCGGCGACGAGGCCGTTGGGACCGGCCCCGATCACCACCGCATCGGCCCCCATCAGCGCCCGCCGAGTCCGCGCCTGGCCCGGTCGAGGACCGTGAGAGCCCTGACCGCGACGCTGCCGCGACCGCCGAAGTCGCCGTCGACCTCGCCGTCTCCCTGGGATGCGTACAGCGCGCCCTGCCCAGCGTCGGGACGATCGCCGGCGGCCTTGTTGTAGCGCGCGAAGAGTCGCAGCGCCCTTTCCGCCAGGGCTCCGAAATGGGAGGAGAAGGCAACCTGGCCCCGCGCCGAGCCGCCGACGACGAGCTCGTCGCGCGGATGGCGGATCGTCGCCACGACCGCGTCGGCGACCGCCCTGGCCGAGTAGAGGTCGGGCGGCGATGGCGGCAGCAGGCCGGTGGCGCTGTCCAGGTGGTCCCAGAGGGGCGTGTCCACCGCGCCGGGGTTGACCATGGAGACCGTCAGCGGCGATCCCGCCTCCGCCAGCTCCACCCGCAGCGTCCACAGCAATCCCGCCAGGGCGTGCTTGGCGGCGGTGTAGCCGGAGAGGCCGGGCAACGGCATCCGCGCGGCGATCGAGCCGATCACGACGATCGCCCCGGCGGAGCGCTCGAGGTGCGGGAGGGCGGCGCGGATCGTGTTGGCCGTGCCGCCGAGCACGGTCGCGACGGTGGCGTCGAAATCATCCCCCGGCGTCTCCGTGAAGGGCCCGAAGGCCGCAGCCGCGGCAGCGGCGACGACGACGTCGAGCCCGCCGAGCCGCTCCACCGCCTCCTCGACGGCCGCGTCGAGAGCGTCGCGCTCGCGGACGTCGGCGGAGACGAGGATCGGATCGCCCCCCCGCGCCCGCAGCCGCTCTCTCGCGCGCTCCAGCCCAGCCTCGCCGCGCGCCAGCAAGGCCACCCGGGCGCCCTCGGAGGCCAGCAGCTCCGCCGTCGCCAGGCCGATCCCGCTGCTGGCGCCGGTGACGAGGACGCGCTGGCCCGCGATCGGGCGCTCCCGCACCGGCTCCAGCTCCCGCCGCCCCTCTGCGATCCGCTTCAAGCGCGAGAGCGACTCCGCGTTGCGCAGCCGCAGGAGCCCGTCGGCAAGCGGGTTGCGGGCGACGAGCGAGGTCAGCCGGTCGCCCGCCTGCTCCTCCATCAGCACCTCGGTGCCGCCATCCTCGCCGCTCAGCTCGAGCGCGATCCGCGCCGTCCCGAGCGGCCGCGCTTTCGCCTTCAGGACCAGGCGCCGCGGCGGTTCGGCCTCGAGCACTTCGGTGTGGTCGGAGAGGGTGAGTGAGGTCGGCCCCACTTCGTGGTGGAAGCGCGAGCCCGGCTCCGGAAAGGCCACGTCGGAATCGCGAACGTCGTTGGCGCCGACCACCCATTCCGGGTAGCGGTCGGGGTCGGAGAGCACGGCGAAGACGGCCTCCGGCTCTGCCTCGATGTGAATCCGGTTGCGCGCTATGCCCTCCCGGTACCCCGCCGTCATCGGCGACAATCCGGGCCTTCGGCCGCGTTTCCGGCCCGCACCCCGGGGAACATGACAGGCATCCTCCGCAGCCCCGCAGATCCCGCCGCCGACGCCGCCGCCGCAACGGCGAAGACGCTCTCGCGCCTGCGTGGAAAGCGGATCTTCCACCCGCACGGCGTCGGCTTCGCCGCCGCGCTGACGCCGATCGGCGAGCGCCTCGGCGCCTCGGCCCTGTCGCGGCCGGTAGAGGCGACGGTCCGGCTCTCGCGCGCACTCGGGTTGCCGGAGCCCGTCCCCGACCTCTTCGGACTGGCCTTCCGCGTCGCCGACGCCTACGGCCCGGGACTGCACCAGGACCTGCTGCTGGCGACCACCGGCTCCTCGCGTCTCGGCCGCCACGCGCTGCTACCGGGCCGCGGCTTCTGCGACCGCACCTACTCGAGCCTCCTGCCCTACCGGCTCGAAGACGAGCTGCTCGTGCTCGGTGCCAGAGCGCTCGGCTGCGAGCGTCCTGGCCCTGGACTCGCCGAGCTGCGCCGCCGCGAGAGCGCGAGCCTCGAGTTCGAGCTGCTGGCGGCCGCGCCAGGCGGCAGCTGGCGGCCCGTCGCCAGGCTCGCCCTGGGGGACCGGGTCCCGCCGGCGGAGACCGAGCGGCTCGATCTCGACCCGACCAACACCGGCGGCGGCCTCGAGCTGGCCGGCTGGCTCAACCGCCTGCGCGGTCCCACCTACCGCGCCAGCCAGGCCGGTCGCGGCGCCAGAGCTTGATCGCGGTCATCGCCGACACCCACATGCCGAAGGGCTCGCGCCGCCTGCCCGAGCGCTGCACCGAGCTGCTCGCCGAGGCCGAGGCGGCGATCCACGCAGGCGACTTCTTCGGGCGCGAGGCGCTGGAGGAGATCGCGGCCCTCTGCCCCACGCTCCACGCGGTTCACGGCAACGTCGACGAGCCAGCGTTGCGGCGGTCGCTGCCGGCGACGCTCGAGATCGACGTCGAGGGGCTCACCGTCGCGATCGTCCACGACGCCGGCCCGGCCCAGGGCCGTCTCGACCGCCTGCGCCGCCGCTTCTCCGGCGCCGACGCCGTCGTCTTCGGCCACAGCCACCTCCCCCTGCACGAAGAGAAGGACGGGTTCCAGATCTTCAACCCGGGCTCTCCGACCGAGCGCCGGCGGGGGCCGCGGACCTCGATGGGCCTGCTGCGCCGCGACCAGTGCAGGTTGGCCTTCGAACACGTCTGGCTCTAGGACCGCCCACTCAGCCGCGGGCGCCGGCCACGGCGAACAGCTGCCACTCACCCGGCGCGCCCTTCAGCTCGTGCGCGCCGCGGTCGTCGAAGGCGATACCGGAGCCGACCACCAGCTCCCGCACCGTGCTCGAGACGAGGACCTCGCCGGGCCCTCCGAGGGCGCCGACGCGGGCGCCGATGTTGACCGCCATGCCACCCACGTCGGTCCCGATCAGGTCGACCTCGCCGGTGTGGATGCCCGCCCTGACGTCGATGCCGGTCAGCCTCAGCTCGTCGCGGATCGCGCAGGCGCAGCGGATCGCCCGGGCCGGGCCGTCGAAGGTCGCGAGGAAGCCGTCGCCCATCGTCTTCACCTCGCGGCCGCGGTGCACCGCGAGCTCACGACGCACGGCGGTGTCGTGGCGCTCGAGCAGATCGCGCCAGCGGCTGTCCCCGAGCCGGGCGGCGGTCTCGGTCGAGCCGACGATGTCGGTGAAAAGGATCGTCGCCAGCGCCCGTTCGGCCTCGTGGGCGCGCCGGCTGCCGACCAGGAACTCCTCGACCTCGTCGAGCAGGGCGCCCTGGTCGCCGACGGTGGGCAGGTGGTCAGCGCCCTCGAGCTCGACGCAGCGGGCGCCCGCGATGTTCTCCGCCAGGTAGCGGGCCTGGCGCACGGGAACGAGGCGGTCGTCGCGCCGGTTCAGGATCAGGGTCGGGATCCCGATCGCCGGCAGGGCGGCGCGGACGTCGATCTCCTTGTAGAGGTTCATCAGCTCGACCGCGCCGGCGGGGCTCGTCCCGTGTCGCAGCAGCCGCGCCCACCAGCGTTCGAAATCGGGATCCCCCTGGGCGCTGGGCGCCCAGAGGTCGACGGCGACCGCCTGTCCCCACTGCTCCCGCACCAAGCCGGCCCAGGCGTCGAGACGCTCGGCGGAGATGCCCTGCGGAAAGCCGGCCGTCCGCACCATCCGCGCGTAGGTTCCGTAGAGGACCAGCGAGCCGACCCGGTCCGGGTAGGTGGCCGCGAACAAAGCCGACATCGGCCCGCCCTCGGAGATCCCGAAGATCGCCGCCCGCTCGCATCCCGAAGCGTCCATCACCGCCCGCAGGTCGTCCATCGTCTCCTCCAGCGTCGGCGGGCGCCCGAGCCGGTCCGAGAGCCCCTGCCCCCGCTTGTCGAAGATGATCAGGCGCGAAAAGGATGCCAGCCGGCGCAGGAAGCGGGCGATCGCGGGCTCCTCCCAGACCAGCTCGACGTGGGAGACGAAACCGGGCACGAAGACGAGGTCCAGGGGCCCTTCGCCATGCACCTGGTAGGCGATGCTGGCGCCGTCCGCTGACTGCGCATAGTGCGTCGGGGACTCCATCTCTCCAGGCCGACTGTAGCGCCGGCCATATATCGGCGAGAGAGGCCCGGCGGGGGCGCCCGGGGAGAGAGATCCTGCAGGCGCCCCCAACCAGACCCTTGCCAGGAAACTCCGCATGGACGTCGGAGCATCTCTCCCCAGCAAGTGGTTGCAAGCTCTTCCCTGCCAAAACGGCGGTTAGGGAGATTTGTCAGGTCCTACCTGGGAAATTCTCGGTGGCCTCAGCCCGAGGCGGAAACGACCGCCAGGGCCTCGGCCACCCGGGGGTCGAACTGGGTCCCGGCGCAGGCCCGAACCTCCTCCAGCGCCTTCTCGATCGGCATCGCCTTGCGGTACGAGCGGGTGGTCGTCATCGCGCTGAAGGCGTCGCAGCAGGTGACGATCCTGGCCTCGATCGGGATCTCCTCGCCGACCAACCCATCCGGATAGCCGCTGCCGTCGTAGTGCTCGTGTGAGGAGCGGACGATGCGCCCGACCTCGCTGAGGACGCCGCCGACCCGGTTCAGCATCTCCTCGCCCTCGATCGTGTGCCGGTACATGACCTCCCACTCCGCCGGGTCGAGCGGGCCGGGCTTGTTGATGATCTCCTTCGGCACGGCGATCTTGCCGACGTCGTGCAGGAGAGCGGCGAACTCGACGTTTCGGCGCTGCCTCGGGCTGAGGCCGAGACGGTCCGAGACGCCGAGCGAGAGCTCGACGACGCCGCGGCTGTGGCTGCCGGTGTAGGCGTCGTCGGCCTCGACCACGTCGCCGAGCAGCATCGCCGTCCCGCGGTAGGCGCTGCTCAGCTCGAGGGCCTGGTCGACGCGGGCCTGGCGCTCGCGCGAGAGGATCACGAGCACGCCCGAGAGGGGGATCACGAGCAGGGTGACGGCGGCGCCGTGCTCCAGGGCCGCGGAAGTCGCGAGCAGGCCGACCGGGGCCAGCGCCGAGTCGAGCGCGTAGACCGGCGCCACCATCCCCGCCAGCGCCCGCGGGGAGATGCCGTCGATCGCCCGCTCGCGCAGCGCCGCGACGGCGAAGTCGAAGCCGAACTGCGCGAAGAGCGCGAGGAGGTAGATCGGCCAGTCCTCCCAGGCGAACACCTGGGCCCCCGCGGCAACCAGCACCAGAGTCGGCCCGACCGCGTGCCACCCGTCCCCCAGGGCGTGATAGGCGCGGTGCGCGCTGGTGCGTCCGGAGGTGTAGTCGAAGAGGCGGCCGAGAAGGTCGCTCGAGCAGACGACCAGCGGGACGAGCGGCGTCGGCAGCAGGAAGAGCATCGGCACCAGAACCAGCTCGGTCGGGACCGTGTAGCCGTCGACGATGTCGAATTTCGCCCGGCTGCAGACCACGTAGGCGAGGACGAGCACCGCCAGGGTGGGGAGATCGAGACTGCGCGGCGAGGACGCCAACAGCGCGATGGCGCCGGCGACCGCCAGGAAGCCCGCCGCGGCGACCCCCTCGGCCAACCGCTCGCGCCCCTCGGCGCGCAGCAGGGCACGCTCCCGCCCCCGCGCGAACAGGTGCTCCATCTCCTGTATCTGGGCGACCCCTGACATCGGTTCGGTCGCGGCCCGGGTGAGATTTGGGGCCGCGCGTGTTTATCGACGCATGGGGGTTGGGTATGAGCGCCGCAAGGGAAACCTCACCCCGCCCAGGCACGAACGAGCAGAAGTTAGTAGCCGTTTGTACGAACTTGTTTAAGTTCGGATCCTTCGTGCCCGATCCTCCCGGCACACATAAGTCAGCTGCACAAGGCAAACCTGTCGCGAGGCAGGGACGCAAAGTTGGAGATCTCGGGACTTCCTCCCGAGACGGCTCGACCGCCAGCTTGGTTTGACGACCAGGCTTTTTGGCCTGCGATCAGGGAGGTTTGCCAATGAGGTCCCGTCCAGTTTCCAGTTCCCACCGCCGTTCGCTCGCCGCCGTCGCGGCCATGGCGCTGATGGCGATGGCGGTTTTCGCCGGTTCCGCCCAAGCTTGTTCGTACACCGGCGCGGAGCAGGTCTTCGGCCCCTGGGGCGATGAGCGCAACTACGTGCTGGCTCCCGACGGCGGCTTCGAGGCCGGCGGCTCCGGCTGGAAGCTCAGCGGCGGCGCCGCGGTCGTCGCCGGCAACGAGAGCTTCTACCTGAACGACGCGGCCGACTCGAAGTCGCTGTCGCTCCCGGCCGGGAGCTCGGCCGTCAGTCCGCCGGTCTGCATGGCAATCGACACTCCGTCGTTCCGACTGATGGCACGCAACACGGGCGATCCCTCCTCGCGACTGCGCGTCGAGGCCGTCTACAAGCTGCTCGGCCTCGTCCGCACGCGGACGGCCGGAACGCTGGTCGCCGGATCGAGCTGGGCGCCCTCGCAGTCGGTCTCGACCGTGCTCACCCTCTCCACCATCGTCGGGACCTTGCTCCCGAGCGCGATCGAAATCCGTGTCACGCCTCTCGACGCGACGGGGAACTGGCAGGTGGACGATCTGTACGTCGACCCCTTCCGCCGCCACTAGCACCCTCCTCCACGGCAGCGCCGGCGCCGGCGGCGGCTCGAAGCAGAGCCGCCGCCGGCCGCGTCCGGTTTGAGCGAACCCTGGCCCGGGGATCGGAAGGGCATGTCTGTCCAACCGGAGCCGGGCGAGGAGCCTCGCGCGACTCAACCGCCGCCGGCGACGTGCAGCTCGAGCGCGTGGATCTGGCTCTGCCCGTAGGAGCCCGTCTGCACGGGACCGGCGGCGCTGATCAGGTCGCCCACACCGGGCAGCGGGCGCGGCCGCAAGCCCTTGCGGACGTCGATGGCGGTCAGGCCGGGCAGGGTGATGCCCTGGGGGTCGGCGATCACGAAATGGGCGTCGCCGTCGCCGTCGGGATCGACCCGCTCGACGAAGACGATCCGCCCTTCGGCGCTGCGACAGGCGGCGCGGCCGGGATCGCACCGCGATGGCCTGACCAGGTCCTCGGCCGGCCCTCGATCGGGCCGCTCGGTCGCCGCACCGCGGGTCGGAGCCGTGGTATCCCCCTCCAGCCCACCCTCGCCGCCGCAGCCGCTGGCCACGAGCACTGCGGCGATCGCCACGCCGGCGATCCGAACTCGTTTTCGTCGTCTCGCCCTCACGGGGAATCGACATCATGATCGCCGAGGGCGCCAGGCTGAAGGACCGCTACCGGCTCGAGCGGCTGCTCGGGAGGGGCGGTATGGCCGCCGTCTGGCTGGCCCAGGACGAGGTCCTCGAGCGCCCGGTGGCGATCAAGGTCCTCTCGGACACGATCGCCTCGGATCCCGAATTCATCGCGCGGTTCCGCCGCGAGGCGCGGATCGCCGCCGGCCTCTCGCACCCGAACCTGATCGGCGTCTACGACTATGCCGAAGGCGACGAACGCCCCTACCTCGTCATGGAGTACGTCGCCGGCGAGACCCTGGCGGAACGGATGAAGCGCAAGGCCGAGATCGACTGCGAGGAGCTGGCGCGCGAGCTGCTCAGCGCCATCGCCCACATCCACGCCGCCGGGATCGTGCACCGCGACGTCAAGCCGCAGAACGTCCTTCTCGCCCCCGACGGCAGCGCCAAGCTGATCGACTTCGGCATCGCCCTGCCGCGCGACGCGACCGCGCTCACGCGCACGGGCCATCTGCTCGGGACCGCCCGCTACATCGCGCCGGAGGTGATGGCGGGCAGGCCGGCGACGGAGCGGTCCGATCTGTTCTCCTGCGGCGTGCTCCTGCGAGACTGCCTCGGGAGCCGGCCCCCCGGAGCCCTGGCGGGATTGGTGGCTCGCCTGGCGACCGAGGACGTGGGCGACCGGCCGGGGTCGGCGGAGGAGGCCCTGCGTGCCCTCGGGCGCAAGAGCGTCGCCGGGGAGCAGCAGACGCAGCAGTTCACCCCGACCTTCAGCCGCGAGGCGGAGGAGGCGGAGACCGAGCCGGAAACCCGGCGGATCCCGCTGCCCCCATCCCGTCCCGATCCGACGTCCGCACCGCGGCCCAGTCCGGTGTCGGCGGCCCGGTCGCGGTCACGCTCGGGAACTCTCTGGCGGCGAGCCGCCGCTGTCCTTGCGATCCTCGCCGCCTCGGCGCTGGCCTTCGTCCTCGTCGACGGCTCGTCGAACGACGAGCCGCGACCGAGCCGGGAGGCGAGAGCGGGGGGCGACGCCAGCGTCGCCGCCAAAGACCGCGACACCGGCGACGGCGCGGCGGCGGCCGAGGCTCCGGCGCGGGACTCCTCGGCCTCCGCGGAGGAATCGCCTCCGGCCGAGCAGGAAGCGCCGGCGCCAGAAGGAGATGACGAAGCCCTGGGCGCCACGCTGAACGAGGAAGGCTTCGCGCTGATCCAAAGCGGCGACTATGAAGGGGCGGTTCCGGTCCTCGAAGAAGCCGTGCGCGCCTTTCCTCCCGGCAGCGAAGACCTGAACTACGCCTACGCCCTCTTCAACCTCGGCAACGCGCTGCGCCTCAGCGGGCGCCCCGAAGAGGCGATCCCGGTCCTCCAGCAGCGTCTGGAAATCCCCAACCAGACGGGCGTCGTGCGCGAAGAGCTGGAAATGGCCGAAAGCGAAGCGGGGCTTTAGCGAGGACATCCGACCCGGCGTGGACCATTCCGGGCATGTGGCAAGTGGTGGTCGTCTGCACCGATTGCGCCGAGGAGGTCGAGATCCTGGTCGAGGATCTCGACGACGTCGAGCGCGAGGCCTGCGGCTGCGGCTACAGCGTCCTCCTCGTCTCCGTCGCCGAGTTCGAACCGCTCCGCGTCCCCCAACCCGCCTAGCGCCAGCTTGAGACCGTGCCCGCGATCGCGACGATCGGCGTCTACGGGTTCGACCGCGACTCGTTCCTCTCCGCCCTGGCCGCGGCGGAGGTCGACCACCTGCTCGACGTGCGCCAGCGTCGCGGGGTGCGCGGCAGCGAGTACGCCTGGGCGAACGCCAAGCGCCTGGAGGACGCGCTGGCGGGGGCGGGCATCGCCTACACCCACCTGAAGGAGCTGGCGCCGACGACCGATCTGCGGGAGCTGCAGTACCGCGAGGATGCGAGGCTCGGCGAGGGGAAGCGCTCCCGCACCACCCTGGCGCCCGAGTACGCGCGCCTCTACACGGAGCGGATTCTCGACCCGCTGGACCTCTCGCCGATCGTCAGCTGGATCGGCGGCAGCCGGGCCGCCCTGCTCTGCGTCGAGCGCGACCCCGAGGCCTGCCACCGCTCTCTGATCGCAAAACGGCTGAAGGACGACTGGGGCTTCGCCGTGGAGCACCTGCGGCCGCCCGACCAACCGGTTTGAAATCTCCTTGGTTTATCGATCGTGGGGCAGGGGTACCTCTCGGCCATGTCTCTGGGAATACTCCTCATCATCATCGGCATCATTCTCGCGATCCTGGTCCACTACGCGCTCGGAATCATCTGCATTCTGGTCGGGCTCGTACTGTTGATCTGGCCGCGGATTTCTGCCGGTCGCGGCGCGCGGGTCTAGGTTTCCGGCTCCGGGCTGCGTCCCGGATCCGATGACCGCAGATCCGCACCGCCTTCAGCGATTCGTCGACGCCCAAGACGGGGCAGGCGCCTACACGCACGCGCTCGACGAGCTGCGGGCCGGCCTCAAGACGAGCCACTGGATGTGGTTCGTCTTCCCCCAGCTGGCCGGCCTGGGGCGAAGCCCGACCGCGCGGCTGTACGGGATCGCCAGCCTGGCGGAGGCGCGGGCCTACCTTGCCCACCCCGTCCTCGGCCCTCGGCTGCTCGAGTCCGCCCGCGCCTTGACCGAGCACTCGGGCCGCTCGGCCAGCGAGATCCTCGGCGAGGTCGACGCCGTCAAGCTGCGCTCCTCGATGACCCTCTTCGCCCGCGCCGCCCCCGAGGAGCCGCTCTTCCAGCAACTGCTGGACCGGTTCTACGACGGCGCCGCCGACGAGGCGACCGACCGGCTCCTCGCTGGCTGACGCCTGCTCATCGCTCGTCGCGCTCGGTGACCGCCGCCCTACTTCGAGGGGCAGAAGAAGTACGACCGCTTGGTCGCGCCTCGCACCTGCTGCGTCCCGACCTGCACCAGGACACCGGCCTTCCGCAGCTCGTTCACGTGGTAGGAGATGTACGACGTGCTGAAGCCCTCGTCGGCGAATAGCCGTTTGAAGTCGATCGCCGACAGCGGCTGGCCGATCCAGCACAGCGCTTCGATGATCGACACCCGCATCGGGTGGATGACCAGGGGCACCAGAGCGCCCCAATCGAAGGGCAGCGGCTCGGGAGTCTCGTGGGGGGTCGGTTGGGTCATGGGAAGCGACAACCGACACCGACCGACCCTGGCCAGGCCCTTAAACGGAACCGAGGTCGTTTGGGAGGCAGGAAGGACCCCGCGGGCTCGACCCGGCCTGACGAACCCCTGCCAGCTCGCCTGGGGGAGTGGTCAGTCGGTGTCAGTTGACCACTTCACGATTCCAGATAGAACGCCTCTACGTCAATCGCAATACGGCTGCTACTCACCATCTGGTGAGGGCGACGGCGCCAGAGGCCCCTTCCGAGCACGTTCAAAGCCCGTCTGAGATACGAGGATGGAGATCGCCTCCTCCCCGGACTTCGCGCGCCTGTTCGTCGCCTCGACCTCCACGTCGCGAATGCGCTTCCACGATTCTTCCTGAATATCCGCTATGTCCTCGCGGCCTTGGGCATCCACGTTGAACCAATCCCATGCCAGCCACAACCGGGGGTCGTTCTTCATTTTTCCGGCCCACAGGCCCGCCATCACCTCGGCAATCATGGACTGGATAGCCAAGCCGGCCGTAACCTGCCGCTGCTCTGGGGTCATCGCGGCTACTTCCTCGTCAGAGTATTCCGGCATTTCAACGGCCCGGTAGTAGTGCTGGACGGTGTTTCGTGCCTGCTCGGTTTTGACGAGTTCGATCGAGCCGGCGTCCAAGAGTTCCCTCACGTGGTTGGAGACGTTGTTCAGCGGCTCGTCAATGATTTGCGCAATCTGGCCAGGGGTGAAGGTGCCTTCGTTCAGCACGATCAAAATGTGAACGCGGATGCGGTGCCCTACCGCGTAGGTAACTACTTCCTCTATTCGCTTCTTACGCTGCCCCGCCCTCCGAGTCGGCGCCGCCACGGCGGTCTCCCTTCGGTCGATTTCCCCTCCTACATTCAGCAATAGCCGAGCATAGGGACTTTCTGCGCCCATGAAAGCGTTGCTACTCACGATTTAATCGATACTAGATATCCCTTTAGCATTCGACCTCCTTTCCGGCGAGCCCGCCGGGCCGAGACAGGGGAAGGGGGTGAAGTGGATGAGGGTCACGAAAGTGCCGCCTATTCAGGTGAGCCACATGGTCATCAAGGCTGCCTAGGACGCAACCGCAAAAAGGGTCGGTCTCGGCCCGCCAGCGTTGGGGATTGGGATCGGCCCTTCCGACCCTTGAGCAGGTCGTATAAGGGTACGTGGAAGACTACCGATTAAAATGTAAAGTTTTACAAGACGATTCCCGCTCTTACGTCGCCGCGCTTGCGATTACTCGATCATTATTTAGAATTAGACAGCCCTAACTTTCCGAGGGCAGGAAAGATGAAGATCGGCACAGCAGCGCAGATTTACGCGAGTCCGATGATCTGCAAACACGCCTAGCCGAACGAGCCGTGACGGTCGCGACGGTCCCCTCTGTCTCCGGGAGCCTCTGCGTGCATAAGGGCGCCTAGGCACCCAAGCAAGGAGAGAGCCCGCTGAAGATCGTCGTCAAGCTCATTCTGCAGACCGTCCCCCTCGCAAAGCGCTCCTAATCTAGCTATTAGAAATGTGAAGTTTTGCATGGCTATTCGGGCCCCGGCGTTGGACGATCCCCGGCGTGGGCGCCCTTGGCAAGAACCTCCGTGCTGCCCGCGAGCGGTTGGGGCTGACGCAGGAACAGGTCGCGGAGCGCAGCGGGGTGCAGGCGGGTGAGGTGAGCAGGATCGAGACGGGGAAACGCGATCCGAAAGTCTCGACGGTGGAACGGCTGGCGAAGGCCGTGGAGCTGAAGCCGGGAGAGTTGCTCGAATAGCGCCTACCGCGGGGGCGGAGGCGACATCAGCGCGATCGGCAGCGACAGGCCGGCCGAGCGGCGGAGGGTCGCGATGCGTCGGCCCGGTTGAACCGCGGGGCGCGCCTCGCTGACTCGGTCGCCGAGGCCGGCGACGGTGGCGTCGAGGTCCGGAGCGCTCAGCGCCAGGCCCCAGAAGAGAGCGGGGCGGTCGACCCCTCCCCCGCGCTCTATCGCCTCGTCGGGCTCCTGCACGACCTCGAGGACGGTCGCGCCGAGGCGAAAGAACGCCTGACGCGGCGCCCCCGCCGGGGTCGGCTCCTCACGGATGCGCCGCAGGTCGAGGCCAGCGGCCTGAAGGGAGGTGATGGTCCGCTCCAGCGCCGGCGTTATCGCGACGAGGTGGTCGATCGCCTCGACCCCGTTGGGATGCGGCGGCGCTGGGGACCCGGGCGCGCGATCGGAGCGCGTCGTGCTCAGCCCGTCCAGGTCGGTCGTCTCGATCCCTCGAAGCGACCAGCTCGTCAGGCCCCTTCCTGCATCTGCCCCGGCGAGTCGGATCCGCACGTCGCCGACCGCACAGACGTCACCCGCGACCTCGAAGCCCAGCGCCGACCAGGCCTGAGGTTCATCCGCGACGGCGATCTCGTCGATCGTTGCGCCCACTGGTCACCCGTCCCCGATCATCTCCTCCAGAGTACGGCCACTGACGACGGACCGCGGGCTCTCCGCGACCACGTCGGAGTCCGGCTGAGCCTCGTCGTCGCGGCGCTTGATCAGCAGCCACTGCGGCTTGGCGCCGGGGCGAGTGCGCTGGAGGGCAAAGCCGCCGCGCAGCTTCTCGCCGTGCAGGACGAAGACGGCGTGGCCGCGCTCGAGCGCCTCCGGCCAGGGCACGCGGCCGCCCTGCTCGTAGCTGCCACGGTCCCAGACGATCACGCCGCCGTCGCCCAGGCTGCCCTCGAAATCGTTGTGGGAGAGCGAGTGGTCCTCGACCTCGACGGCGAGCCGTTTGACCGCCGGGTCCATCGAAGGTCCCTTGGGCACCGCCCAGGAGCGCATCGTGCCGTCGACCTCGAGCCGCAGATCGAAGTGGTGTGCGGTGGCGGCGTGCTCCTGGACGACGAAGACGCCGGCGCTGACCCCGCGGATCGCGAACTGCTCGTGGCCCTCGACCTTGACCGTCTCGACCGCAACGTCGTCGACCTCCGCCCCGCGCGGGCCCTCCCGCAGGAACGCCAGCAAGGCCTCGACCGCCTCCTCGGGCCCCTCGGCATGCACCAGCACGCTCCCGTCCTCGGCGTTGCGAATCCAACCCATCGCCCCGACCCGGCTCGCGCGCGCAACCGTCGCTTCGCGGAAGCCGACTCCCTGCACGCGCCCGCTGACCACGGCACGCACGGCCTTCGTGCCTGCGTTCGTGCCCTTGGCGGCTCGCGGACTCACCGCGAGGGACGTTAGATGCTTGACCAGGACACCAGCGGGTACCTCAATCGTGCGGCTGAAAACTCACGAGGAGGTCGAACCGAAGATGAACGATTCCGCAACCCCCGCCAGCCTCTACGCCGGCCTGATCGGCGGCACCCTGCTGGTGGCCGGCATCATCGGCTTCTTCTACAGCTCATCGTTCGGGAGCCCCGGATCGGTGGATGCGGTCTTCGGCATCCTCGACGTCAACGCCTGGCACAACCTGGTCCACATCGCGTCCGGCGCGCTGGGCCTGCTCGCCTTCATGTCGGGTCCCCGAGCATCCCGCACCTTCGCGCTCGCCTTCGGCGCCATCTACATAGTGGTCGCGCTCTGGGGTTTCATCATCGGATCGGGCGAGTCGATCCTCGGCTTCATCCCGATCAACACCGAGGACAACATCCTCCACACGGTGCTCGGCCTGCTCGGCATCGGCGCCGGTCTCGCCAGCCCCGAGGTCGAGGCCCAGCCCACGCGCCCTGCCGCGCGCCGCGCCGCCTGAGAGGGAGTCGCGCCGGGGCCATGAGCCTCGGCGCGCTTGTCTGAGCGCGGGCTGTGCGCGATGCTGGCCGGATGACCGTGTTGAGGACGGTGCGGATAGCGGCTGTGCAGGCCACGCCGGCGATCCTCGACGCCGAGGCCTCGACCGCGAAGGCCGCGGGGCTGATCGAACGAGCGGCGGGGGACGGGGCCGAGCTGGTGGTCCTGCCGGAGACGTTCATACCCCTCTACCCGTCGCAGTCCTGGGCGGCCGCGGCGGCGGGCTTCCGGGGGTTCGACGAGCTGTGGCAGCGGCTGTGGGAGAACTCGGTCGACGTTCCCGGTCCGCTGATCGACGAGCTGGTCGAGGCATGCCGGCGCAGCGGCGCCCACTGCGCGATCGGCGTCAACGAGCGTGAGGGGGAACGGCCCGGCTCCCTCTACAACACGCTCGTCCTGCTCGGGCCCGACGGGATCCTCTGGAAGCACCGCAAGCTGATGCCGACCCACCACGAGCGCCTCTTCCACGGGATCGGCGCCGGCGAGGACCTGCAGGCCGCCGAGACCCCGCTCGGCAAGGTCGGCGGATTGATCTGCTGGGAGAACCGGATGCCGCTCGCCCGCTACGCGATGTACCGCTCGGGGCCGCAGATCTGGGTCGCGCCAACCGCGGACGACTCCGACGGCTGGCTGGCGAGCATGCGCCACGTCGCGATCGAGTCGGGGGCATTCGTCGTCTCCGCGCCCCAGTTCATCCCCCGCGAGGCGTTCCCCGACGACTTCCCCGTCGAGCTGCCCGACCGCGAGGTCTTCGGCAAGGGAGGGGCCGCGATCGTCGAGCCGACCTGGGGCGAGGTGATCGCCGGACCGCTCTACGGCGAAGAGGGAATCGTCGTCGCCGATTGCGACCTGCGCGCGGGTCTGCACGCCAAGCGTTGGTTCGACTCGGTCGGCCACTACAGCCGCGAGGACGTCCTGTTGGGAGAGAAAAACGCCACGCGGACGGAAGGCGACTCGGGCGGCTAGGGAAGCGGCGGCGAGGGCGACCCCAAACAGCACCACGTCCCGGAGCGCCTCTCGGCGCGGAAGTTGGACCCGGCCGCGTCGTCCCCAGGGCCGCCCCAGACGATCGACGCGAAGGCCATCGCGGCGGGAGGTCCGGGACTCGCTCGCTCAGGCATGGTCAGCAGTTTCGCCGGGGCATTCCAGACGGACAAACCTCTACGGTCAAATGCTCAGTCGTCTGATCCGCCACCGGCGCCGGCCGGCCTGCTGAGTCCGGGATGGACGCCCTTGCCGATCGTCTGCTCGTCGACGATCTTCTGCAGCAGCTGCATCAGCCGCTTGCGATCGGCGGCCGGCATCCCCTTCGTCATGTCCTTCTCGTGCGCGCTCGCGATCTCGCGTCCGCGCGCGAGCGTCTTCCGCCCCTCGGGGGTGACGTAGAGCGCCCGCACCCGCCGGTCCTCGGGGTTCGGCCGGCGCTCGACCAGGCCGAGGTGCTCGAGCTCATCCACGAGGGCGACCATCCGGCTCGGCGGCACCTGGATCGCCTCGCCGATCGCCTGCTGCGAGCGCCCCTCCCCCGCGTCGACCAGGTTGAGGACCCGGAACTGGGCCGGGTGCAGGCCGACCTCGGCGATCCGCTCGGCGAACTGGCGAGCGGCGTGGGTGCCCACCTGCGAGAGGAGGAAGGCCAGCGTCGAAGGCGCCCTGTCGCCCGGTAGAGGATCCCTGCCCATGGGGCTGGAAGCCTACCGCCTTTCCTTTATGGTAAGAATCGTTTTGCAGTTGAACCTTTCTGCTTTGCAACGAATCTTCCACGCGAAAGGACGCCTCGCATGACCCGCCGCCTCGCCCAGCTCGCCGACGTCGCCTACCGCCGCAAAGGTCGCATGGTCCTCGCCTGGATCGTCGCGACGGTGGTCCTGATCGGCCTCGGCTCGACCTTCGCCGGCGAGTACCACGCCGACTACAACACGCCCGGCTCGGAGTCGAAGGCGGCGAGCGAGCTGACCGAGCGCGAGTTCGCCGGTTACTCGGGGCAGGAAATCTACGTCGTCTGGAAGGACCCCCAGGGCGCCGACAGCCCCGCCGCGAAACGCAGCATGGACGCGTTCTTCGCGCAGGCGGAGCAGGTCGAGCACGTCGAGAGGCACGCGCCGGTGCGCGTCTCCGATGACGGCACGATCGCTACCACGACCCTGCCGCTCAACGTTCCCGGCTGGGAGGTCGAGAAGGCGCAGGGCGAAGAGCTGATCGACGCCGCCGAGGAGAACAGCGGCGCCGGCCTCGAGATCAAGCTCGGCGGCGAACCGATCTACCTCGCCCAGGAACAGACGAGCCCCGAGGGGATCGGCTTCCTCGCGGCGGCGCTGGTGCTGCTGATCGCCTTCGGCTCGCTGGTCGCCGCCGGCCTGCCGCTGATGATCGCGCTGGTCGGCCTCGGGATCTCCTCCGGCGGCCTGATCGTGCTGCTGGCCAACGTGATCGACGTCCCCGACTGGACCACCGCCGTCTCCGGACTGATCGGGATCGGCGTCGGGATCGACTACGCGCTGCTCGTCCTGACCCGCTTCCGCAGCGCCATGAAGGCCGGCAAGGACCGCCACGACGCGGTCGTGGAGGCCGTCACCACCGCCGGGCGCAGCGTCATCATCGCCGGCTGCACCGTCGTCATCGCCGTGCTCGGCCTGTTCCTCACCGGGCTCCCGTACATGTACGGGGTGGCGCTCTCGGCCTCCTTCGCGGTGCTCATAGTGATGCTCGCCTCGGTGACGCTGCTGCCGGCGCTGCTCGCGTACCTCGGTCCGCGCGTCGACCGCCTCCGCGTCCCCTTCCTCGGGCGCCGGCTGGACGCCGAAGAGGACGGC
>Ga0247780_1000560_pt1 | contig 33826 bp, 12 predicted proteins | sample UWRJL079202R5_FD_179927 | JGI IMG/M metagenome (GOLD analysis project Ga0247780, IMG submission 179927) | Plant litter microbial communities from Arlington Agricultural Research Station in Wisconsin, United States - UWRJ-L079-202R-5 | ecosystem: Environmental > Terrestrial > Plant litter >...
AGACACCCCGTAATGGTTGGATGCCTCTGCTAGGCTCCTTCAGGTACGCGCAACGCGTGGCCAATGGGCTGCAGCGGATCCCGAGGAAAATTCCCACGCTCCCGTCCTGGGCTCGGCGAGATTGGCGTGGTATCCGTCCCGTGTGCCGAGCGTGTGCCATTACCCCGTCTGACATCCAAACCGTCCCAACAACCGGAATGCAAGCAATGGGGTTCCCCGCACCGCATATTGTTCATCTCAGCCATTCGGGCTCCGAAAGCGCTCTAGATCCCAAAGCGACCGCGGATCCAGGCCCTCACGACTTGGCGATCCCAGAAAATAACCCGGTTCGCGCGTGGGAACGGGTGGGGGCATCCTAAGGCCCAGAACGTCGTAGCTGCAGTTTCGGATATGTGTGGGTAAAATTGCCCATCGCCTGGCTATTTGTTTAGTTTCGCGGTATACCGTCCTGAGTCTCATTACGACTTCCGCCTCCGGAGCCGCCAAGTACTGTTCCTGGCGGCTGTGCAGCGGGATCCCCCCGGACTTATGCTGAGCAGATGATTCGTGGACTTTTGCTTCAATGCTGAGGACCCAAAGTCCAAAGTTGCAGGGTGTGCAGGCCGCGAGAAATGCAAGAAGGCCTTTGCAGATTGCGGGTGCGCCTTTTCGAAATGGGAAATGGCCGGCCATACCTAACCAGATCCATGGGCGGACTTCATGGTAAGGAGACATCTTTCGCATTCGCCGAGGGGACGTTTCTTTTGGCCTGAGTCTCTGTAGGTACCTTGGCTCCGTATAGCTGGGGCTTGAATGCAGAGTGCACAGGCATCCCTTGCTGACTCAAAAACCTGGATATAAGTCGCCATCCTAAGACCCAGTTACCCCAGGCCCGCCAGCAGGGGGCGTCGGGTCGGTGGACGTCGAACTCCAGGGGATTGCGGGTCTTGCCGATGCAAGAGGGGTTCGTAAAGTTACTAAGTAGCTTTTGGATGACACTGGCATGTAGCAGCGGCAGTACTGACAGTGCAAAGCCCGGGACCTCGGGCAGTATGTCGACGCCCGATTGCGCGGGCGATGCCGCCTGCCAGTAGTACTAGTAATATGATGTTGCAGGAAAGGGGGTGAGGGGGCCGACGACGCTAGGGAAGCGGGATTTCAGGATGGTATCGCTGGCTGGATTTCGACAAGGAAGGCTCGGCGGTCGCGGTAGCATTTGTGGGAGGTTTGACCGATGGTTCCGACCTGTTGCTGTCACTGCATGGTAGGACTGATGACTGATGGCAGCGATGGTGACAGGGCCGAAAATCCTTCTCAGTCTGTCGATGGTACGCACTGCTGAGATGCAAGGTGGGCAGCTCCCGTCTGCACTCTGCCAGTGTATCTTGGCCAGGCATCGCTTATCGCTGGAGCACAGCGGAAGAAAACTTAAAAAGATTTGTACACCCTCTCTGGGGGGCTCCTGCCTGACAATCTTGAACTGCCAGGCCGCCATCGAGGCCGGACTCCACTTAAGTCACTGCCTACTACCACTAGGCCGTGTCTAGCCGTTGGTAGTGAGTTGGACTTGGGCTTGCAGTGAACTGCAAAGGACGGAGAATCTGTCCCCCCCAGTGCCAGCGGCCTGAGCAGAAGTGAACTTGAAGTTGAACTGTTCAGCTCAGGTTGATGGAACGGGCTTGGTCAATCGCCCCCACAATTCACTTGGCGACCCCGTTTCCCTTCAACTTCGGTTCCTTCCCACCCGAACGCTGCTCCACGCGACTAGATGCCCCGACTCGGATACCACAGACCTTCCCCGCGTGACTTCTGCAACCCCGGGCCACTGCCTTAACTTGAAGCTAACTTCGGCTTCGTGGGCCGCTCTCGCGAGTGGGGCCGACACCAACCGATGCACAACCGCGCATCCTCGTATTTGAGATCGATCTGACATCCACCTAAAATCAGGCCCCTAGAGAGTCCGCCTTGCTTCGCCGGTCGCAGTACGGCGTGCTGCTTCGACATTTCAACTGTCGGTCAAAAGGAAGATCCAGTTTCTCGCTTTGGAATTTACTGCAGAGGAAGATAAGTGTAAACCAAGCAGGATGACAAGAAACATGGTGAATTTTTAGGTAGTAAGTATTACAAAAATTCTTTTTTTGACCACAACGTTAAGGTATTCTTCGGGTTTGCTTTGCACAACGGTTTATCACGGTACCTTAGGCACACTAGTAGACGCATGGCCCAGGGAACCACACGCCGCCTTGGCCAGGTTGCGTGACACCGTTACCACCAACACCAAGCGGGCACCGGTCGGCAAGCTCGGGAGGCGCGGGGGTGGTGCCATCCTCATTGATGGCAGTGGCAAAGAAGCACCTACTCGACGGGACATCCCAAGACGCAGCAACGCAGTTCTGGCGGGCATAGCATGCCTCGCAACAGGCTTGGACGTCGGGCATTTCGGTTGGATCCTGGTTGCCGGCGAGGGGGAAGCGAGATGGGTAGCCCAGGGGTTGGTTGTAGGGCGCGTTAGGGCCTGGAGAGCAGATAGCGAGCTGGGACACGGTCGCGGTGGTTGAGGTCACGACACCGGTTGTCGAGTACTCGGTGGTGAGCGCCGTCGTGGTGCTGGTGGCCGTTTCGGTGGATGTGACGAGCAACGTTGATTCCACCGTTGTTGTGGTGCCGACTGACACGTCAACAGTGACGGGTTCGCCGGTCGAGGTGGCAACGGATGTCGCTGTCACGTCAACGGTGGTGGTGGTAACGGGCGTAGGGATCGCCAGGCGGCTGCAAGCCTTGGAGATGGCCGAGGAGGCAAAGCCGCTGACAAAATCCGGGAGATTCGGGTTTGGAGAACGCTTGCGGCCGTTCACCCCGATGCTGTAGATGACAGTTGTGGTCGTCTCGGCAGTTGAAGTCTCAGTGGTGATGCCATTGATGGTGGACGTGGCCTCCTGCGTGACGGTGACGGTCGCCGTGTCGGTTTGGTCCACGATATTGGTTGATGTGCTGTTTACGTTGGTTGGACGGGATTCGATTCATGTTGCTGGCTGCTTGGCTTGTCTGGTTTACTTACATTGGCGCCAAGTATGATGTTGAGGTCACGGTCGGCCCATCGATCTCCTGCGTTGAGGTACTGGTCTCGGTGGCATAGACGGTGGCAGTTGACGTCTCGATACCCAAAAAAGCGGAGCAAAACGACGTCGCCTGGTGCAGCTTCAGGACAGCGACGATCTTGGCGACCTTGCACCCATCGATGGCATTTCTGCGTGCAGCTGGCGAAGCAGCAACAAGCGGGAGGCCAAACGCCAGCACCCTGGCAATCTGCATTCTAGCGAGTGTCGTGGGTAAAAGCCCAAGCTTGTTGTCGAAGCGAACCGGCGTGGTTGGACTTGCTGGAGAACTCCTCGAGGGCCATTGCGACGGTCACGGTTGCCATATAAAAGGTAGGGCTTGGTCCCCGTCGTCGCCCCTTTCTCTTTCAAGTTCCTGGCATCTTCTTTTCCTGCGCAATTGTAGGGGCCAGGCGCCAAAGCTGTCGTTTAATTTTACTCTTGGCTGTCGGCTGTCTCGAGCCTATCAGCCGCTCCAAATACAGGGCGCTAAGACGTATCTAGCTGGGAATTGGAACGGAGGAGCAGCCACACATGGCACCATCGAAAGCCACCTTACAGGGGCAGTGAGACTGGAGATGATCGCATCTGTTTGGGCGTCAACAGTGCGGGACTTCGACAGTTGTGCAGTGTCAGACACATCAAACCTTCAGCTTTAGTAGGCATATCGTGGATGGAGTTGCGAGTGCGGCAATCGCCCGCAGAACTGCTCGAATCTGGTTGGATTGTCAAGAGTTGGAGGGGAAAGCTCAAGTATGCGGCCAACTAGATGAGAGGGTGAGTACAAGTCCGGGTGCGCGCCCGCAGGGGCAATGAGCTTCAAGTTGAACCTGACTCCCACGAAGTTGTTGCTGAATGATGCACGTCGCGCGATTCCACCTAGCCAACGCGCCCGCCTACCTGATGTGCGGGCCCCAGGTATCTAGACAATCCTCAGGCACTGGCAGTCAGACGCGAGTCCATCAAGTGAGAAAAGGCGGTACAGGGTACGCGCGCGAGCACTGAACTTTAACTTCAAGTCCTCTAGCTCAAACTTTGCTGCAACTTGAATGCCGTACTGCATGTCGTGCAATCCGACCCGCCCAGCCCTGCCCAGAGATATCCAAGACAGCCCTACTTGCACCTCCTCGCACTCAACTACTGCACCCAAAACAGTCCAAATCCCCTACGCAATCCGCTTCCACAATACATCCGCCTTCGTCGAAGCGCCAACGAAGCTCAGCCTCAAATACGTCTCCCCATCCCTCTTAAACACCAGATAATTCCTCACCAGCGTCTTTCCCATCAGCGACGGCAAATTCGCAACAAACAGCGGCCCGTGCAGCACCTGCCCCTGCGTCTCAGTCGCTGGGAGGCTGGTGTTGATGCTTATTGGCCCCATGTACGCAGTGGCGTATTTCCCGATGAGGGACCACTCGTAATCGCTGCCGTTTTTGACATCGTTGGCGATGAGATTTAGTGGCCGTTGTTCTGGGATGGTGGACACGAAGTTGGCTGAGACGTAGCCGTTGGCGGAGTAGGTGACGAGTCCCATTTGCTGCGTGTTAGCGCCGGTGGGAACGGTGGGGTTGGTGATGTTGTAGCTGGGTGCGCTTGTGAGTTCTCTTTCTTTTTGTTCTCATAGTTGTGCATTCGCCGAGGCTTACTGGGTGGTGTTGAGGAGGGAGTAAGTGCCCGCAAGGGCGTTGATGATGTGTTGTGTTTTCATGGTGCGGGTTGGGTCCTTGTTGCTCTGGTCTGGCGCAGAGAGGTGCAAAACGCTTAACTAGTACTTGGCACATGGAAAAAGGCCAGCAAGGGGAATCTCTTGACTTTATAACATGAATCCTTCTGATCTGACAAGACTCAGCCACCAGCCCCAGTTGCCGACGGATCGGATCCTTACTGCACAAAAAGACTCGGAGGTTGCAATGCTGCAGTATTTGAAGCATCCCTACGGCAAAGCCAAAAACCCCGCATGGAGAACATCGGAGTCGGTTGCCAGTGGCACTTGGACTACCGTGACCTTGCCAATGGCGTTGATATTGTCAGTATCCACCAGGTCGCAAGTCAGATCCTCCGTGTACCCGGGTTGGTGGGTTCGGATGAAGACGCAATGAATCTGACAAGGATGCTACCTACCAATGTAACCAAATTAAAGCAAATAAGCCTTGGCCGTTATCTTTGCCATCATCTGGTACATCCTGCAGGGCTGATCAATTAGCCGGTGTTCCCTGGTGTCCCACTAAGCGGCCCAACAGCATCAATGAGGAAACCCCATGGCTGCAGAGTCTGACAGCATTATAGCCTTGAATTAATAGCTGCGGTGCTTCATGACAGGCAGAACCGATGTCAGAAATCTCACCACCAATGTGTTCCTACGCAACTCCGTGCTATCGCCTGAACTTTCTGGCACGTTGGTGGCTGTGGCTTTGGGATGGCTAAGATGGGAGAGCTTGGTGCGGCTCGGATTCCTCGGTTGCAAGGTACCTAGTGATACATCGTATTGGCTTGTACTTCGTTCGACCAACACCGAAAGAACTGCCGCGGTGCGTCAACCGAGTTGCAACCGAGTGCCCTGCCGCATCACTAAAGACCATTGTCATTGTCACGGTTATTTGGCATGCTTGTTATTTTCTGGACATATATCAGCTTCGCAGTGTGTTGCTTGATGTAGGGCCATCAGCGGTGCCATTTTTTTGGTTGTGCTTCTCGTCTTCGCAGGATATCCTCCCTAAGAGCCCACAGTGTCTCTGAGTCGCGGTCGGCAGTTTCAATCCTATTTCGATATCCTTGTGCGGACCATGGATTCCGGAGACTAAGGAAGCCGTCAGCACCTCCAAAGAGACGGGACTGGGTTCGATCGTAGTAACGAGCACTGGAATCATCTGGGCAGTCATTGCGGACGGAATTTGGAGATACCAGAAGTGCGGGCAGGCTTCCGACTTTCTGCACAAAAGGCAGACCGTGGTGCATAGGTGCTATGCTGCCAGTAGCATTTCCGGCAGCTAACTCGGGCGTAGGCCCTGGAGTAAACAGAGGGGGAGGGAACTGTAGAGATCGAGGCCGACATGGTGCCTGGTTGGCAAGCGTCGCTTCGAGGCGCTGACGCTTCGGGGGCGGTGGGCCACTATATAGGTCGTCTTCGTCGTCTTCGATGACGATGGGAACTGACTTTGATGTACCTCACGTGTTGGTTCCGAGAACAGGTGCCAGACCATCACGTCGGCACTCCTCTTTGTCGGCACCAGCATTGTTGGGAACCCCTTGATAAAGACCTTGGACTTAAAGATAATGTAGACGGCCCTCGCTAGAGACATCATCATGTTTCAAGGCATCTCCAGTCCCGTGCCCGCCGGCTCTGACCATCTTGGGATGGGAAAACCTCGGACAATGACGGGGTTGGAGAACAGAGCGTGCCAGCATTGCCCAGCAGGTGAAAGGGGCAATTCGCACTGCTCGTACCCGAATGTGATGAATAGTAGTTGGGAGTCGGGCCTTTCCGCATGCTTTTGGATAGAACGTGGCAGCGGAGTTTGAATCCTCTCAACAGATGGTGTGCAGTATGCTGCGCTTTCCATTTGGGTTGGCCGTAGACTTAAGGCCGCGCCAAGCCAAGCCAGTTGCTCTCCTACTTCGGCGACGAAGTCTGGGACCCCGCTAGCCTCAACAATGATCTGTGAGTCTTGAATCCAAGACGAGAGACTCAGCCCATCTAGTGGTTGGCCTTAGGGGTAATGATCGTTAGTGAAAGCAGTGGTCTCTGGTGGAAGTCCACTTACCTTGCGACTTAGCAGGGCCTTCGTCTTGCAAAATCTCCTGGATCAGTTGGAGTGTGTAGCGTGGGAGTGGCGCCCCACCTTAAGATCGTAGCCCAATTAGGACTAGCGTAGATGGACTGTGCGCTCCAAGAATTATCTTAGGCGTGGCCGCAGCTCCTAGCAGATTAGAAGAATTAACCATCCTTCACACTCACTTCTCAAGTGTACGAAGTCCAGTTTGTGGCCATGTCTGCTTCATGTACTCATGAAAACTCAGCGCCTGTGCATCGACGCCAGAGCCTGTGAGAGTAATGGCCGAGGAGATTGCCAAGTGGTGTGGCTGTCCGTACTCCTGCGACTCGAGAAGGCATCTATTAGGGGGGCACCCTGTTTTTCTTAGGGGGGCACCCCCCCTAACAGGGTTAGGGTTTTGTATGGGTAGAGAATCGACCAAGTCTTCCACGCATCTCGATGATTCCTAGCATTGCAGAAGTGACGTGGTATCTGTTTTTGCAGTAATCTACAGCTATTATTGATACAGAACTATAATCTACATGTTTTGTAACACTCTGTTCAGTGCCCTCGGCGTACCGTAAGGCCAGAAAGCCAGAGATTAACTAGTAGTAATATAGCTAACGCGGTAAAAGGCCTCATTTCGCACTTAATACCTTTTCTGTTAGTTTCACCATACAGCCGCTCCTAGTCCTCTTCACGGGCCTCTCAGGGCTCAAACCCAATTCTCCCACCTGTTTGTTAGTAGAGCTGCCCACGGTAACCCACTTTCTTGACTTCTTAGTTATCATTAATAAAGGGCGTCGGTTTAGGTGTGGATTACTGATTAGAATAGTCCTTTAACCACACTCAGCCTTAAGCTTAGCCTCTGGTTCTAGTTAAGGCTCTGGCTAAGGCTCTAGCTTAAGGGTTACCTTACGACGACAGCGTGCTTTTAATTAACAGCAAGGCTCTCTCTTAGGGTTTGGAGAAGATATAACCTCTTAAGCTGACAGCTAACGACATATATCAGGTTAAGTACACACTAAATTACCTCGTAAAGGCCTAAGGTAGGTTTTTCTTTATTACTGTTTACGTAAAGCCTTAAGGGTAGCCTTTTGTAATATTTATAATGTTTATAGTATCTGTAATATAATCTGTATAACTGTAAACTTAAAGGGTATTATAATGCGATTATTACGTGGTTTTCCTCACCGCTTCTTAGCTACCTTAGGATCACGGATCCGTAAGTAAGGGTCTGTGACGACCCTGCAGGCCGTCACTTGGGCCGGGGCGGCCCGACAAACCCCCCGCAGAAGGAACAGTGCAGAAGAGGCAGTACGCACGGTACTGCGCACTGGGCCAGGGGTGCAAAGACCCGAAGCCCCTACGACCAATCGTTAAGTGATCACTCTGATCTCACTAAAAGCACGGTGATTACAGTGATTAGAGGTATTCTAATCACTATAATCACTCCTCGTGTTAAGTGAGCATAATAATCAAGGTACGAAGTACCTCTTAACTAGTTAGTATAGATAGCCATAATTATGCCTATAACCACTGTAAGGGACCCTGGTTCCTTATACTAGTATTTAATTATTTATTTATATCTTACTATTTAGACTCCCCTTTATGTATTATAGTAACAGCGACTTACAGTAACATTAAACCCCTTATTTAAAAGTGCTAACTTAATAAGCCGTCTTTAAAACACCCCTTACCTATTAACGTCTTACTATACATTCTGTCTTAACCTACACCAGTCCTCTTAAAGCCTATATTAAGTACAGGTTATAATATAATACTAACGTCTCAGTTTTAAACGCTGTTTATTAAACTCCCAGACATTACCCCTCTCTTATTAATATATTAACTTTTAGAAAAGGAAAAAAGATTAAAGAGGCTTAAACCTAACTTTAACTCTTTACAGTTAATAAGTTAATTACACGCCTTAAAAAGTTAAACCTTAATTAGTAAGGATTAGTTAAGGAACTTAATAAAGCCTTCCCTAAAGATATTAAAAGTTATATCGGTTTTATTAAAAAACTTTAAGTTTAACTTAATACTGTTAAGCTGGAGAATAACGACCTTAAAGGCTTATAGAAGAAACGAGTAAAGCTCCCCTTACTATCACACTTTAAGGGAGACTTTATGTAATTAGAGTTATAAATAGCCTAACTTTAGAGTTATATCACTTATTATAATAAGCAGTTTTTTAAAAAAGAAGAAAAGGTTAGGTTTGTTAAAGCTTTACTAGATAAAGTAACTATTTATTAATATAAACCTTATATAAAGATAATTAATAACCTTTCTATAAACAGAGTATAAAAGGAAGCCCCTAAGACTTAAGCCCTTTTTAATAACTTTAACGTTTTTATTAATTAACTCCAGACTGAGTTTAAAGAACTAAACGCCTTAAGACGGGCTAAATAGCGCCTTATAACCTTAAGATAAACATCCTTAATCTTTAAGTTCTCCACACACTTTAAATTAGAAGCAGTAAAAACTAAGCTTAGTTAGGAGGCCTTAATAATATTATTATTACGACCTGCACCTGATACAAGCCTTGAGAGGACTGGCGTGGGTTAAGACAGAACGTATAGCAGGACGCTAACAGGTAAGGGGCGTTCCAAAGACGGCTTATTAAGCTAATACTCCTAAACAGGGGGTTTAATATCACTGTAGGTCGTTATTATTATAATGTACAGAGGTGAGTCTGAACAGTAGGATATAAATAAATAATTAAATACTAGTGTAAGGAACTAAAGTCCCTTATAGTGGTTATAAGTATAACTATAGCTATCTATATTAATTAGCTAAGAGGTACCTTATACCTTAATCACTATACTTTTATTAGAAGGTAGTAAGTAGAGTGATTACCTTTTATGGCTGCTTACCTTAATCACTAAGTTTTAGTGAGATTAGAGTAAGTAAGTAACGACTGGTTGTAAGGGTTTCAGGTCTTTACACCCCTAGCCTAATGTACAGTACTGTGTGTACTGTCTTCCTGCACTGTCCTCTTTACAGGGGATTTGTCAGGCCGCTCCGGCTTAAGTGACAGCCTACAGGGTCGTTACACAATTCCCCCTCTTTATTATTCTTTTTCTATAAAGAATTTTAGTTAGTTTACCTTCCTGTAACGCGATAATGCTTATTAACAGAGTAAGGAAGAATAGGAAAAACACTACCCCTTTATCCACCGTTTGCTATATTACCTTTATAGAATTCATCTTAACTTTTAACATTATAATGCCTGTAAAGTACAGTCGCTATTAACGTTTAAAACTAATTAACTGTAAGGTGGCTAGCAAAAGCGAGTCTTATAGCCATTATGTAACGGCTGGTGGAATTACGTACTTATTTTATAACATTTACGGAAACGACTTAACTGTTTTTCACTAGGTTTTTGACGAAAAGAAGCGTCTTAACTCTAAAGAGCGTGACACTTTTATAAAACTCCTCTACATTAAGGACTAATAGAGGTCTTTAACTACTTATGTTAATAAGCTCTTCAGTTATAAGCTGGAGATTATTACTAAGGAGGAGTGTTTAGCGCAGGAGGTAACTACACCCGTTCCCGAGTTTAACTGGGGAAGCTTTCTGGCGGAGCTGGTGCGTAGTTCTTTTTCCAGGGGGTTATTACAGCCGGTGACTTCTTCTTAACTTAATCTGTCGCTTTTTTCTTTTAATAAACGAAAACGGCACTTCTTAGTGTAATAGTAGCGCACTTACCTGTTTTCTTCTTATTAACTTTTTTTTTTTTAACAGTACTTATTTTCGTGCAGAACGTGCTAGGAACTTTAGAGGTCCAGCCTCCTTATTAAGTTTAAGGTCCTTATAACTTATGGCTAAGGTCCTGATAAATATCCTTCTGTACCTATTAAGGAGTTTCCTGCTACTTCCTAGGCTTTAAATCCCACAGTGGTCTTACTCTTTAGTATAGTAATTTAAATATCAGATCTTATCTTATTTTTAATTCTTATTATTAGCTTTAATTAGTTTAGATTTTTCTAGTGGAACTCTGTAATTAGGTTTAGGCACTTAAGATTTTTAGTTAGTTCCTATAAATTACTTTTAAAGCTGTAATCTAACTATTTAATAAGATACTTAAACGTGTTCTTTCCCTTCCGTAAATTTATAACTTCCTTAACGTTATACTTATCCTTATTAGTGTCGATCTTAATCTTCTTTTCTAAAGGAACTCCCTTTAAGGCAGGTTTTAAAAGTGAGATATAAAAAACCTTAATCCACACCTTTATACTAACAGGTAGGTTTAATTTGTAATTAAAGGTGGTGACCTTTTTCTTAATTTAAAATAGTCTGTACCTTTTAAAGTTAAGCTTTTTACTAGGTTATTTTAAATATAAGTTTTGTAAAAAAAGGTAGACGTAATCCCCCTTTTAAAAAGTCAGTCCCTTAACTCGTTTATTATTATGGTGGAGTCTTTTCTTAAATATTAGTTACTTAATTTAGTGTTTATTGGTAAACTTCTTTATTTATTTACGTGTGAACTTAAGTTTAGCTTATAAGTGGTTATGTAATTCCTATATTTAGTTTATGTGGATTATAGCTTAAGAGGCGCTAATAGGTGGGCCTTAATAGAGCTCAGGCTCCTTACTGTAATTAGTGAAAAACAGTAACACACCTATTAACTTAATTAGTGTTATATTATAAGTTATCTGTATTATTAGTAATAACTTAAGCTAATTATCTTATTTAAAGTTAACGTATATTTAAAGATACGTTATAAGTATCTAATTAACTTACTCTGTTTAGCTATCTGTCTGTAGGTGAAATACTGTTAAAAGCTTACTTTTTACACCTATTCTTTATATTAATCTTTATTAAAACTTTAATATAATTAGCTTATCTTAATCTGTAACGATATTATCTAGCTAAAGGTGTTATAAAACCACCTTTTTCTTAAAGATATAAACGAGTTACTCTACTATTATATCCTTTAAAGTTAGTAAAAAGTAAGCTTACTTCGTTAATTTATTAACTATTATAAGGATCTGGTTATAAGTAACTCCTATAACAAGGTCCCTAGACTTTAAGATCCTAGTAACGAAGTTAAGTGAGATTAAACTCTATAACGCCTGTGGTATAGGGAGTGGTTTAAGAAGCCTATAAGGCTTATAATGTCAATTTTACTTCTGGTAGCAGATGTCACAGTTATTAACCACTTCCTTAATTAGCTTCTTTATTCCTAAGAAGGCGTACACTTATTAAGCCTATATTAAAGTCTTAACTTAGCCTATATATCCTTTAAGTTAAGATTTATAAACTTATTAAACGTACTCCTTTCTCTTAACTAAGTTGTAAATATACAGTTTTTCTTAATACCAGAGCCTTACTCCTAATTTAGGCGCGCCGTCTACACCTTCTAGCAGCTGTTTTAACTAATAACCAGTTTTATTATAATTTAGATATATTAGGCACTCCTTACTACAGTCCTATACGTGCCTTAAAAAGTCTCTTAAGGGGCACTTATACTTACAGGTGCCTTCCACTAACCTCCTCGCTTAAAAGTCCTGTTATTACTAATAGATGTTATACTCTATTTATAAGTTTATATAAATGTTAATAATTTATTCTAGCGTCTAGTTATCTAACACTTACAGTGTATACTTTAGTGTGCTGTTTTTAACTTTATTAAATATAGTAACGGGGATTAAGACTGGATTAGCATCTTTATAGTCCTATCTCTAATTAAAGGTATCGGCTCGCCTATTATCTTTTCCTTTAACATAGTGGATTTAAAAGTGGAACGGGGCTATTAATTCTACCTATTATACTTATCGTAGGTTAAGTTCCTTAGTTAGGAAGTACCGGAGGTTATTATAGTTTAAGAAGACCTAGATTAATTCTTCCATACCACTTAAATATAGTACCCACTTAGTAAAGTATTAAATAATCGCCATTAGTTCCTTATTATAAATTAGATATTATAAGGTTAGGCTATGGATTCCTTTTAATAGGAAAGTAACTAGGTGGCATTTCCCATTATCCTAAACTTAGTTAAGTTCCCCACTAATTACGAATTTTAAAGAGTCTGTTTTAACTCGGAAAGGCTTTAAGAAATCAGGGAGGGCTAAGACTGGCACTGTAATAAAAGCGTGTTTAAAGTCTTTAAACGCCTTTTACTATCTATCAGTCCACTTAAACGGCTTTCCCTCACCTGTAAGTTTGTAAAGTGGTTTTATAACTTTTATAAAATACCTGATAAAATAGTAATAGAAATTTATAAAACTGATAAAGGCTTATAATTCTTTCTAATTCTTTAAAGTAGGCTAATCCCTAATTACCTTTATCTTCTCCAGTTACATTTTAAGCTTTCTAAGGGTTACTTTAAACCTTAAATAATTCAGTTCCTAAACGTGGAAATGGCTTTTCTCCAGGTTTACTATTAGCTTCACCTTTTTAAAAGCTGTTAGAACCTGTCACATATATTTTTAGTGTTTTTCTAAAGTTTTAAAATAAATTAGAATGTTATTTAAATATATAAAGATAAACTTATTAAAAAAGGGGTAGAGAACATTATTAATAAGGCTTTAGAAAGTCACAGGGGTGTTTATTAATCTTATTAGCATAATATAGTACTGGTAATGCCTGTTACGAGTCTGAAAAGCTGTTTTATACTTATCCTCTTCCTTCACTCTAATATAGTTAAACCCTATAAGGAAATTAAGACTGGAGAACTAATTTGCTTTAATAATCCATTCTCACATCTTTATAATAAGTGGTAATAAATAACAATTTTTAATTATATCCTTATTTAACGTTTAGTAATTAACAACTATATATAACTTACTATCTCCCTTTCTTAAGACGAATAGTATTAGGTACCCTGTTAGGGATTAGGACTCTATAATAAACCCGTTCTTTAAGTTTTTATTAATATACTCCTTTAAGGCCTTGGCCTGTTAGGGGTTTAGGTGGTAAGGCTGGAAGCTGTGGAGTTTTACTCCCAGCTTTAACTTGATTTTGTAATCTTACAGTTTATAGTTTAATAATTACAGTATCTTTTTTTAAAACAGTGTAAACTTTCTATACTCTACAGGTACCTTAAATAAGTTAACTTCTTCACTTATTTATAAATCAGTTTCTTACTTTTTTTTACCTTTTAAATTATTATTTAAGTAATATGGTAAACCTTTTAGCCCTTTAACCGTTTTAATAAACCTGACTTAAACTGTGTTTAATTTTAAGGGTTTAGCGTGCTTTTAAGTACTTCGTGTAACTCTAAAGTGGTTTAGTACTTTCTTAACTTTCTTTAAACAGTGATTACAGCTAGGGGATTTACTGAAGGTAAGGTGGCTACTTCTTTAGTTAATTATAAGGTTATACTTTTCCAGCTAGGGTAGACTTAAGATTATATTATAACCTGTAATTAATGTAATGTTAAAATCCATTTATTATTCGTCCCCGTCCACTTTAATTAAGAGTGGCAAGTAGTAAGTAACTTTACTGTTATTATACTAATATAGGCCTCCTTCTCCGTTTTATATAAGAATAACCTCTTTATACTCTTTATTAAGGAGTTTCCTTTAATTAACTAATAAGGGGTGTATTAGGTTAAAAGCACTCCTGTTATTAATTATTACTCTTACCTTAAATGGCCTCCCTTTTCCGTCTGTTAAGTTAACACTAACGGAATAATACTTATACTTTTTTAACATTTAAGTTATAATAATTATCTGTCCTTAAGGTCTTATCCGGCCTAACCTTTAAATACCTCTCTTTCTTCTTAAGGTTTTTACTAATTAGCGAACTACTAGTTTCCAGCCCTTTTAAAGGGCCTATAACCTTTTCCTAATTCCTTTTAGAAAAACAGGCAGCTCTAATAAACCTAGCAATTAACCTTTCCTGGGTTTTTACACCTTAACGTCCAGTCGACTTTAAACGGTATAATATTCCTAAAGTCCTTAATAAGTCAGTAATACACTTTATAAGCTTAAATTACAGTAATGTCTCTTTACTTTTAAATCTGTTAGTAATCTTCCCGCTTTTACCATTCTCTAGCTTTTTTATTAAGGTGTAATAAACACGTTATAATTAAGCAGTTATTAAATACCCCTCTTTACCAGTATATAACGGGAGCCTGGTTAATTATAATAACCTTCCACTTATTACCAGATTCTCTTATTAAGGAGTAGGAGACTTGGTAATAAGCTGGTTTTAACTCTATCCTTATAATAGCGTAATCCTGTCTTTATGTGCTTAGGAAGTGGTTATAAAGGGCCTTAGGTTTATAATACCAGTTAAGTATACAGTTATCGTACACACAGTTAATTTATAATATATCCCTGTAGTTAGGGTGGTTAATATTAATTACGGGTGTTACAGTTATAAAGTATAAAACGGGGGAAGTGGCACTTTATTTCTTCTCTTCTTCCACTTACCTTTAAGTATATTATTTCTCCTAAACCTTTTCCTAAAATTCAGGTAATAATAACCCAGCTTATTCTTCTATAAAGTAGTCTTCCTTAATAAGTCGATACTTAAGTTAGTTAGCGAAGCGAACCCTGTTATAAAGTTACAACCTAATTTCCACTACTCTGTCTTTAGATATTATAATAAAACCCTTAACTTATAAGTCCTCCACTTTATTTATTAACTTTTAATGTTTTTCCTTCAGCTTTTAGACTCTCCACTAGTGTGCTTACTTCGTGCCTTCTCAGGGGACCCTTAAGGTACCAGTCTAAGGCACACTGGCTTTAATACAAGGCAGCCACCTAAGCTGTCCTTCTTTTAAGAAGGTAAGGGTGTTAATCCACTTAGTATACTTAAAATGTTTAAGAGTTTTAAGGGGCACTGTTAAGAAGAACTTCCATTTCTCTAGTTTAATTCTCTTAACTTGCTCTTTTTCACCTTTTAAGGCTTATTTTACCGTTTAAGTAGCTTAAAGGGCTAGTTCTTTAACTCCCTTTACCATTTTAGTAAGGTTTAAGTTAGGGTCCTTCTTAGACTTCTTTAATTCCTAGGCTTATAAAGTAAGGTTTTTAAGGCCTGTTACAGCTAACTGGAACATCTCTTCTTAAAGTCGGTCTTTTATAACTTACACCTCTAGCGGTTTTAAGTTTCTACCTTAAAGTTAGTTTATAATAACCTACACCTCTGTAACTGACTCTTTTAAAACACCTTTAAAGATTAAATACACTATATCTTAAGGTTCTTCCTATTCTTCCTTATCTTTTAAGTTACACTTATCTATTTAAGTACAGTCTTCTTTATTACCTGCTATCTTAACATAAACGTCTCTTAAGTTAAACTTAATGTACTTTCCTCCTTTTAAAACGGGCTTCTAATTAACTTACTTTAATAACAGGTATTACTATATTATATATCCTTTCTTATTATAGTTAAAGTATTAGATCTAGGACAGGTCCTTAGACTGCTTTTACTACTGCTATTATTAAGGCTTATCGCAGTTAGGTTAATTTTACTAATTTACTATATTAATATCTATTAGCCTAGGGTGGTGACCTGTAGCGGTTAACTGACTCCCTTTCTTAAGCTTACTTAACTGGTGAAGGGTCTGTTCCTTTTAAAAGTTCTTTTAATAATAATAGTTATAATACTGATTATTAGCCTTAATAACTATCTTAACTAATTCTTAAAAACGGTCCGGCTAATCCTCTTAATAAAGGTCTCCAGTGACATACTCCTTTAAACCACTCTAGAACAGCATTACTAAGGCTTCCTAGCTAAGCTTAGTCTTTACTACTTCCAGTTTAAAGCGTGTGGAGAACTTAAGGACTAAGGACGTCTGCCTTAAGGTTATAAGGCGTTACTTAGCCTGTCTTAAAGCGTCCAGTTCTTTAAACTTAGTTTAAAGTTAATTAATAAAAACGTTAAAGTTATTAAAAAGGGCCTACGTCTTAGGGGCCTCTTTATACACTTTATTTATAAAAAGGTTATTAATTATCTTTATATAGGGTTTGTACTAGTAAGCGGTTACTCTGTTTAATAAGGCTCTGGTAAACCTAACCTTTCCTTCTTCTTTAAAGAACTACTTGTTATAATAGGTGATATAGCTCTGGAGTTAGGCTATTTAAGACTCCAGTTATGTAAAGTCTCCCTTAAAGTATAAGGGTGGAGGGAGCTTTACTCGTTTCTTTTATAAACCCTTAAGGTTATTATTCTCCAGTTTGATAACGTTAAGTTAGGCCTGGAGTTTTTTAATAAGACTAATACGACTTTTAATATCTCTGGGGAAGGCCTTATTAAACTCCTTAACTAGTCCCTGCTAGTTAAGGTTTAAGTCTTTAAGGCGTGCAGCTAACTTATTAATAGTAAGGAGTTAAGGCTAAGTTTACACCTCTTTAATCTCCTTACCTTTTCCAGAGGTTAACATGTTAATAAGAGAGAGATGGTGCCTAGGAATTTAATAAATAGCGTTTAGAACTGTAACGCTAATATCGTATTATAACCTACACCTAACACAGGCCTTAAAAGGATTAGCGTAGGTTAAGACAGAACGTATAATAGGACGCTAACAGGTAAGGGGTGTTCCGAAGACGGCTTATTAAGCTAACACTCTTAAACGGGGGGTTTAATGTTATTATAAGTCGTTATCACTATAATGTGTAAAGGTGAGTCTGAATAGTAAGATATAAATAAATAATTAAATACTAGCGTGAGGAACTAGAGTCCCTCACGGTGGTTATAGGTATAATTATAGCTATCTATACTAACTAGTTAAAAGGTACCTTATACCTTGATTACTGTGCTCTTGTTGGAAGGTAGTGAGCAGAGTGATCACCTTTTATAACTGCTTACCTTAATTACTAAGTCTTAGCGAGATCAGAGTAAGTAAGCAACGACTAGTTATAAGGGTTTCAGGTCTTTACACCCCTGGCCCAGTGTGCAGTACCGTGTGTACTGTCTTCCTGCACTGTCCTCTTTGCGGGGGATTTGTCGGGCCGCTCCGGCCTAAGTGATGGCCTGCAGGGTCGTCACAATTATTTTAGAGTGGTTTAAAGGAGTATGTTATTAGAGACCTTTATTAAAAGGATTAACTAGACTGCCTTTAAGAACTGGTTGAAATGGCCATTAAAGCCGATAATTAGTATTATAATTACTATTATTAAAAGAACTTTTAGAAAGAATAAACCCCTTACCAGTTAAGTAAGCCTAAAAAGAGGAACTAGTTAACTGTAACAGGTTATTACCCCAGGCTAATGGATATTAGTATAATAAACCATCAGAATTAACCTAACTGTAACAAACCTTAATAACAGCAGCAGTAAAAGCAGTTTAAGGACCTATCCTAAGTCTAGTGCTTTAACTGTAATAAGAAAGGTTATATAACGTGGCAGTACCTGTTATTAAAATAAGTCGGTTAAAGGCCTATCTTAAAAGGAGAGAAGCACGTTAAGTTTAACTTAAGAGATATTTATGTTAGGATAGTAAGTAACGAAGAAGACTGTACCTAGATAGATAAGTGTAACTTAAGAGATAAGGAAGAAGAAGAAGAACCTTAAGACGTAATGTATCTAATCCTTAAAGGTGTTATAAAAAAGCTAGCCACAGAGGTGCAGGTTATTATAAACTGACTTTAAGGTGGAAACTTAGAACTGTTAAAGGTACAGGTTATAAAAGACCGACTTTAGGAAGAAATATTCCAGTTAGCAGTTACAGGTTTTAAAAACCTTACCTTATAAGTTTAAAAATTAAGGAAGTCCAGGAAGGACCTTAACTTAAAAGTTACTAAAGTGGTAAAAGGAGTTGAAGAACTAGCCCTTTAAGCTACCTAAACGGTAAAGTAAACCTTAAAAGATAAAAGGGAACAGGCTAAAAGAATTAAGTTAAAAAAATGAAAGTTCTTCTTAACAGTATCCCTTAAAACTCTTAAACACTTTAAGCACGCTAAGTAGATCAGCACCCTTACCTCCCTAAAAGAAGGACAGCTTAGATAACTACCCTATATTAAAGTTAATATACCTTAGATTAAAACCCTAAAAGTCCCTTAAGAAGATATAAAATAAGTATATTAATAAAGGGTTTAAAAGTTAAAGGAAAAATATTAAAAGTTAATAAATAAAGTAAAGGACTTATAAGTTAAAGGTTTTACTATAACGTTTAAAGATAAAGTAATGGAAATTAAGTTATAACTCTGTAATAGAGTTCGCTTTACTAATTAACTTAAATACCAACTTATTAAAGAAGGCCACTTTATAAAAGAATAAGTTAGGTTATTACTACCTAAGTTTTAAGAAGAGGTTTAGGAGAAATAACGTATATAAAGGTAAGTAGAAGAAGAAAAAGAATAAAGCGTTACTTCTCCTATTTTGTACTTTATAATTACAGCACTAACCATTAACATTAACTACCCTAATTACAGAGATATACTGTAGATCGATTATATATATAATAACTGCACTCTTAACTGGTATTATAGGCTTAAGGCCCTTTATAACCACTTCCTTAATATATAAAGACAGGATTACGCTATTGTAAGAGTAAAGTTAAAACCAGCTTATTACTAAGTTTCCTACTCCCTGATAAGAGAGTTTAGTAATAAACAGAAAGTTACCGTAGTTAATTAAGCCCCTGCCACATGCTAATAAGGAGGGGTACTTAATAACTGCCTAATTATAACGTGTTTATTACATCTTAACGGAAAAGCTAGAGAATAGTAGAAGTAAGAAGATTATTAACGGATCTAAGAATAAAAAGATATTACTGTAATTTAAGCCTGTAAAACGTATTATTAACTTATTAAGGATTTTAGGAACATTATACTATTTAAAGTCGACTAGACGCTAAAGTGTGAAAACTTAAAAAAGGTTAATCGCTAGGTTTATTAAAGCTACCTGTTTTTCTAGAAAGAATTAGGAAAAGGTTACAGGCCCTTTAAAAAGGCTAAAAACCAGTAGTTTACTAGTTAGTAAAGACTTTAAGAAGAAGGAGAGGTATTTAGAAGTTAGGTTAGATAAGACTTTAAAGACAGATGATTATTATAACTTAGATATTAAAAGAGTATAAGCATTATTCTATTAGTATTAATATAATAGATAGAAAAGAGAGGCCGTTTAAGGTAAAAGCAGTAATTAATAGCGGGAATACTTCTAACTTAATACACCCTTTATTAGTTAATTAAAGGAAACTCTTTAATAAAAAGTATAAAGAGGTTATTCTTATTTAAAATAAAGAAGGAGGCCTATATTAATATAATAACGGTAAAGTCACCTATTACTTACTACTCCTAATTAAAATAGATAAGGATAAATAATAAATAGACTTTAACGTTATATTAATAGTAAGGTATAACATAATCCTAAATCTACCCTGGCTGGAAAAGTACAACCTTATAATTAATTAAAGGAGTAGCTACCTTACCTTTAACAAGTCCCCTAACTGTAATTACCGTTTAGAAAAAGCTAAAAAGGTACTAAACCGCTCTAGAGTTACATAAAGCACTTAAAAGCACGCTAAACCCTTAAAACCAAGTATGGTTTAGGTTAGATTTATAAAGATAGTTAAAGGATTAGAAGGTTTACTATATTACTTAAATAACGATTTAAAAGGTAAAAAGAAGTAAGAAGCTAATTTATAAGTAAGTGAAGAAGTTAACTTATCTAAGGTACCTGCAGAATACAGGAAGTTTACCCTATTTTAAAAAAAGATACTGTAATTACTAGACTACAGATTATAGGATTATAAGATTAAATTAAAACTAGGAGCGAAACTCTATAACTTCTAGCCTTACTACTTAAACCCTTAATAAGCTAAGGCCTTATAGGAGTATATTAATGAGAATTTAAAAAACAGGTTTATTATAAAGTCTTAATCCCCAGTAAGATACTTAATACTGTTTATCTTAAGGAAGGGAGATAGTAAGTTATATATAGTTATTAATTACTAAATATTAAATAAAGATATAATTAAGAACCGTTACTTATTACCACTTATTACGGAAATGTAAAAGTGGATTATTAAGGTAAACTAGTTCTTTAGCCTTAATTTCCCTATAAGATTTAACTATATTAAAGTAAAGGAGGAGGACGAATATAAAACGGCTTTTCGGACTTATAACAGGTATTACCAGTATTATGTTATACTAATAGGATTAATAAATGCCCTTATAACTTTCTAAGGCCTTATTAATAATGTTTTTTACCCCTTCCTTAATAAGTTTATCTTTATGTATTTAGATGATGTCTTAATCTATTTTAAAACTTTAAAAGAATATTAGAAGTATATGTGATAGGTTTTAATAGCTCTCGAAAAAGCGAAGCTAATAGTAAACCTAAAGAAAAGCCATTTTTACGTTTAGGAATTAAATTACTTAAGGTTTAAAGTAACCTTTAATAGGCTTAAAATGTAACTGGAGAAGACAGAGGTAATTAGGGATTAGCCCACTCTAAAGAATTAAAAAGAGTTGTAAGCCTTTATTAACTTTACGAACTTTTATCACTATTTTATCAGGTATTTTATAAAAATTATAAGATTACTTTACGAACTTACAGGTAAGGGAAAGCCGTTTAAGTAGACTGATAGATAGTAAAAGGTGTTTAAAGACCTTAAATATACCTTTATTACAATATTAGTCCTAGCTCTCCCTGATTTCTTAAAGCCATTTTAAGTTAAGATAAACTCTTTAGAATTTACAATTAGTAGAGAACTTAATTAAGTTTAAGATAATAGGAAACGTTACCTAGTTACCTTCTTATTAAAAGGAATTTATAGTTTAGCCTTATAATATTTAATTTATAATAAGGAACTGATAGTGATTATTTAGTGTTTTACTAAGTAAGTACTGTATTTAAGTAATATAGAAGAACCGGTTTAAGTCTTTTTAGACTATAATAACTTCTAATACTTCCTAATTAAGGAACTTAACTTACAGTAAGTATAATAAGTAGAGTTAATAGCCTTATTTTATTTCCAGATCTATTACGTTAAGGGAAAGGATAATAAGTAAGTTAATGCTTTTAATCGGAGATAGGATTATAAGGATACTAACCCAGCCTTAATCCCTATTACTATATTTAATAAAGCTAGGAACGGCACGTTAGAACACATATTATAAGTGTTAGATAACTAGATATTAGAATAAACTATTAACGTCTATATAAACTTATAAATAAAGTATAATATTTATTAGTAATAATAAGACTTTTAGGTAAAAAGGTTAGTGGAAGGAACTTGTAAGTATAAGTGCCCTTTAAAAGACTTTTTAGGGTATCTGTAAAACTGTAGTAAAAAGTGCCTGAAGTATTTAAACTATAACGAAATTAGTTATTAGTTAAAACAGCTGCCAGAAAGTGTAAATAGCATGCCTAAATTAAAAGTAAAGCTTTAATACTAAGAGAAACTGTACATTTATAACTTAGATAAGTAAAAGGAGTACGTTTAATAAGTTTATAAGTCTTAATTTAGGGGATATATAGGCCGGGTTAAGACACTCATATAAACTTAATAAGTGTACGCCTTCCCGGGAATGAAGAAACTGGTTAAAGAAGTAGTTAATAATTACAATATCTGTTATTATAAGTAGAATCGGTATTATAAGCTTTACGGGCTTTTTAAACTACTCCCCGTACCACAGGTGTTATAAAGCTCTATCTTACTTAACTTCATCACTAGGATTCCAGAGTTTAGAGACCTTACTATAAGAGTTACTTATAACTAAATCCTTATAATAGTTAATAAATTAACAAAATAAGCTTACTTTTTATTAACTTTAAAGGATATAATAACGGAGTAACTCGTTTACATCTTTAAAAAAAAGGTAGTTTCACAACACCTTTAATTAGATAATATCGTTACAGATCGGGATAAGCTAATTGTGTTAAAGTTCTAATAAGGATTAATGTAAAGAATAAGTGTAAAAAGTAAACTTTTAACAGCATTTTACTTATAAACAGATAATTAAATAAAGTAAGTTAACTAAATACTTATAACGTATCTTTAAACTTACGTTAACTTCAAATAAGATAACTAACTTAAGCTATTACTAATAATGTAAATAACCTATAACATAACGCTAATTAAGTTAACAGGTATATTACTGTTCTTCACTAACTACAGTAAGGAGCCTAAACTCTATTAAGGCCCACCTACTAATACCTCCCAAGCTACAGTCCACGTAAACCAAATATAAAAGCTATATAACCACTTATAAGCTAAACTTAAGTTTACACGTAAACGAATAAAGAAGTTTACTAATAAATACTAAACTAAGTAATTAATACTTAAGAAAGGACTTTATTATAATAGTAAACAAGTTAAAGGACCGACTTTTTAAGAGAGGGATTACGTTTACCTTTTTTTATAAAACTTACATTTAAAACGGCTTAGTAAGAAGCTTAACTTTAAAAGGTACAGACTATTTTAAATTAAAAAAAAAGTCACCACCTTTAATTACAAATTAGACTTACCTATTAGTATAAAGGTGCGGACTAAGGTTTTTTATATCTCACTTCTAGAACTTACTTTAAAGGGAGTTCCCCTAGAAAAGAAGATTAAGATCGACACTGATAAGGATAAGTATAACGTCGAAGAAGTTATAAATTTATAAAGGGGAAAGAACACATTTAAATATTTTATTAAGTAGTTAGATTATAGCCCTAAAAATAACTTATAAAAGCTAATTGAAAACCTTAAGTGCTTAAACCTAATTACAGAGTTCTACCGAAAGAATCTAAACTAATTAAAACTACTTATAAAGAACGTAAAGTGAAAGTTAAACTAATTAGTGTAACCTTAAGGAGGTAAATTAATTAGTTTACTTTAGAAATAGAAAAATAAGATAAGATTTGATATTTAAACTACTAAATTAAAGAGTAAGATTACTGTAAGATTTAAAACCTAAGAAGCGGTAGGAAACTCCTTAGTAGGTATAGAAAGACATTTATTAAGAACCTTAATTAAGGTTAAAAGGACCTTAAACTTAATAAGAAAGCTAAGCCTCTTTTAAAGTTCTTAATACGTTCTGCACGAAAATAAGTATTATTAAGAAAGTTAGTAAAAAAGAAAAATAAGCAGGTACGTTACTGTTACGTTAAGAAAAGCTGTTTTTAGTTATTAAAAGAAAAGAGTAATAAACTAAGTTAAGAAGAAGTTACTAACTATAACAACCCCTTAGAAAAAGAACTACATATTAGTTTTACTAAAAGGCTTTTTTAATCAAACTTAAGAACTGGTGCAGTTACTTCCTAAGCCTTACACTCCTCCTCCACTATAATATTAAACTTATAGCTAAAAAGTTTATCTACCCGTTACGCCAGTCCTTTCTGTTAATCCTTAAAACGTAAAAGCTTAAAGGCCATATCGCGAAGAAGGAGAGTAGTTTCACACTCTTTAACGTTAAAGCATTTCTTTTCATCTAAAACCCCATATAGGACGGATAAATCGTTTCCATAAACGTTATAAGACAAGTATACAGTCCTACCAGCCACCACACAGTAACTATATAACTCACTCTTACTGGCCACCTTACAGTCCAGCAGGTTTAAGTAACGGCAGCGATTACACTTTACAGGTATAACAATCTTAAAAGTAAGAATAAACTTAACGTTAATAATATAACGTTTAATTAATAAAGGCGTTACGTTTCTCCTGTTCTTAATTACCTAATTAGACAATATAATAACTGGAGAAGGAAAAAAGGAACGTATAAGTAATTCTTTATAGAAAAAGAACGTTAAAAAGGGGGAATTATATAACGACCTTACAGGCCGTCACTTAAGCCAGGGCGGCTTAACAAACCTCCTGTAGAAGGAACAGTGCAGAAAAGGTAGTACGCACAGTACTATACACTAAGCCAGGGGTGTAAAGACTTAAAGCCCTTATAACTAATCGTTAAGTGATCACTTTAATCTTATTAAGAGTATAGTGATTACAGTAATCAGAGGTATTCTAATTACCGTAATCACTCCTCGTGTTAAATAAGCACAGTAATTAAGGTACAAAGTACCTTTTAGCTAGTTAGTATAGATAGTTATAGTTATACCCATAACTACCGTAAGGGACCCTGGTTCCTTACACTAATATTTAATTATTCATTTATATCCTACTGTTCAGACTCCCCTTTATACATTATAGTAACAGCAACCTACAGTAACATTGAACCCCCCGTCTAGGAGTGCTAGCTTAACAAGCCGTCTTCGGAACGCCCCTTACTTGTTAGTGTCCTACTATACGTTCTGTCTTAACCCACGCCAGTCCTCTCAAGGCCTGTGTCGGGTGCAGGTCGTAATAGGGTCCTCCTTATCCTAATACTGTTAGAAACGCTAGTAATAAAGATAATAGTTACTTATAAGATTAGGTGTAAAGTACTAGTAAGATAAAACGCTTTAAAGGCAAATCCACTTCTTATTAATAAGTTATAAGTAAATTATATAACGGCACAGAATACCGTACTGTAAGGATACTGTACACTTTAACTGATAGGGGTTTAAGGGTTTAATTAGCTAAGTCTTTGTAATAAACGCTACTTTTATATACCGATACTTACGATTAATTAACTCTAGGGCTTTATATAATACCTTTATTAATAAGGAACTAAGATACTTACACCTAACGTATTTACAGCGTATACTTACACTTTTAGCAGCTTACTTATCCTCCTACTTCTTAATCTAGCGTAACGTTAAGGCTTGGAGGGCATTTATAAGGTAGTAAGTAAAGGCGTAGTTGTTAATAAGGTAGCTTTTAGTATTAAGGTTAGTTAACTTAGTTAATAATGTAACTTTAGCTCCGAAATTACAGTAACGCTTAGTATAATAGTTAGCCCATTACTTATAAAGAGGAAACTACTGTTTCTAAATATATTAAAGTATAGTTAGTTAGTCTGAGAACTCTCTTTTTAAGGTAACTTAAACTTTAAAAAAGGTATCTTCACTTTTAATATACACTATCTCCTTAAACATTACCTTAACGCTGTGATGGTTATAAGGTATACGTTAAGTTGTAAATTTAAGCCTTATTTACTTTTCTTCTTCTTCTCGAAGCCTTATTAAGGCACTAAGCTTAGTTGTAGAAAACGCAGGCTTATTATTATCGTTAAACTCCTTATTATTAGAGTTAACCTTAATATATACGTTAACCTTAATATATACGTTAACCTTCTTTTTATACTTCTTCTTAATATTACCATACACGTTCTTAATAACGTAGTAAATATAAAGTTACTATTAGGTATTAGGAAAGGTAGTAAAAATAGCTAACTTTATCTTTTTATAGTAATTTATTATAATAATTAAAGGCTTAGGGATCTTTATCTCCGCTTAGAGTTACTTTATATTAGTAAGGAGGAAGTTAAACGCCTTTTCTTTCTTATTATCAATAAGGCTAAACATTAACGTAAACGTAATATTATAACTTATTAATCTTATAACTTAGAATAAAGGATAACTAAATATATTTATATTATATATTATATCCATTTAAGTAACCTCCCATAATAATGCCGTTAAGGAAAAGAGTAAAGGATAAGTAAAGATGATATTAATAAGGTCCTCCTTTTTCTTAAAGTCTCTCCATTTAATAACGTAAGGTATTATAAGCTTATTAAAGTCTTTAATTATCGTTACAGTAACTGTGTAACCGTTTAACCTCTTTTAATAAAGCTGTGATCTTACATTATAGATATTAGTGTTAATATAGTTACTATCTGGGAACTAAATGGTGATAAGGTTACTTACGTCTCTTACACAGATATTAGGGTGAATAGAAGCGTTAGTAATGGCTTAAGGACCTTATTAGATATCTTATAGTGTTAAGGATAAGCCTGGGGGTTAAAAGAGTGATTATAATTATAAGCTTAGTGGATTGCTTTTTCATAGAGTTAGAGCTGCCATCTGCTAATTAACTAAACAGTGTTAGCCTTTTAATTATAACTACATTTACGTGTCCTAGGAGTGTGTAATCTAGTACCTTTAAACTTTTTTAGTTAGCCGTAACGGTTACACTTAAAGGTATATCAAGTATAGGAGTTATTCTTCTTATGGCAGCCATTCCTTTTAATAACGGTAAAGCCTTTATCCTTCACCTAAGCGTTTACAGCAGTTTATAGCCCTTTAACTGTGTTTGCTGTGATTATATCTAGAGGGTTTAGAATAGCTTTATCCTTATTAGTTAAGTAACCCTCGCTCGAATCGTCGCCTTAGCCGTTACAGTCGCTCTGTATACCCTCTTAAGACTTACTATCGGAGTCGCTTTTAGAGTTGCTTTCGGAGCTGAACAGTAGCAGTTTAGTAAGCAGATCATCGCGGAGATTAATCGGTATAAGGCCTTTCGCAACGCTTAAGGCCTTACGTAAAGGCTGAACCAAGTCCTCGCGCTAAAAGCGAGCCTTAGATTGGCGAACGGAAGGGTCCTTAAGCGCATGAACATCGTTAATATCGCTGTAATAGTACTGGTCGTCGCTGTCGGGGATTATGGTTGCCATAGCTGCAGCTGCGAAACTCGGCGACTGCTTGATACCACGCGGGAATCTGGTGCTTCCAAAGGCTTCAGGGCATTAACTGATCATATTATTAGCTACTGGAACCATACCAGGTCGATACGACAAACTATTATGGGTGTTTGGTGTCCTGGAGGAAGTCGAGAAATTGGTGGCGATGGCAGAATTTGCAACCACAAAGAAGGGCGCGCATGCACGTCAATTGGAACGCGCCTCGCGTTGCGACCGCGTTTGGAGTGTGGAAGTTTTTTACCCATACAAAACCCTAACCCTGTTAGGGGGGGGGTGCCCCCCTAAGAAAAACAGGGTGCCCCCCTAATAGATGCCCTCGAGAAACCCAACAGGATCCCAGTCCACAACAAAACAACCGTACAACCCAGAAACGAGACCCTTCTACTGAGCCTACGCGAGGTCGGAATCGCCCGTAGTATGGTCTCGCTTAAAGCCAGCATGATGTCCTGGCCTGGACTCGATAGGAGTATCTCCCTGCGAAGTCGATCGAGAAGCCATTGGTAGCCGACATCGTCAAAGATGAAGGTGCTGTAGATATCGAGTCCAGGTGGATTCGATAAAGAAATCTCATCATCTTCGCAGTCGTCAACTACCAGGTCGTCATACTGCCGGGCCGGGTCAGATAGCATGTTGAAACTGGGAATACTACTGTAAGGGAGGTCTCTCATGAACATTTGGTCAGCGGGATCATTGATATACCTGTCCATGACGACCCTATTGCTGGCAAGCTCTCGCAATTCGTCGGTTATAACCGACTCCGTATCAGTCTGCTCTGACTTATATTTTCCACCTAACGGTGACAGGCCTTTTTTCTTGGAAGAGGGACTTTGCAAAGGAGTCGGACGTTATCACATTTCTAATTCTGTACACGGAGCGTCGTCCGGGTTTGTCGCAGCGGATCAGATGCCTGGCCTTCGGCCCTTGCACGAAGCATCGTGGTGGGGTCTGCTACGAGCGCTTAGGAGTCGCCTTTGTGTTTTGCGACTTGGATGAAGATGATGAGATTAGCGGCCGCGAGACGAAGGCGCTCCTCCGCCGCCACTCCCCTTCTGAATGGAAGCCCGGAAAGGAGTATTACCTCTTTTAGAATAGCCCTCCAAGTGAGGTCTGTCGGGTGAGGTCAGTGTACGTTTGTTAACAGTGTTTATTGTTATTTTTCTTTCGTACAAGGACGGCGAGAAGGCGAGAAGAGGGAGATTGTCTGCCCTCAATCGCTACCTTTCGGGCTTGGGGCTGCAGAAATATGCCTTGGTAGCGTCGAAAAATTTGCGCAGTTATGCGTCTTAAAGACGAAAAAAACCGGGTGCTTCTTGCCCATGTGAAGCACTCCGAGATTTATCTACATGCGCCCCGAAAAACTGGTCCTGGCCTTCGAGCAATGTGTCTTTGACGCGGCGGGCTTCAGGTCTTGTCTGTGGAGGAACTCTTCAATTTCACTAGAGAGAAGATGTGTGGAGATTGATGTATCACATCGGTCAAAGTGCGGAATCCATACTAAACTAACTGCCGCGGTTCAAGAGCCGACTTGCCCATCTCCACCGTCTGAAGACAAAAAAGAAGCCCTGGGGTCACCCGCGTTCTCCGACGCCGATGCCGCTCTCGATTTCCGCCGAGACTCCCGTCTGGAGCCACGCTCCGCCTCTGCTTTTTCCTCCTCGTTCGCCTTCTTTATGTGGCCCTCTGAGAGTGCATAGCCGTCGGTTAGGATTTCCTCCTCTGCACCCTTGGCCAGCAGTCTCAGCCAGACCGCTCTTTCCGGCCGTGGCTGCCGGTCGCTCGCAGCTTGCGCTTTCTTGGCGGCCTTGGTTGCGGCATTGCCGCTGCCACTCCCCGATGACGCGGCAGATGGCTGGTCTGCAAGAGGCGGTGAGCTGAAGTCGAGGGGTTTCCAGCAATCCAGTTCATCCATGTCGTAGTCCGTCACAACCATCTCGTTAAGGGACTGCATATGCAGCCACAGCCTGCACGCCTTCTGGCAGAGAGTCTTCAGCTCGGTCCTGAAAGTTTCCTTTTTCGGTCCTTCGGGAAATGGAGCACACGCTATGATGCTCTGCACCGCGGTTTCGACCTGTCGATTGGCTTTGGCCTCTCTGTCTTGTTCGGACTGAGCCTTGAGAAGTACTGATCGGAGGTGGGCCTCGAGAGGCGGCTGCGTACCGGCAAGGTCGGACAGAAAATCGCAGAGCTTTGTCGGTTGTTCCAGCAGATAAGTAGGTAAAAAAACATGGGTAGACAGCTCGAAAGCTAGCACAGCCAAGAAGGCTGCCATGCGCATGTTCCTCGCAGAGGGTGAGTTGAACGGCAGGGGGATTCTATCCTTGACGACGAGATGACCTCTCAGAGCTTTCCACCAATGTTTCTGTGCCTGCATGTCGCCGCCAAAATCACCGCCAAAGTGCGTGACTGTTAGTTTGCATGCATCCTGGAAGAGGGCGCCGAATTGTCTTTCGCTACCCAAGCACGCGGTTCAGCGCTCTGGCCACGCCGTAGCGAAATCATGGATACAGGGGCGGGAACGTACATATTCTCTGGAGATACAGCCTGGAGGCTTGTCATGTATCCTTCCAGCTGTTTAACTCGGCGTTCGGCGGCCTTTGCTGCTGTCGTCAGAGATTGCAATCCGGCTTTGTTGTTCTCCTTCTCGATGCGAAGCTCATTTTTCAGTCCATTGACTGTCTCGGTACCCTTTTGCAGCCCGGCTTGAGAAAGAGCTAACTGCTCTCGCAGCCGCTTATTGCCTCGTTGCCATTTGTCAAGCTGCATCTCGAGATCGAACCGCTCGCGGTCTTGGGTTCTCTTGGTGGCCTTGAGATCGTCAATCTCCTTCGCCACCTCTAGGGTGTCTTTGAGTGTTGTGCGGAAACTGTCGTTTTCAACGACGGCTTGTAGCGCTGACAAGAGTTTCTTGATTTCATCGGGCAGAGGTGGCATGCTGAGTGGCTTTGGGTAATCGTTCGCAAGAAAGATTATAGAAACATGGAGGGAATCGCCTCCCCCCCCCCCCTAGGATACCCATATATTTTCACTATTTGAGTCACATTCTTACGGAGTGCCGGCTGTAGGCCTCAATTATTAGTTGCGTATGTTTAAGGCATGGTCCATGTCGAACCGCTGGCGGAACCTGCCAAACATTATGGCAAGAGGATGATTGGTAGATCAAGTCTGCGCGTTTATGTGAGACCTGCATGAGGCCTACTATTGTCTGCTGCGGCAAGCAGAGCTTGCGCTCAAATTCCCTGACTTTCCTCGGGACTCCATTGACTCCATATAAAAGTGTTGCATAGGCCATCGAGATCATGGTCAATTGAATAAAGGTTGCTCGTGACGGGATCTCAAAACAAGGCATAATACACAATCAAATCAGCGTGATCCCTTCTACCCTCAGTTGGCTGCCAACAAACACCTCGCCGTCCATCAACCCATGCACATATGCCTCACCAATGAGTGTGTACCTTGCCCCCTCGGCCTTGCGCAAAACATGGGGAACCTTGCTCCCCAGAAACACTACAAGTACGTCTCCTTCCCGCGTATCTGCGGGCACAAGCCCCATGTACTTGCCTTCTCTCGTCACGGCGAACTGTCTCTGCCCTGAGGTCCCGCCAAGGAGTAGCCCGATGCGTTTGGCCATAACGTCGTTCGTGGCTTGGTTTCGCTCGGCAGCTTGACGAAGGAGATTTACCTGTGCGTGGGATAGACTGGCATTCTGGCCGCCCCCGGAAGGGTTGGGAAGTAAGAGGAGGAATGCAATCAGCAATACGATACGTTTTACAGGTGTTTCCATCTCGCCTTGCGGGTCATACTGCGATGACCTTATCAACAGCTCTTCGACGGCCTTGCCGAACTGTGGATTTGCGTCGAGAGGCTTGGGGTTGCTCTCTGGGGTTGAGGCGACGGATAGCAGATGGTTTCGAACTTCGGTCCGCGCCGAGTACGGGAGGTTGGTCAAGGCCGCCAACTCCTCAAAGATTGCGCCAGGCCCACCGGCAAGAAGGGAGGGGGTAAGAAAGTTGGCAATGTTGATGCCGCCGAGATCTTCGACGGGAAGGAGTTTTTCGATGGTTTGGACAAGCGTTTCTGTGCCTCCTGTTGCCGCCTGTGGGTTGAAGGCGGCCGATGAAAACGCCGACTGCAGCTCCTCAGGCAGCAGTGCGTCCTGTGGTCGTCCGCGCTTCATAGCCTCGCCGTACCGCTCCATGTCGGTCATATACGCCTGCAAGTAACCACCGTACTCACTCCCAGCCGGATACGAGTCGAGTGACCTGTTGCAGATGTAGGTTCTCCAAAAGGCTTCCAATCGGGGCTGTCCGGTTGGTTGATAGACTGGCGCGCTATGGGCTTCGCAAAGAGCCCTCGCCTCGCGGTACCGGGCTGTATGGTGAAGCACGAGCTCGAGTCCCGACTTTTCCTCCTCGGACCCACTTTCTCCTAGGCCTGTCCACCTGCTCGCCGCGTCCAGAAGGGGGAGGCTGGTCATGACAGCCACCGAATCCACAAGGATGCCAGCAATGATTACCTCGTTGCTGTTTGGGCCGGGGCGAACGAGCGGGGCCACCACGCCGACGCTTCCGGCCTGGTACGGAGCATGCGAGTGGAGGAGAACAGACCGGTTGACGAGCCGCGAGATTCTCCGAAAGTCCGGAACCCAGCTTGGCCAGTCATGTACCTCTGATCGGGCGTGGCTCAGCCCGCCAATGGAGAGCATCAGCAGCGAGTTTTGGACTGGCGGGTGCATCAAGGCGTACTGGGTGGCCTCCCGGAACACGTGCAGGGCCTCTTTGCTGTAATCTGGCACCAAGGCCCTCTCCGAGTAGGCCGTCGAGATGCCCTGAAAGGCAAACACGTAGTCCCTGTCGTCGGTTGCCTGTGAGGCCCCAAAGTTTGCGAGAATGCAGGGAAGTGTCCACAACTCGCCCTGGCGATACTCTTCCCGCAGCTTTTCAATCTGGCCAATCTGGCGGATTCGGGCAAACGGCGGCGTCGCCATGCCCTCGGACTGGTCCAACTTTTGCAGCAGGCCGTTGGGACTTTCTGAGTGGAGGGACATGATGGTTGGTGCAAAGAGGTTCCAGTCAAACCATCTTCCGCCATAGAGAATATCCACCTGGCGCGAGACGACAATCTCCTGAACAATCCAGACACGGGACCAGTATTCGTTCTCGAGCATGCTTCCGATTGCCGTCCACTTGGGGTTCTTGTCGTTGATCCTTTTCAGCCCAAACGCTGCGACGCTAGAGTCCCCCCCGGGCATCCAGACTATGTTCCCAAAAAAGGCCCACGTCAGCCACGCGTCAAGGGCATTTGCACTTAAGTGAACAATGGTGCGAGCCGCTCGGTCATAGATGTCCCTCATCATGCTAACTTGGTGGGTCCTGTCGTTATCGCTGCTCTGGTCGACGCAGATGGCATCGATCCAGAGTCTCCGCGCCCGCCAGATCGAAGCGCGTCGATGCAGAATGTCATGCGCGCTCTTGGAAATTGCCAGTGCGCGCCCATCGATAATGACTTGGTGCAGCCCGCCGACGGCACCCCATCGATACGAAATGGCTTCGAACGGGGGTGCAGCGTCAAGATCGTAATGCACGAGCGAGCATCGGAGCCGAAGAGGCAGGAGTCGCGCGGGCCAGGGGGAGATCTCGAGGAGCCGTATCTGCTTCCGATCAGATGGGATAGGCGTGTATGAATAGCGGGGGTGCGTTGCAGATGTGAGGATGGCCGACTTGCTCCACATGGGCCAATACTGACTCGCGAGCCAGAGGACCAGGGGCCTCCAGTCGGGCCAGAAATATCCCGCCAAGCCAACCAGCATCCAGGAGAGCTTGCCGCGTCCGCGATTGCGCCAGATCCGCTGTGAGGCCCAAAAGACGGATATTGTCCAGGCGCACCTCAGGAGAAGCAACGCGGCCAGGAAGATGTTGTGCCGGGTTGGGAGAAGCACTGAGCTGAGAGCGATCGGAACAAGATATGCCACCGTCGCCGGGACTTGAGTTACGAAGATTTCGCTCCATTCGCCGGCAGCCCGGAAGATCGGACCGTCTCGGACGAGCTCGGCCCAAAGCGCAACGAGCCCGGGCTTGACATAGCTCTGCTGAGATGCGTAGATGCTGTGGCTTGCGAGGAAGGAGACGGAATACGCAGCGGGCGAGAGTCGGATGAGATATGAGTTGATAAGGTAGAGTAGAACAGACAAGAAGCAAACACGGATGGCCGATGTTTTGAAGGCCAGCCGCGGCGATGCTTTGGGCCGAGACATGTCAGGAGCAATTGATGTTGAGTGAAGCTGAGGCTGAGCCGTGCCGGGTTGCGCGAAGTTGAAGCCGTAAGAGAGCGTTACATCGGGGGCACAGACCAGATCTATTCTTGGAAAAACATAATGTATTTTAGGAGTGCGGCACACGTTTGAATGCGACGCGATACCACCCTGCACGACGCGTTATACCAGTCAACTTACGAAAACTCAGGTATTTACAGTGACCCTCAAAAAGTCTGTGTGCACAGGCCACTTTCGCTACCCCGCTATAATGTCCGCTAAAACCCCCTGAAGCGAAATCTTTCAGTTATACCGATCTTCAAACCGTTACCTCATCCCTAAG
>Ga0247780_1000561_pt1 | contig 33661 bp, 31 predicted proteins | sample UWRJL079202R5_FD_179927 | JGI IMG/M metagenome (GOLD analysis project Ga0247780, IMG submission 179927) | Plant litter microbial communities from Arlington Agricultural Research Station in Wisconsin, United States - UWRJ-L079-202R-5 | ecosystem: Environmental > Terrestrial > Plant litter >...
CTTCCTGCCCATTCCTCGCAAACATCGGCTCCTCCCCCGCCCTCCTCGCTACGACATCGACCGTGACCATCTTCCGTCCGTTCGACACCCGCCACTGCTTCGCTGGCATGGTGAGCGTGCTCTTATGAGGAAAAAAGAAGGTCGTAAACACCCGCCCCACCGACAGCTGCTCGATGCGACGGCGCAGCGTCCGGAAGCCGGCGCGGCCACCGTAGCAACAGGTGCAGAGTAGCGCCGTAAGCACGATGACGCCCAGCCATGCCAACAAGATCGCCCCGGGGGACGCCGTAACGCGCGTCAAATGTTATGCGGCTGCCGATGGGCTGGACGAGGATCTCGCCCGCCCGCTTTGTGCCCGAGTTGCCTTCGCCGAGAACACCGCGGATGCCTACGACCGCTGAGGCTGCGACCTCGGTCCCTGGACAAGGCGTGTTAGTACCTTGCCCTCCGATCTTTTCAGGAAATGGGGGAGGGGGGCGACATACACATGAGATTGATGATGGCGCCCGCCGTGGCCGCGTCTTGCGGCAGGTTCTGCCACCGCTGAAAGACAGACATGCTGGCGGCACCTCGGAGATCTATTGGCCAGCTCCTGCCCACATCGCCAACGGTGCGGTAGACAGTGTTCATGGCATACTGTGCAGAGCTTGCGCCGGCTAGGTTGTCCGGCGTGCCGATGGATGACTTGGTTGCCGAAAACGGTGATCAAGATTTGCTGTCGAATCTCGGCCGGCAGGCGCGCGAAGATGGGGTTGGACCCCATGGGGGGGGGGGCGGTCTAGAGTGGCAGCAAGCGAGCGGGGTGGAGGCTGTGGGGACGCAGACTGGAGTGGCTTGCCACAATAATTCTAGCAACAGAGAACTCTCCGAGGCCATTAACCCCATGTTTCGGTGGTATGGTGAATCAGAGATCTGCGACATTCACAGAAAACTTTGCAGTGTTTTCTGGACGTTAGGACGGATGCACAGGCTAGCCTCATGTGACTGGCGGTGGGCAGAGGTGCTCCACATGGAAACCAGAAAACCGGGCCTCTGAGGGTCCTAACTCGAGTATAAATTCCGGCTCCTACAGCCACTTTCCTCTCACAATATACCAACCCGAATTTCGGGATGGTAAATGATATCCCAGCTCGGAATTTGGGATGGTACATGATATCCCAGCACCGATGGAATGGCCCACAGTAATAACAGTACATGCCCTGGCTTTAATGTGGACACTGCGGGGGGCATCAAAAGGAAACTTTAGTCGGGGGGACTGAAAACGGGCCTCCAAGGCTGTGCGGCGGCGGTGTACCGGATTACTCCAGCTCAGGGAAGAATCAGGGAGAGCTTAGGACAATTCAGCCTTAGCTCATCCCGGCTCACCCTAGCTCAGGATTGCGAACGAAAGAGGAAATTTCGTATGCCGAGATTCGTCTCAGATAACCAAGGTGTTCTCCAAAACTCGTATATATAACACCCTTCTTCAAGCAATTCGATAACAAAGATGAGAGAGGAAAACGTCCCTTTCCATCGGCCAGAAGGCCTCCCTTCAGAGGCGCCAGGAGCCCCATATATTCAACAGCCCTCCCCTAGCACCATTAGTTGCTAGATAGAAGACGGGAATATCTTCTCCACCATCCTCAATGCCCACTCTGGATCGATCACAGCCGTGTGCTTCTAGCTGAATTGAGAGAACGCAGCTCCGGTGCAAGGGGTTCCTCAAGGTAAGGCGAAGGCTGTAGCAAGGGCTAAGAAAGAGAGCGAGGCTAAGAAGTGAGGATTTTTAGAAGCTGGGTAGGATGGGGTAACTTCGTAGTGACATAAGATATATTCGAAGCATGCTTCAAAACAAGGCCCCGAGGTCTGGAGGAAATTCAAAGAAAGAATACTATGACAGACGAGCCATGAACACCGAGGTATTAAGCCAGTTCTCGCATTTATGTGGCTTTTCAAAAAGAAGTAAAAGCCAGACTTCTGGCGCTTCGAGAAGAAAAGGTAAGCCGAACTTCTAAGCTACAAATAGGACATCTACACCTGAAAAGAGCCCAAAAATTCACTATGTGATATGTGGCACCGAGTTAAGGCCCGGCGTAGCCAAAAAAGCGTCACCCGGCTGGTACCACAGCGAACGACATGCTTCCACCACGATAAAGAGCCTCGCCACAATGTACGTCCCTTCCAAAACCCTCCTCGCTCCGGAGAAGGCGCCTCCGTAATAGTCAGTTGGGCTCTTCGTCTTCGCTAGCCAATGTCCAAGCATGAGAACCGCCATTGGAAGTGGATACACAACAAGAATGACGCAAGAAATTCTCCAAAACAGCCTCTCCAGCTCAGAGGGGAAATCCCAGTTCCAGCAGAGGAAATGTACCGCGGCAAAAACTACGCCAAACACTGCGGTCATCAGGGCCATGAGTGTGTACGGAATGACATGATCTTTCTCGACATTATGGAAGCAGTCGTTGCCAATCGAAAGCGGTACGCGCCGGAAATAGATGGAGCTCGGTCCTTTCTGGGCCATTTCTATCATGTCCTCGTAGGTAGGAGGTCGAGCGGCTCTGATATGAAACCGGCTCGACACATCCTTGGGCTTGTACCAGTACATGGCGTATGTGATGGCGCTGCAGGCTGCGAAAGCTGCTGTCATGACCTCCAGCTGCGTTACGGCCAGACCGACCGCCAAGCGGCGGCCGACTTCCACCCAGAGCCAGAGTACTTGTACGATAGCAAACAGCTTAGTAATCCAGTCGCCCTTGCTCTTGTCCATGATCTCGGCTTCGGTGACTTGTGGCAGTTCGGCGATTATGCCCCTCTCGTAGGCACATCGCAGTTGGGCACCGTCGACAACCCAGATGTTTCCCCGCAGTGCCATTATGTTATCAAAATAGGTCTTGATAGACTGAGGGCCAAGATCCGACTCCGTCGCTGTCCGTAGTGCCTGGTCGATCCGATCCTGGTGGGTCTTCACCTTGTTCCAATCACCCTTGGCAAATTTAGGTATTTGGAAGATGAACCATCTATCCTCCTGGTACTCCTTTCGTAGACAGGCAAGTCTTTTGCGCAGGGCAGTTGTTTTCGGATCCACAGGCTCTTCTTTCGTTGTCATTGCATTGGCACGGCCGTCGAGGTGCTCTGACTGCCTAGGCTCCGGATTCCGTACTCCCGTATGCCTCTCGGTTTCGGAGTCGGAGTCTTTAGCAGAGGGAGGAGGGCTTCGAGTCAGCGATGGGGCTTTGGCTTCAATAAGCAGCGACGTGGTGCTTGGGGGTGATTTTGGCTGGACGCTTGGAGTCGGGAATTCATGCCCGTCGCTGAGGGAAGTATTGACTGCTTTGTTGATCTCCAGAGAGCTTCGCTTCTCTAAATCGTGCAATTGCTGCGCTGGGTCAGGACCAGGCAATATCGAGGGAGTCGTCACTGGCTTTGGACTTACATCAAGGAACGGGTCGGCATTCGAAGGCTTTAGCTCAGGATCAAAGTCGATGGCCCAACCTCCCATATTCGCAAGGAAGGCATGACGGAGCGACCACCCTATCTTCGACCTCGGGGCACTCCCTTTCCTAATTTCGCTAGCGCATTTCAGCATTTCTTTTGCCCCCTCCCGCGCAAAGTAAAGCGACCCCATGGCTTTCCCGGCAAAGAGTTCGGGTGCGAAGAATGCGATCAAGAAAGATGAAGTTTTGCAGAGGAAAAGGTAGATTCCCAGAAATGGTTCTTTGGTATCGCCTTCCACCGGGACGCATTCATGCAGCACTGCCCAGGTGCAGAGCGACACAACGGCGAGGCAGCTCCACACGATGCTGAGGGTGCCCCTGGAATCAGGAACAGAGACAAGGCCCGCAGAGTCTGGCGGAATAGTACAATGTGAGTTGAAGAATTCCATCATTTTGCTAATGGATCGATCGCAGGGGGATTCGGTGGTGATAATGAACTCAAGTTGGGGGGATTTCTGCCTGATCCTGGCAATAGGGCGCTTCTGAGGTTCGACCGAGACCCCAACTGACAACCATCGTCATCTGAACCTACTATATCATTCCGTACACAATTTTGAGGCCTCTCACTCAAGTATTCAGGGCTGAAGACACCACGCCTGAGATGTTGAGAACTCATTCCGCGGAGTTCTGTGTAGCAGCTACGAGTCCTGTATGTCTCGTATGCTAAGGCCTGATAGGGCCACGTCAGCTGCAGTGGCGATATTTGTTACACGTCACACGGCACTGAATAGCAGCACTGTCAGCTCGACCAGTTGGGGCCGGGCGGCGGAACATGCGTTGGGCAGGCTGAGGGATGCAAAGAGCCCAAAACGATACCTTAGGCGTTCGTTGGGTATAGCGCCAGGCAGAAAAGAGGTGTGGGTGGGGTGTATGTGTCGGGGTCGAGAGGGGGGCTGTCCTAGAAACGTACTCTGGATGTCAACATTATTTTGTTATCTGGACGAAACAATAGGTTTAGCGGACTCTCAAACAATAACCACGTATTTCCCAGCATATCGGGCGGTAGGTCCCTGCGCATCAACAGAGTTAGTGCCCGGATAGTGCGCTTAATCCCTATCCATCTTCAAAAACTCCGTCTGTTTGGGACCAGTCTGCCACGCCCAGAACATGGGATCAAGAAACGCATGATGGAAGAGGAAAATTAGATCGAACGACGCCGTGTCATATTTAGCCATATCCCTATTTGCGCCTATGATTATGCTTGTATCCTGCGATGGAATCTGGATACCCCCGATGGCCAGGTGCATCTTGTTGTGTGGAGACTCGATCGGGACAACCAACTCGGCCCCCCCAGGGGGGGGGGGGTTACCGAAAACGGGCCTCTGAGGCTGTGCATCGGCTTTGTGGGGAATCAGCTTTGCTCAGGGAGGACTCAGGGGAAACTCAGGACAAGTCAGCAACAGCTCACCCCAGCTCAAGATTATGAACAAAAATGGAAATTTCATGTGCCCAGATTCGTCTTATACAACTAGGCTGTAACGATTTTGAGATAGCTGTCTTCTGTGATAACAGGATCAATTGCCAGAACTAAGAACGTAGCGTGTCAACTTCCATTTCCACCTAGCAACACCTGTGGTCTCCCACAATCGTCTTATCATTTCGTCTTCCAGTCTTCTGTCGGCTCGGAGGTTTGCGGTTACCGCGAGGAGCTATCGGCATAGCCATCTGGATCGTCATCGAGAGCCTCACCGGAGACCTCATCCCAGCGGTCATCAAGAATCCTTGTGGTAGTCCTGACATTGTGATTCTCATCGCAAACGGTAAAGTTCTGAGAACGGGTGTTGAATAGCGGAAGTACGAGTGCTTTGAAGAGGTGAAGGTACGAGAATTGGAGTGTAGAGGTTAAATGCGTAGCTATCTGGTAGGCAATAGGAAAAAATATAAGAGGTAAAGGCGAGGCTGTTTATTTTTAGGATGGGAACCAATTTTGGCCATCTTTATGTAAGGGACCAATTCTGGGCCCACTCGGCTAGAGTTGAAGTAGTTCAGTATGCTGTGGCGTAGCGCGCCGAAAAAGGTACTTAGCCTGAGCAAAGGTGAGCAAGCCTGAGCAAATCCTCAGCAAAGACTGGGTCGGGCCTGAGCCGGGCCTGAGCCGGGGTGAGTAGTGTCACGTGGGTGAGGTATAAAAAAGAAAATTTCGTGTGCCCAGATTCGTCTCATATAACACGTAGTATACTTTGCATGAAAGAAACCTTAAAGTTGACAACGCAGAATGAAATCCCTGGGTATACCAATCGCCCGCCATTGTCTTCCATCGCCTCATTGAAGCCTCCCCATCTGTAGCATTGCCTACGAAGCCTTCTGCTTCTCGCTGTCTCTATCCTTGGAGGGCACCTGCGGCTTCACCTCCACGACCCCCGTCTGTTTTGGCGTCGGCGACTTGTTCAACTTCACGCCCCCAGGGATGCCCTCATCAGGCGTGGCAACCGGCGTGATGGCATCCGAGTCGATCGACACCACAGGCTTGACGGTGACATCAAACGTTGACTTCTTGTCGTCCTTCCCGAGTGTATCGGTGAAGTACGGATTCTCCGAGTCCTTGCGCATGAAACCCATCGAGCCAGTGGCCTCGCTGATAGCATGCTCGTATTCCCTTCTCGATTTCTTCCGTTCTGTGCGCCGACGAGCCTCGTCGGCGATGAATTGCACGATGGCGAAGATAAGCAGCAGGTTCAGAAACACTGGGACAAGCTGGCCGAAGGAGTTGGGGTCATCTTCGGGGTTCTTCCCGCCGTTCGTTTCGAACCTGGGCGTGTTAGACGTATTCAGTGACAGAAAATAGGGAGCGACTTACCAGCCAGAGTTTCCGACCCATCTTCGAAGCCGGAAGACGTTGTAGCCCAGGTACACAACTGTCCATATTCCCACAGCATTGCCAGCGACAAGATAGAGGCCGAAGACTAGGTAGAGGATTCGTCGGGGGATGCCGTTGAAGAAGAAAGAGAACTTCCTCCTCGTCCAGGCCACGATGCGTCTCCGCTTTCCGCGCTCCTTGTCCCCCCCGGACTTGATCACGCTGACAATCCGAACAAGGACGGCAATGGTGTAGAAGATGAACATGAGCAGGTATTCTCTCCATCCTGGGATGGCGCTGTCGAAGAAGCTGTCCTTCGACTTCAACGATGCCTTTATGTTCGCGTCGACCTGGCTCGTTTCAACCTGGAAGCAGGCTGCGGGTAGAAGAATCGGATCGTAGCTTGCGCTGTCATCGGGGACCTTGGTTGGAAACGCCAGAGAATCGACGCCGGAGTTGGAGAGCAGGATACCAGTGACGATGTAGAGCAGCGCCGTGAGAAGAACGCGGAACGCGCTCGGCCAGGGGTTCTCCCAGTAGTTTCGCGAGACCGTGACGGCCGTCAGATGGGTTGCGCATGTGACAAGTAGCATATTAGCCACGATGTTATAGTGGTACGCCGAGATCTCGCAGCCGGTCCAGTAGCGAAGAGTGACGGCGTACGCACAGCCGGTGAATATCTGTTGGTCGCTACAGGTGACGACAATCGCTTCGAGGAATCCCGCGAAGCTGAACCTGACGGACCTAGTGGCGTCTCTGTCTCTTCACGCGGGGGTTAGAAGAAATGCTGGTAGATTCGGTCCAGGGCGCCTACTCTCTCCTCATCCTCTGCTTCCACCTGAAGACATTCTTGGACCACCACCATATCGTGCTGACCACAGAGCATAGTAACGAGACGACTGTGACGCCAAGAAAGGTGCCAAGAACCTGACGAACATCCATGTCAGTGACGGCTAGAAGACATTCTGCCAGAGCTGAACTCACGCCTATGCCGGCAATGTCTTGGTTTGGAGGGTATCCGCCGCGGCCGAATTTGCCTACGTAGGTGACCTTGTTGAAGTCGGTCACGTTGGCCGGCGAGAGGGTGCAATTCACAACGGACCCTTGGGCCGCACAGGATTCTCTCGAGGTGTATGCGCCCATGGCGAGGATGGCTACCGTAGCCGGCAGTAGCGGGTGAGACAAGACGTCGTGATGTCAGGGTGATCAACACAGCGGGTATCACCCAGAACAGCGACAGGCTTGAGTTATACTGTTGGCAACCCCGCAGGACCTTGAAACCGACCCCTGCAACATGTATGCAGGTCTGCAAGAGCAGAGCCCCAGCAGAGCATTGTGGATTCCGCATGTACCTTTGCCAGAGCCTTCCCATGTGAAACTAGGATCTTCGGCTCCGAGGAGGGGCGCATCGTTGGGCCATTGGCCATTTCCTCGGGCCGTGCCACACCTCCAGGACAGTGCTTGATGCTGGGTGCACCCACCCACTGCTGCTGCTGCGTTGGCACGACTGCCATCGGCCCCAATTCCAGCCCCCAATTGCTATCTCGAGATGCAGGCCTGCAAGGGATTGCGGCGGCTGGTCCAATGAGAGGCAAATCGCCGGCGGGCTCGAACCAACAAACACGGGGTCACGGGCCTCTCACAGATGAAACGGTAAAACTCAGGCCCCGTCATTTCCTCGGAAAAGAAAGTGGCTGCTTTCCGTCTGCCACTGCGCTGCGATAATCCGTACATACACTGCATTAATAGCTGCTTCGTGACCCACCCTTCATGAGGTGGCTGCTCCAGGGCTGAGCCGATGTAACCACAGCATGATGCATTTGGGAAGTCGCTGTGATGAGATCTGCCCGGGACTTGCGCAAAACGCAAAACGGGGCCGGCGATCCTTCAGGACCTGAACACGAAGCGCGTTTGCCGCATCGACGAAAGAAAGCGACATAATCATTCGTCAGACATTTTCAAGCTGAGGACAGAGCAAGAGAACGTGTGCAAAGAAGCGAATGCGGGGCAAGGCGGTTACCTACGTACGTACACACTGGCGACGCGCGCCATTGGCTCTTTCTGCTCCAGGACGTGATGACACCCTGCCAATGCAAGTCGACGGAAAGAGCCACCAACAAATTGCAACTCGATTTGAAGCCACCACAACTCGAGTCCTCGTTGATGGGAACCCTCCCTGACGAGTTCGTCACAACACTTCAGCCCCCTCCCAACGCCGCCCGAACCTCCCCAGTCTTGATGGTGCGTTCGGGAATGTCCCGCCCACCCACCACGCCGGGTTTGGCGATGGCGTAGACTTAGAGGGGTCGACGGTGGACGGTTTAGCCAGTAGATAGCGACCGAGGGGCGAGCCGGCTTCACAGACACGGCATGTTGGATTGGTAGCTCTCACCGTTGTTAGAGCCTCCTATTCCGGCGCCCATTGCCAGAAGCTCACGGCTCATTCTGGTTATTTCTTGGTCTAGAATTCCCTGCTAGACGTTATGTCGAACTCGAAGGGAGCAGAAATGAATCATCGGATTAAGGCCGCGTGGCCCAATGGCTGGGGCGCTAGATTTCGGCTCTAGAGATTGTGCGTTCGAGTCGCACCGTGGTCGATGATTCTTTTTGCTCCGCGTTGAGATGAAGAATGGCCAAGGTGGAGTGGTTGTGGATGTCAGCTCAAGTGAGCTGTCAAGATGTTTCAGATGGTTAGACTGGGCCCGGCTGTGAGGTGGGCGTTTGCATGTTAGGTAGATGATCTATTTTAATAATTTATTAGGTAACATGTTAGCTGGTTGTGAGGCTTGGAGGTCTCTCTCCACTAGCGCACGAATCACACTTAGGTCCCTATGTTGTCATCTTGGGCCTTTTGGCGTGTATTCCGCCCAGTCCGTGGACAAGGAATTAAAGGACTTGGAATCGAGGCGACGGGATGAGCCTAACCAAGGCTACTTTTCAGTTTATCTATAAAGACCTGGTTTGTCTTTGCATCCTTCTGCCATTTTGGGACTCTCTTCTTCGAAGGAAACGCTGCCCTGGCATACCGCTGCTCTCGGTTGATCAACTCCAACGCCCTGTATGAGACTTTCAACGGCAAAGAACCCATATAGGCGGTGCTGATGAAGTAGGTACGAGTTCTCGCGGCTTCTATAGACCGTTATCCTCAAGGATAGTCATCTGGCGTTGCGCGAGGGCTTGGAGAGCTTCTATTAGGCGTAGGATACCGGCTCGGCCGTTCACGAGGAAGCTTTTGACGTTGAGGTTGGTGGATTCCGTGGGGGAGGTGACCCTGGCCCCGAATTTCCTGTAGAACCTAGTATAACAGGTAGCCCACTGATGGCGTACAGGAAGCCAGATCTTCTCCAAAACGCTCTGATTTTCTACCATACAAAACCCTAACCCTGGAGGATTAGGGGGTGCGTGTTGAATTCAACGTGGTCACCAGAAACGCAGTAATTGGAAGTCGTGAAGTGTGTTCTATTGGAGGAGTGGTCTGGAAGACCGAGAGCTCCTGAATAGTGGCCCAACCACTCGCGAGAGCGGCTGACTAACAGTGATTACGTAATTTGACAGTGCGTGCCTATCTGGGGTTCGTACGGATTAGAAATGGGGGTGCGTGCCGATGTAACGCCTTTTTGTTTGCCCTTTTTCACTTTTTTCCTTAACTGAGAAAATAAACCCCTGAAGTGTACTGCTTAGAACCACAGCTTTGCCTGTGTTTTTATCTCTCTTATCGGTGTCAGCTCACAAGATCGCTAGTCTCAGGATGCCCACTCTGTCGCTGGCTTTGACATTGGAGTTGTAGGTGGTGCCAAGCACCACGGGGCTGCACACTCTCTTTTAGGACTACGGATCCGTAAAATTGCAGTGTTCCTGGGGCGTGCCAGGTTCGGCGATCTTCAATGTTCTCAATTACATAGAAGAGTGAAATAACTTTAGTAAAAACAGCTCCCTATCCCGTATATGTCTCGAAAGATACCCTGGAGACGGAATTCAGTACGATGGCGGGAGTGAAGAGACTGAAGACGAGAAAACGGCCGGGTTGTCGCGCCTGTTTCGATGCGCCAATTCTGACGTCGAGTCAGTTGCCTCTATTATGATCGAAAGGACGGACTTGAAGGAGCGGCTTGGCTACTTGTTCTTTCGGCTGCCCGTATTCCCAGACGGTCCGCCCAACAACTCGCCCATGGATATGTGGTACCTGCGGATGTGCTTCGATGTGGACGAGGAGACCATCGGCAAACTCATTCCTCACTTGCAAACAGGCAATTGCATCTCATTTGCGGAGTTGGTATGGTATCGCGACCCGCACAACGCCGAGGCTCTGTTGGGATATGGCGAGCGGACTCGAGCTTTGGTGGACGCGAATTACCCAAGACGGACAACAGTGTGACGACATCGTGTCATGACCTATTAGCTCGAGAGGAAACTATACTTGGATGGTTACTTGCGGACCTGGGGCTTGAGGTTAAGGGCAAGTTGAAAGAGATCGTCCTAGGAGACTTCAACGCAGCCAATCCTGCTTGGGATATACGCAGAGAGGCAGACCGAGACTGAAATACCGTGGCAAGGTGGGCGTTTATCCTAGTGAAGAATAACGCTGCTAGAACCTAGTGTTCCTGTGCTGTGCGTGATGTCCCATACAGGGATCATGGAAGTTCAGACCTAGCTAGCGGTAACTCAGGGCCATATTATGCACGACTACGAAAATTGCAAAAGGCAACATCCAGGAACGCAGTCCACTGGTTTTCTTGGCCTTGGCCCTTGCGCCTTTGCGCTTAACCCCTGCTATACTGCCTGGTTGGCTTGTGACTCACCATCACGCACCCCCGAGTCCCAGCTCTTCATTACATCTTGCCGGCTTCGTGCTTGCGCTCTCCCTTTCTCTCTCTCTCTAAGTTCGATTCTTCTGCTACAATTCTTTTTCGCCATCGCCAGATACCTAATCGAGGCAACTGGCTGAAAATGCCGGCCGTAGGCCGCAGTCGGAGGGTGCGCGTCAGTCAGGGCAAGTCGGAGGGGGCCTCATTGGAAGAAGCTACACCAGGGGCAAGCGGCAGCTTCATCCCGAAAGCCGGGCGGACCAACAAAAAAAGAGGAGTCCATACCGCCCACCCTCCGCTACGTTTCTTTCCCATATTTAGGCGCCTGCCAGCTGAGCTCCGCCTCTACGTCTGGGAGCTGTCGCACGCCGCCGTAATCGGGGACGGGCTGATCCACCGGATCCGCACCCGCTACCGCTACCAGAAAGGCCGCATTTATGATCGCTTCATCGCCGGCGGAGAGCCAAATAACGCCGCGGCTCGTGCTATCCTGACCGTGGATCGCGAGAGCCGCCACGCTGCACTGAGCAAGGCCCTCCCCGACGCAGTTGCGCACCCGGGCTGCGAGGGAGGCATCATCCGGGCGAAGCTAGAGCGTGACATATTCCTGCTGTGCGACACGTCGGTGCTATACACCCCGCCGCCCATGCCAGGCTACTTCTCCGGGGGTGGTGACCCTGGACTCGGACCTGGACCCGCTTTCGCCTAGTGCCTGCGCAACGTGGCCGTTAGCATCGACACGCTAAAATACGACCTGACCCGCCTGATCAACACGGGCGTGCTTCCGAACCTTAAAACCGCGTACTTTGTTGTTGACGACAGCCGCTTCGCCACGCGGGATCTGCGGTGGTGCGCCCACGCAGACGCCCAGTCCTCCATTGCCGTCTCGTTCAAGCACGTGGTGGACGCCAAAGGTCACGGCCCAGCGCGGGACCCCCGCTGGTTCGCGCCAACCGACATCGAGCTCAACCCGGGGAAGATCCCCGCGCGCAACCGGGCGTACCGGCAGGTGTACTCGTGGCCCGACCCCCCCGGGCAAGCAACAGCCCAGCGTCGCGGCCGCGGCAGTTCCACCACAGGAGAGCAGCAGCTGCCCTGTGACCACCTGCAGAAAATGCAAGGAGCTCGGGAATTGCGGTATTAGCTGCACGAGCCCGAAGATTCATACATGTTGGAAGCGTTCGGCAGTGATTACAGGCCGGTCGGCATGCTAGCCTGGCCGCTGGTCGAATGGGGCGAGCATGGGACGGAGCGACTGGACAAGATCTTCTCGTGGAATGGTAACGAGGACGATTGGCAAGACACCGATCACGAAGATGACGACGGCGACGAAGAGTGCAAGGTGTCGGTCGATTCTGATGCGTGGAGCGAGTAACTCTCCTTAGCGCCTGTGTGTGGCTGCTAAAAGAGAGCCAAATCTGAAAGCTAGTGCGGTCGAACTATGTGAAGGAGCTTTGCAAGCCAGCTACGGAAAGAAGAAGAATAATATGACAAAATCCAAGTACGCTTCTCGAGAATCATTCTCGCCCCCCTGATGGGGTTTCTCAATTTCAATCGCCTAGTGGTTTGCACACACACACACACCTTTGTTCCACATCCATCATTCTTGTCCTTCAGCTCGCACTCCACCGGGGGTTTATTCACCGGCCTTGGCGGCGGGCACTGCGGCGGGGGCTTCGGAGGCGGACAGTTTGGGCCCACCGGCGGCAGCACCCCGGGCAACTCCCGGTCGATCCCCAGCGTCCCGTGAGTAGTCGAAATCCACCGCTGCTTGGGCGTCCACGTCTGAAACACAAAATTCTCGACGAGCTGCCGAATCCCGTCGATGGTTTCTTTCTTGCTGACCTGCTTCTTCATCTCATTGTTCGCCTTGTCCTGGCACGCGCTCAGCAGATCCGTATGCGTGTCCCACCCGTCTGGCTGAAGCTGCACCCGCGGCCCGTCCCACACCGGCCACAGGTAATACGTGATCGAACCGTCGACAGGCAGGCAGACGTCCGGTGTCTTGATGCGCACGCTGATGTCAGCGCGGATGGTCGCGGCATCGCCGGAGTGCGGGCCCGCACGCGGCCGTACGGGGCCAGGCACGTCGCGCCATGCGACCACCGTGGTGGTAATCCGTGATGTGGGCTACATGTTTTCGTTGCTAATAGTGCGGATGTTGGTGTCGAGGAAGCCGCGGATGAAGTCGGTGTTGAAGGCGGCATCGAGGTTGAAGTAGACGGAATCAGCGGCGGACCCAATCCCTGCCAGCGAGAGAAGGGGGAGGAGGTGGGAGATCAACATGATGTTGCGAGATCTTGCTATATCTTTGATGATAGGGGTCTGGCTTGGTGCTAGTTAGAGGGCACCGCTTGGAAGAGTGCTGTCTGCTAGGGGTGTCACAAGGAAGGGAAGAACAACTCGAAGATTTCTCCTGAATTTATAGACTCAAGACTATGTAAGGCAGATGCGTTGTCCCCGGCATGTGAAAAGTTCTACCCAGATTCAGAGTGAAAGCCCTTGTGACAACATCGGATTTACCTCTCCCTCAGCCTCACAGGCACTGGGGGGTGGCCTAGAGGCCGCTATTCGCTGGAGCGAGTTCGGCAGTGGGATGCCCCTAATTGCTGAATGGGTGGTGGTTGGATGGTGGGAAGGGACAGCGAGATTGCAGCGGGAGCCAGGCCTCCAATCCTGTGCCAAGGCCGGAGAGCCGTTCCATATCACCATGTGGCTGTGTTCTGTCCATTTGACTAAAAAGCGCCTGTGGCAAGAATGAAGGGTTCCAAAAATGTTTTGGAGTGGCAGGCCTGCTCGGTGAGGCCGAAGAAGATGACTTCTGACCCACGTGTCAACTGTTGTTTCGTTTCATGTCACACGATTCTGCAAAGTGCGAAGTCGCATTATAAGGTGTCACAGCCCGTGCATGATTCCCTTTAGCTCTCTCACTGAGCTGAGGCGGTGTAGGCATTGTCCCTAACCTTCCAGGTTTTTATACGCAGCTGACTTTATGCGTGATTGTTGAGACGGTGAGTTTTTGAGGTAAGATGTTATGTGGTTGAGATCCTAACGAGTCTACTAGGCTATTGATTTGATCAATGCTGGCGATTAGGGATTAGAGGGACTTGAGCGACTGTTACATTTCTTATAGGCGCGCCTTCTTATAAGTATCTTGCCAACTGCAGTATTCTAACACAATCTTCCTTTCCTTCTACCGTCCTTGCTTACACTGTTACACTCCCAGTCTGCGTCACCGCTCCCTTAATCACCGCCCCGTAAGTCCCCCTCGCACCACTAATCAACCCCCTCCCGACAAGTTTTATCTCCCCCGCCACGGAGCCATCACTCCCAAATCCAACAGCAAACCCACCCTCGGCCGGATTATATACGTCCGCTGTCAACCCACTCCGTATGTTAAACACCGAGATGGTATTCGCAGCCGCCAACGACCCGTCAATCGTTACACCAACAGCGGTATCCGTGCTCCCCACATATGCAAAATCGACCACCGATGTCTCGGATGCGCCGCCCAGCAGAGGCCATAGATATCGACTTGTCGAATAGCGGATGCTACCCGCAAGAGGGTTCGAGTAGGGGTTGCCGACACTCAGGACTGCCTCTACCGGGTTCGCGCCGTTGGTCGTCCCGGGTGAGGAGATGCCAGATGTTAGGAGGAGCTCGCCGGTGAGAAGGAAGGCTTCGGCGTTGTTTTGGGAGGTGCCGTCGACGGTTATGGTGAAGAGGATGTAGTCGAGGGTGACGGCGCGCTTGTTGAGGGGGAGCATGTCGCGAGGGAGATGAGCGGTAGTGTTGAAGAGTTGGGATAGGGGAGGGTCGTTGACTACGGGAATTGAGGAGGATTCAAACAGAGATAGGATATTGGGCTGTGGGTTAGGGAGGGCAATGATAATGGTGAGGAGTGGAAGGAGGTGGAGGAGCTTCATTGTTGTAACTTGTACGGGTTGGAAGCTGTTTTTTTTTTGGGATGGATGGTGGGTGAAGCATCTCCCAAACACCCTTGATGAAATCGGTGAGCACGGCTGGTTTATATAACAGCTGATTCAACGATCTAGATTTAACTTACTGTTTTAATTACGCAAGCCGACTGCAGTCAGCCGCTTTACAACATGTCTATCACCCTCGCACTGGCTGTCTTTGGCAAGATGGCTTCTAGAAATCCCGTGCTCCTTTGCGCCCGTGGTGTTCCTACTCGGTGCGCTGCAGACGCCTCGCAAGTTCAACTGGCAGTAGACCAGTGACATGTCGGTGATATGCATGAGGACTACTAGGCTTTTGAGGCTGAATGTGGGGGTCTGATGGCCTAACGAATGGATCAAGCAGCCAGCACACCATTACAGTCGTGGCAGCTCATAAGGCTTCCGTTCCCCCACCTCTGATACGTAAAGTATTTTCTGCAGATACAGCGGTAGCGGGATTTCTCTCGCATGGTAATGCTCGAAGTACGGCATGGCCTGGAGGATGTTGAATGCCAGCACGGGCGGAGCCGTTCCAAGGTCGAGGGATGAGAGGACTTTGGTGGATATTTCCTGAAATACCGCCCCTAGTTGTGGCGTTGCTATGGGATGTTGTGGTGTGTGGAACGCGCAGAGGTGGAATTCTGTAGTAGAATTCTGTGGTGTGAAGCCAAAGGAAGAGAAATCCCCAGGCTTCTTACTATCAAAAGTGGTGGGCTCTTGCCCAGAGCCAGCCCCACCTAGTGTGGAGCGGTCACAGGTGTTGTCACCTGCCGGAGAGTCAGGAAGTATCTTGGGCGGCAGACAAGCGCTGAGAGGGTGGAGATGTTCCCCGGCCAGTCGAACCTGACAGAGGTGAATAGTTGGAGGCTGTCGCTGGCCAGAGGCTTGGTGGTGTTGATGGAGCAGTCCAGTTGGACGAGGTGCGTCTTGTGGATGTACGAGTCGTCCCTGGCGCTACCGGTAACCCATATGTAAAATGGTGAAAGCTGGTCGAAGTCGTCTTGGGGTATGACGTTAGCTAGGGAGAATACTGCCGGTGGTTGCGTCTGGTGGGTATGTCCAGGAGAAGGCTTGCAGTCTTGGTCGACACGGAAGACGGAGATGTTGGCAGATAATGTGGCGCCTGGTGCGATATCTGGGTGGTTGTCGGGGAGGCCATACGACACAGCGGCATAATCGAGCGTCACCCCCGGCGGAGGGGTTAAGACATACACGGAGGTACAGCATCTGCTCAAAGGGGTCTAGGCCCATGATGTTCAGGCCGGCAATGTTGCAGTTGATGGTCTGCGGTTTAGTCACATGCTAGATCAAGTTAAGAATAGAGAGAGAGAGATCTTACAACACTGTTAATGAGACCTCGCACTTTGATGCACGAGTGCTAAGTGCCCCTGTGTTAAATAGGTGCCGTGTTCAGTCTTGTAGTTCGGATTGATGCATAGAATTTGAGCGTAAACGGATTTTCTTCAAGATTAGCGGATACCACATTGGGTGTTGGTTCTCGGGCATCTAAGCTGTATATTAACCTGGCGTGATCAGGTCTGGAGTTCCAACGCAGTCCCTGCCAAGTTGATGTTTTATGCAAATATCGTGGAATTGTGTAGAGGTGCATAGGCAATTAAGACTATGGTTTCCGTATTACTCCTACAGCCTATCACGCATATCCGTGCAATTGTGACTCCGCAACTGCTCCATTCCTAGCCATAGCAGCAGGGACGGGGTGCCAACACCTTCTGCAACGGCGCCATTTGACCAGCCGGCGTGGCCTGGACCGGGACGTAGTATACCTGGTTCTGGGGCAAACCGTTGGCGGCAGGGAAGACTTGGAAGTAGACCTGGCCGCCGGGCACAGGCTGCATCTGACCTCCGGGGGCTGCGGTTCCGTTGGCAGGGTTCTGCATGACGATGATGGTCGCACCGACGAGTTTGTTGCGTAGGTTGGTTTTGTAACAGGCAATGACGAAGGTAGCGAAGTGGAGCATGCTGTTGAAGCCGGTGTTAGGATGCCATCCAGATCATTTCCAGACAGGGTGGTTGGATGTGCTCACATCAATAACGACCCAAAGGAAACATTGGCAATGGCTATCGCCTGGGAGCTCGATACACGACGGTGGTACGGGTAGTAGATGGGGCCAAACAGCCCAACCAAAATCGTGCAGGCAACTGCTAGGGGGGCACCCCCTTTTTCGTTACGGGGGCACCCCCACCCCAGAATTGTTACGGGGGTACCCCCTACACCAGGGATAGGGGCGGCCGCATACGGTGGCCCCATACCTCTTTGATGAAATTTGCGATTATGCATCCCCGCCTGTAACATGAAAGCTATCTTCCACCATCTAACGACTTCCTCAGGGCACCATTAAATCCACCACGGTTCATCGCATCGCTTTTATATAGTTTAAATGGCTAATATAGTGCTGTTGACTTAGGCGTTCTCTGAGCCTGTAATACAGTGCTGCAGAGGCTGTAAGCCTCTGCAGTACAGAGGGCTTATAGGGCACTTAAGGGAAGAAAGTGCACGCACAGGTGGCCAGAGGGCTACTGCTTAGGAGTTACAGAGCCTGAAAGGCTCTGTTAGATACAACAGTAGTACTGAGGGAAGCAGATCGATTCACACTTACTTAATCAAAACTGGGTACGGGAGAGGAGAGGGCCTATTATAGGCTGTGGGAGGCTCTGGAAGAATCCCAGAGCTTTTTATTACTAATACAATTCTAAAAAGCTCTGTAGGCTGTAGCTCCACAGTGGTTTCAAAGCAGTGGAGCCCTAAATTCCAGAGCCTTTTAAGCTCAACAGGGGCCCTGTGGACCCTGGAGCTTTCTAGAAGGTTCGGCCTCGCAGTGCGAGGCGTGGCTGCAGGGTACGCAGCAATGGAGGGCAACTGCTGGAAGCAGTTGCCTCCAGGGCAACAGGGGCTAGAAATTAATAAGATGTAATACACTTCCCGGCCAGTCTCCTTCCGTTGAAGACCAAGTCCTTTAACTAGAGCCTTAGCGCTGGCGGTGTGGTAGCCGTTAGCGTTGTGGATTATAATATCGTGCTGTAAGGCGGCGGTGCGTATAGTGGCGGTGTCATCGAGAGAAGAGAAGAAGATGGGGGTGAGTAGGGGGGTGCGGTTGTAAGAATTGAAGGTGGGGGCTTAGGAGGGGCACCAGAGGAGGACAGAGATGGGGAGGGAGGAGATGAGGGGGTTGGGGGAGGAGAGGAGGCGGCGGAGGATGGTGCCGCCTAGGTAGCCGGTTGTGCCGGCCATGAGGAGGGAGGGGGGAGATGTTTTGGTGGAGGAGGACATGTTGTCTGGGGTTTGGTTGGTGGAAGAGAGAATCAGACAAATGGTGGCTTGAAGATGTTGATTGTGCTCGTTCGAAGCAGAGAACACACAAGAAGTATGATAGAAGGCCTTCGATGCGCTTATATACACGGCCGAGCTGCACGGAGTCTTTTCCAATCCTTCTTCGCGAAGATAAGGGTCCTACATCTTCACCAGTTTTCAGGGGTAGTCTCCACTTTTGACCGCACTCAATTCCAAAGTCTATCGTCAGTTACATCACAACCCCACAAATAACCGCAAGGCATCCGGACGGCTTTCTCGAAACTCCAGGGAATAGTTACTCAGCTTCCGTCACTGGCTGCGTATAAGTGAAGATCCGCGTGCGTTTAAGCGAAGATCTGGCTGCGTATAGGCCAAAGTCTTTAGGAGGCGACGTCAGAGATTCGCCAAACATCTGCCGACCGCTCCCGCGCTGCATGCGATGAACAGCCCGTCCCGGAGATAAGCACGGCAAGGGGAAACTCGGGCCAGGGGTTTGTACGACATCACCGCTGGTCGGTTGTGGTCTGGCCCGAATGTGCTGTTTCTTCAGGCGAGATTAGTGAGCCCCCACTGTTTCAAGTGGTGCCATCGGCTTACTGAGCAGACTGCTTGATGCAGCGTAAAGGAAATGGAAAAGAGCATGGATTAGGTATAATTGCGATATTTGGGATTCCGTCCCTTTCCATCTTCCCCAAAGGCCTCAAAATCAAGTGAGGGTGGATTGGTTATTGTGATTGAGGTGCCAAGCTTGCCGGGTTCACGTTTTGTCAGTTGCTTCTATTAGGTAGAAGCACAAAATGCATTGTACCTCCTTTGTATCGAATCTGGCCACACAAAACCCATTGACATCAGTCATGAAGGATGTGGTGTCCCTTCTCGGAGTCTGCTTTGGGAAGATATAACACTCACTCCAGTTTGGCTATTTGAGATGCGGAACGTGGCTTGCTCTCGGTTTCCTAGGCTACTCTGCATGACTTAGCAGCCGCGTACATATATATGAGGTGAATCCAATAGCTCATCCGGCATGACGTAATGAAGTTCGCGACCGGGGTTCTTAAAGTAGGCAAGGCATCGCCAGGTTCCTGTGACTGCAGCAACGAGCACTGGTCTCAAGAGCGGCTCCCAGCGCCGCCGAAATTCCGGGAGTTGACTCTCAGCTAAGAGAGGAGGACCATTGAAATGATTGATGATCTCCTTCTGCTGCTCTCGCGACACTTCGCTGCCATGATCAATATGGAAATCGAAGATGTTGCGCACGCCGCTTTCCGTTTCCCGCTGCCGCATATACTCAAGAGCTTTAATGGCGCTTTTCACGTGGCAGGTGTCCTCATGTGTCTCGAATGCCGGAAGCCAAATCTCGGTGAGCATGTTTGTGACGCGGTCAATAGACTGCCAGAAGACTCCACCTCTCTTATTGTCCTTGTACTTGACCGAGTCGACATAAACGGGGAGGAATGCGTCCGTGGTGCTGTAGCTCGAATCGAAACTGCCATGTCCTATAAGGCCTACGGCAACAATCCATCCACCGCGCCTCATGTCGTCGGGCGTGGAGATGGAGTCTGTCCAAGCACCAGGCTGCAAAGGAGGCCCGCCGCCAAGAACCATCTCGAGGTGTTTCTTCGCCAGGTTCCTCTGAATGCTGCCCAGCAGATGAAGCAAGACGACATCCTCGTGTTGATTCTGACCCGAACTCTTCTTGAGAACTTGGCGATTGATGACAATGCCCCCAAAATTCACATCTCGAGCGCCGCTGCGATACCGGCTGCGGTGGTCGAAATGCCCGTCAGTGACAGCCAAAATCACAAATGCACGTACGAGATCTCCGTCAGCATGGAGATATTCCCTCGAGAGCTGAAGCTGACTCGGCTTATCGCAGAGTTTGGGGCCGTGCAACTTCCAATGATTGATGAAGCCGATGGTGCGCTCCCAACACTTGTCACCGCTGACGTGTGGTAGCTGGCACTGGCAAGGAGACGGCCATCCGCCGGTGCAGGCGTGGACGTCCCCGTCGTCCCTAACGTCAGACCAGAGGCGACTGGCGCAGGTGCTTTCCGAGGGGCGCACGGTCGTTCGGGCGGCGCGGAACATGGAAGTGACGGCGGTCCAGCCCCTCTCCGTCAGCACCAAGGCGGCCGTGGTTGGGATAACAGCCACAGTCGTAACATACTGAGAGATTACTGACAAGGCGGTGTCGGAAGACATGATATCTCTAGGGACCTATTTGCTCTGAACGGTGTGGAGCGTACTTGCCTCTGATACTTGGTGGGGGGGAAGGGGAGGTGGAACCAGGCAACATCGCGCAAAATTGCATTGCTGCGCAACGGCATATTCCGCGACGCCCGCCACTTTCAGGGAGAAGCCGTGACGCCACCACAACAAGAAAAGCAATAATGGCTTGGATCGCGGTCGAGCTGACCGGCTCTGGCTATCTCACGTGTTCAATGGGCCAATGCTTTCCGTTCGCCCGCTTCTCTCCGCAGCCAACTTCCAACACAAAACATTCTCGCCATCCAACCCTTTGACTACCTACTTGACGATCGCCTCCCGAAACGCGAGTTCCTTTTTCTCGACCCGTCGCCCTCGCCATACCTACACTGTAACGGTTATAAAAAAAATCGGATTACCCGTGCTGTAGCAATGGGTTTGCGCCTGGAAGCCGAGCTGCTGCAGGCGGTCGAAGAAAACGATGTTCGGCTTGTGGCAGATCTGCTCGAGGCTGGCGCCGATGCCAATGCTGGTCTGTTTAGCAACGAGAAGACGGCACTGTCGATTGCTGTCCGGAACGCAAACGAAGAAATAGTCGATCTGCTCTTGGTGCACGGATGCGGCTGTTGTCTGAGGGAGAGAGACCCCGAGTCCCCGCTGGAGATCGCCAAGCCACCACTCGCGAGGCGTCTCGCGAAGCATCTCCGCAGTTACTTTGTTCTTCAGGTTGCTATCTCAATCTTGCGATTTGCGCTACGGAATGTTGCGTTCGCAATTGGCATCGGCGGTTTCCGGGACGTGCTACTGCTCACGGGTCACTATCTTTTCTACGCGTATATCACTACAAGGCTCGTTCTCGATGCGCCCGATACGATGTGGCAGCGATATTGCGACTGGCACACTTACTTCGACACCTTCATTAAGATCAGTCTTTCTCACCGGCTCAGCGTAACGATTACTGAACGCCTCTCCGGCGACTACTCGCACATTGGGACTTTCTACCCTGCATTTCAGTATCCCGGCTACCTCAAGGATGTCGCCTTCGCCTACCCCATTCGTCTGGCTCTGGATGCAATCGTCGCCATTACCAACGCTCGAAGGCTCGCAATTCGTGCGGGAATCTTGACGGAGCATAGATGGGCTGGTCCTTTTCCAAAGAACGTCAACCGTGAGACGTGGGATTCACCAGCCAAGCTTTTAATGCAGGCCATTTTTGAACCCTCCTCCATACCGAAGCGGAGGGCTACGATACTCAAGCTCCTGAAAGCCGATATGCTCGCTAGTAGGCCATATAGCGATTCGGAAGTCGCTAACCTGCTTCGCGACCTGGCTATCGTTCATTGCTGGGACGACGTCTTGGAATATCTTTTCGAAGAAGGGGTACGCGCCGATACAAGAACCCTTCTCCCCTGGGATGAGTCCAAGAAGTTCACGTGGCCGCCATTCTTGGAAGCACTTCTCTACGCATTTCCCTCGATGGATACGTCTCTGCTGCCTGAAAAGGAATTCAAAGGGGCTTTTGTTCGACATAATCCCAGCTGTGAAATAGGTTGCTACAGCTCTTTCGCGAAACTACTATGCATGTCACGGACGTTCCGCAAACTAGCCGGCGCTGACAGTCCGGAGGCTGACCACTCACTTTGTGAGAAGATGATGGACTTGTTAGCGGCCAATGGCGGCAACCCGGCGACGGATGACTGGGGCAATAAGGTTAACAGGCTTGTTGCATGGAAAGACCCTTATTGCTCGACGAGGATCATCGAGCACCTGTTGAAAATGCTTCAACCCCGGCTTGATCTCGCCGTCTATCTGGACGACACGCGGCGTGCATCTCCCAATCTCCCATTACACGAGGCTGTCCGCTCAATCCGGCCAAATCTTGAGCAGGTAAGCCTTTTGCTCAAGTACGGAGCCTCGCCCGAAGCAGAGGACAGTGAGGGCAGGACGGCACTCTTTGTCGCGGCGTACATGAACGAGCCGACTGAGACCATGGATCTGTTGATGATGCACGGCGCGAATCCCAACAATGGCGGGACCAAAGGGGTTCCCCCCCTTCTCCGCGCCCTGGACGACGCGAGCCTGCCAAAATTCGCATTCCTGCTCAGCCGCGGAGCAGACCCCAACGCAATTTGGGACGGTGAGAGTATCTTGACCATGGTTCTACGGCGGGTCTCGCACAATCTCATGGTGCTGAAGAAAACAGTGGTGGAGTGTCTCCTCGACCGATATCACGCAATTGTGTACGACCCGCAGACCCAAACGTCGCCGCCACTATTGGCAGAAGTTGCGCAGCAGATCGGTTTGGGACACAAAGAGGAGATAATTCTCTCGCTTCTGATAGATGCTATTCCCGAGACGGTTCGGCAGGCCCAGTTGGACCTCGCTCTGAAGTTTGCGTGTGGCAAGATTCGGTACCTCGGAGAACCTGCCCACCCTCAAGTCTTGTTTTACTTGCTAAAACGAGGGGCGGACCCTCTTGCGACACTTAGCGCCGGCCAGTCGGATACAATGCTGAACGTCATTTGCAGCTCATACGCCTCCGGGTCCGTAGGTCAGAAGTCGAAATACAGGGAAGATATGAGGGCACTGTTGCGTCAGGGGGTCCTCGACGTCAATATTGCTGGTTACGGCGGAAAATATCCTCTACACCACGCCGTCAAACGCAGCCATCGAGACTTTGTGCTCTTGCTATTGATGCACGGGGCCGTGGCCGACGTAAAGGACGCCAGCGGACAGACGCCGCTTCACCATCTCTGTTCTTGCAAGCCTCGTGCTCACGACATCGCCAATGCAACTCCCGATGCCGCCGATAGTCTTGAAGTCGACAGCTTCCACGAGGGTCTCCGCGGGAACGCGGCAAGAGCACACGCACTGCGCAGCGTTCGGCTAGACATTTCCCATAGTTTGGCGAGGGAAGAAATTCTGCAAGCCCTCCTAGAGGATGGCGCAGACCCGCTGGAGCGAGATGCAGTCGGCCAAAACGCCATAGTGAAGAGTTGCATCACGGGAGATTGCGTCATGCTATCCAATCTTCTCTATTCGATCATGAAGGTTCACGACCGAGCCCCTGATGCTCGCGTTGTCGCCGTACTCTCCCTCGCGGAGGACCACTCTCGCAGGACCGCCTTGCACTTGGCTGCTGCTAATGGCCACGTCAGCGCTATGAGGCTTCTCTTAGATCCGGCGCGTATTCTTCTCCCCGAGCAGAATCCGTGGAGATCCGAGGCAGCGGGCAGTCCCTTCGCTGCGGTTGACGAAGATGGTAGCGACAGCGACAGCGGCGACAGCGCTTCACCGAGCAAGAGGATCCGCGAGGGCGTCTCAGGGCGCAAATCTAAGGGCAAGATGGCTGAGCAGGATGAAGATCTGGTCGGATTCTCTGCTGCCATGCCGTCGTACGTGGCAGCCAATGTGACTTTGGTCCACATGTCCGACCACAGCTCTATGTCCGTAGATCTGTACGTTGGCCGCAAGTCCCGTCGGACAGAAGAGTACATCAGCCTCCCAAATGTGACTGCGTCAGGGTGGGACAGCTCGGTAAGGCCGTTGACAAACGCCGCCAATGCCTGCCTAGCCCATCTCACAGATGACTTGGGCAATACTCCGATGCATTATGCGGCGGAGCGTGGTCATCTGGAAGCGGTCGAGCTTTTGCTCGAGCTGGGAGATGCCAAAGGTTGCAGCAGCCAGGTCTTTCCAAAGAACAAGAGCGGCAAGACGCCGCTCTGCCTAGCGCTTGAGAACAACCATTTCGACGTTCACTCGATTTTAGAGGCTCGTCAAACAGAGTAAAGATGTGGAGGATATGTTTTTGGCTGTAGATCAAAGAGTTAAGCTCATGGGAGGAACCCCTGTAACGTTCAGGTATCCATTGTGTTTTTCCCAGGTTCCGATCAGAAGTTTATAGCTATCAGTGGGGGGAAAAATGTCAGAGGACAGCTTAGGAGCTGCTGATATGCAGAGTTAAGCAGGGCACCACGCGGTTTGGAAGGCTGGCGGGTTTAGTGTGCCAGTCGTAGTCATCCATATGTTATTTCTTTTATGTCATTCGCGTCCACTATAATCCCGTCTAGCTCTCGTTAGGTCTACTGCCCTTCAGGCGCTTTCGACTGGAATTCAAGACAGAAAAATGCCCAGCCATCTTGAAACACCCCTCAGGCCGTTTCAGCTTCTTAATCTCGTCACGTCTCGTTATATCCAAGAAGTAGATTAAACCGCATTATGGACTCAACATCCCCATCTCAAAAACCCCTCCCCCTCCCCTCCCTCCAAAACCCTAATCAAAAGCTTGCCGGGCCCACGTTTTGCTAGTGCAAGCATGTATTGTACAAGCACAAAATACCTATTGTACCTCCTTTGCTATGTGAGACGAGTTTGGGCACACAAAGCCCATCCGACATAATAAAGGGTTAGGCGTGTTGTTCTTCACCTATATCCAAAACTAACCGAGATGCAGATGGATCAGAACCCCTAAACAACCAACTCCTGAGCCCACACCGCTAAGCGGCATCAGGTACTAGAGAAAATCCGCTCCTCACCGTCCGAATGACTGTATATCTTGCAGAATGAACCCCAGCAACCTCTCATCCCCCGGTAACTTCATCGGCCCATCGATAGGCACCATCTCAGAAACAGGCTCTCCGCAAAGCGGACATAAGAATATAGCGGCCCCCAACACATCAGCGTGCAGCCCGAGGCTCATCAGCTCCACGACCAGCTCGTTGCGGCAGTCGGCGCATACAGCGTGGTGGCATGGACGGAGGATTTGGTCGCACAGCCCCTAACCACAGGACTCTTTGCGGTCACGAACTTCGCACGCCTGACAGACTGTGGCAGGGGCACCAGGCTCAACATGGCCTCGGGAGACAATGCGCTTGGCCGCCTGGAGATGATTGTTTGTCTGAGAGGTCGATTTGGCCCGGGCGAGAACGGACTCGTCTTGGGTCCCGGGGCGACATGTATTAGACACCATCAGGTAGCTCCACTGGCGCAGGTGCTTCTCTCGCCGGGTATGCCTGGCTCGATCATTCGGTTGGTACTCATAGTATGTACTCCTGCACCTTATCATGGCTATTGTACCGAAATTCTCAAAGCATTTTGAAGCATTCGCCTCCCCGCTGCTTTCAACGGTCTCATTGCTCTCAGGACCACCTACCGTATCGCCTCGACGCAAGGCATCGTACCAAGCTGCAAGTACGCATACCCATCCTATGCCCCGACTTGACAAGAGTCTAACCTCCTTGACAGCGAGTTCGACACCACAATCGCAGGCATACAGCACAGGATGACTAGGCGGCTCAGGCTATGCAGAACATGAAGAAGCGGTACGTCTTGCTAATGGGTGGTAGCAAAGCGTGGGTCGTGGCAGGGCTAGAGGATGCGGAGGAAGAGGTACGAGCTCACTGTGTTTTGTCAACTTCTATCACCATCCAAATATCATGACTGGGCCAATCATCACTGCATATCATAGCTGGAACTCTAGAAGGTGAGATTGAAAACCGCAGGGCAGGAAGGTAAAACGCGACTGGACATTATCTACTGTAGCTAGGAGTGCAAGGAAAGACACTGGTCTTGGGTGTGCATTTTTCGGGCATCCTTTGCGTGCTGTGCGGACATACTGCGGCACAGATATGCGTGGTCCTTGGGGCTGCCTGCAGGGTCGAGTTTTTAGCTGCTTGGGTGGGTCGGCCAGAGGCTTCTAGAACATGGTGCGGGGCGGTGGACACGATCCTCCGGCCAATTTTTATGGCCGAGGCATACTGCCGGCATTGACGCTCCTTCTCGGTCTCAGTAGGTGCGATCCCGCCACGCTGATCGCCGTCCTGCATAATAGCACATGTCAAAAAAAAAAAATATCGCACCGGCTTCTCTGGCGAACCTTGGCCGCGTAATGACTATTAGAGGGAAGATCTCTCTACGTATGACTCCGTGACGCCAGATGGAAGGAACAGCTACTTGTTACAGTCTTCGGGAGGCATAAAGCCCTAAGAGATCCGCGATCACCGTAACAGCGATAGAAGCAGGGAGAGCTACTTTGGAAGTTGTGCAATTGTCCCGGAATCCTCTTGGTCGAGATAACTCGGTGGGTTCGATCCCGGTTGACTTTCAGGCCGAGCTTGCCAGGTAGCATTGCTGACCAGAGGAGCTGAGAGGCACAGTACCAGGCCTCGGAAACGAACTCGACGGATGTCGATCATTTCATAGAGCAACCCTGCAATACCTCGGTCTTGGTAAACCGAGCTTTCCGAAACATTCATAGCGCATTAGAAAATAATTCTAACGTTAAGACTGATCCTAGCTGGAAATCACGGGTAGTGAGCGGATCGCCGGTCACTTGCTCACGCATAGCGACGGATGATTCCGCCCCAGCCTCTTTCATAGAATTTGACTCTCTAGGTTGGAACTAAGGCCCTTGCTAGGAGATGACTGTTGTCAACGCAACTTCTCGATGCTGGCTATAAATATAACCACAACACGGCCGCTTCCTACCATCTGCCAACCTCATCAGCTCGCAGTTCCATGTCAGCAAACAGTTGAACAGCCCTTTATACTCACCATATCTGGCCGAGAACCTACCAACTGTCTCCCGAAATCATCGCCATGCGTTTCATCATTGCTCTTGCCCTCTCCCTCGCGGCCGCCGCGGCCGCCGCTCCCCAAGCCCAAGCCCAAGCCCAAGACGCCGGCACCCTCACCACTCGCCAGGCATGCACGGTTGACTGCGCCTGCTTGAACGAAGACAGGACCAGGTCCTGGCCGAAAACCGAAGCCTGCTGCACCCCTTCCAATGGCGGTACCCCGGATGATCCTGTGCGTATCCCACCCATCTTCCGGTTTTTTTCCCCCGGCGGCCCGTCCCGGGATCTTTTATCTTCGGGGCACGTTGAGAAAGTCATTGGTGAAACAAATATTGACGTTCTGCACTAGTATTGCCGCCACATTCCTCTTGAAACGGCCGAGGCGGGTTTTGGTGCTTGCTGCGGCGGTGGGCTATACGAGTGCCGCCAGGCAATCTGCTCCAAGTAGGGGGAGTTACTCATCATTTCACCAAGGCAAGCTCGGGCACGCTTTTGGGGGAAGAGAATGACAGACGGAATTTGGTTAGGTATGAAGCGGTGCTGTTCTGGATCCATAGATATAGAATGGTGGGCAAATAGGGGGCTACGATGTGGTACAAGTTCTAGTTTCTACCTTCTGGGCTAGGGTAACTTTAAAACTCATAACTCTGGCTTTCACAAAATGACGTTACAACCAACCGTGACAGCGTCCGTTGGGGAGGGACATTTTTTGTTGTATGAGAGGAATCTGGGCACTTGCATCACAGCTCGGCCCATGTGACTTGCTCACCTGGCTCAGGCTCAATCACCTTTGCCCACCCCAGTTACCAATTTCGGCAAGGCTGCGCCGCAACAGGTGAGTCTAGAATTGGTCCTATATTGTCAGAAACACGGCCACTGGATTCGATCCAAATAATGAGGTTGTAACGAACTTATGCCTCCCCGGCTTATTGAATTTTGAAGTCTTCCGGCGGCCCGAAGTACTCTGTACCCTTAAGAGCACATTCTTCCTGTCTCGCCTCGGCCATGAATACACCGGTCCAATTCTGCACCAGCTCCTCGACACCCCTTTCCGAGAGTGCGTGAGGACACACTCGATCGAATGTGTAGAACTCACCGCTCGTGTGTAAGAGGGCCGCTAGACCCGGGTACAACTCGACCAAGCTTTCGCCCTTCCCGAGACTCTTCACATCTTCCAGAGCGGTGTCCCCGGTGTCATCAATGTGTCCAGTACGGGTGAAATACCCCTTTAGAAATCTCCGCCTGGTAATCTTCATGATGCGACCTCGGCTTTCATCGTCGAAAACCACTTGGCTCCCCAAATCGTCGGGAAAAGCTTGCGGTCGCCCCTTTGCCTACACGTACGTTTGGATCGAGACGTCACCAGCACACATGAGAAACTCGCGGATATAATCTATGCAATGGTTTGTGGAATTCCATTAATTCATGGATGTCAAACAAGGGTTTTGGAATCATCACGATAAGTTTCAAAGCAACAACGTATCAACGTGCTCCAGAAGCGCCCCGCCCGAGTCGGCAAAGGACAATGGCAATATGTTGGGATTCTGACGGCAGTAGTTTTGGTATTTGTATTGTCGTACGAGGTTCAAGCAGTGTAGCTGGTGGTAAACCTCGATGTTGCCCCAGTACCCTCCGCCTTGGTCGTCGGGGAGCCTGACGTGTCCGGGGCTTTGTGGAGCTTGTTTACAATATCGTCTTTTGGGATGCGAGATGTAGCCGCCTTGGATACTTTGGTCAGAGCCGGCGCAACTCAGGAGTGAGAGGATCCTACTGTGAATGAGCGTCTCCCAGGCCTTATCGATAGCCTCGCTTAGGTGGCCTTTGTAGGGTGACTCTGTGTAGAAACTGCTAAAGCTCACGGTTTCGATTGTGGAAACAGCCGGTGCTGTGATGATTTGAAGTCAGAGTGTGTGTTGCAGATGAAAAGGGAGGTGATGGAACTTACTCCAACCCGCGAGCTGAGCACCGCATTCTTTGTCGGACATGTGTCTTGGCCTGAAAGAGGTGACGAGGACAACAGTCAAGACTGATTCTCACCTTCTATTGCTTCACCTCTATGCCGGCGAGCGCCTACGAGACGGTGCAGTGGACGGGATATTTCCCTCATTTTTTGTGACTGAGTCCTTTCAGGGTAGCTGGGGCAGTCTAGCAGCTTTATCAAACCAGGGCAATCAAGTCTTTCAAGCGTAATACGTGGAAAAAGGCTTCAAATCCTGTTTATTACACGGAAAAGTCTGAACTGTAGAGTTCCAGGACGGAGATACAAATATACCGTTCACAGGATTGGAGATGAATGGAGCTGGGGCTCTCTACTACGACCTTCCCCAAGAGCAGCTTGTGCAGGCTGTCTCAAGCCCACATTTTGTGTCACGGCTTCACTGGCCTGTCAGGACCTACCCTCAAGCAATGCACTCAGCATCGTGATGCGCCCAAGATGATGCACATTATTTCATCAAGGTGTAGTGGGAGAAAACACGGTTGGATTGCTCTCAGAGGCACTTTCCGCTGTGTGACCTGCCAATCTTGACCTTCCGATTTCATTCGACGCCACCAAAGTTCGCGTGCCACTAATAACGTATTTTTCGGCGCTTTAACTTGAGGGAACGTCAGCCTTCGGTCAACAGTTTGGTGGCGCCCAGTTGCATGTGGGTACGTGCTGTGAACATCCAGCCGTTCTATTTATGAAACCAAGAGGCTAGACGTGAGCTGTTATCATTGGTGCACCCTGGTAGCACTCTCCCTTAACATCGGCCAGCAATAGATTGCGATCGACAACGAAACATTGAGGTTGCCAGCCAATAGGCCGCAGGTCACCCAACCATTCATGACGGGCGATGTTCAAATACAAAAAGACTGGGCAACAATAGTAGAATAGGCTGCATTTTTATGTCTTTACAGAGAAGTTCACCTCACCTTCAAAATCACAGCTGCCAAATCCGCGTATCACCAACATGCAACCTCTCTCAATTCTCGGCTTTCTTGGGGCAGCATCGGCTTCAGCTCCTCTGGTCGCTTTGCGGACATCATCGTTTATGGCCTTGAAGGGGATCATGGATCGCCAAATCGTTTGCGTTCCAGTAACTGCACCCGTCACTTGCGCGAGATCCTGTGGTCCAGGATATGTCACATGTGGCAGCTCGGGCCTCAACTGCTACAATCCTGGCTTGGGGGAAGTATGCTGCTCCAACGAAAGTAAGTCCCTTGCTCCAGAGACTTTCCGTGGTATTAATCAGCTAACTCTTCTAGAATCCTGTCCTGCTGGCTACTACTGCACCAACGGGGGTTGCTGCCCAGATGGCTGGCCTCTGGCGAGTTGTGGCGCCACGATAACCTTGGGTGTCATTCAGCCACCAGCTCCCGAACCGACTATCCCATCGACCAGTGCTGCGGCAGGGACAACTACTACCCGCTCCCACCGAACGACGACCTCGGAGGCCACGGATTCTGCTTCCGCGACAACGATTTCAGATCCGACCACCTCGTTCTCCACAACTGATGTCTTGTTTACAACTGGGTTGACGGCCCTTCCAAGTAATACACGTCCTTCAAGTGCCGGAACAACTATCAGGCCGCCAGCGGGAAGCGTGGGAAGCGCCGGTACACGGCACAACGCGATATTGGATGTTCTTGTCGCTGCTGGGGGTTTTGCTGCACTCGTTATAGTGCTCTAACACAGTTATCGGTTTCTAAATACAAGTAGTAGTATCGAAAAGAAAGAGGAGGTTTCAGTTCCCATAGATCATACCCAACGTAAATACACGACCCCTAATAAGCCCCAACCCCATGCGGTGCCCGATACCTCTGCGGTCTCGCCTCCCTATGCAACTACCTATAATCATAATACAACACCCAATCCCTATCCACATACATCCCAATATCAAACCCTTCCTGCCCCGCCTCCACCGAATGCCCATTCACACCTAAATAACAGCCTGGTAATCTGAGATGAATCTGGGCGCACGAAATTTTCCTTTTCGTTCGTAGTCTTGAGCTGGGATGAGCTCGAGTGAGCCGTAGCTAGATTGTCCTGAGCTTTACCTGATACTTTGAGCTAGGTGATTCCATATGCGGCTGCTGCACAGCCTCAGAGGCCTGTTTTCAGTCCTCCCGGCTAAAGTTTCCTATTGATGGAAAAACGCGTAATCTGTAAGGATAGCTCCCAGGCAATAATTCCAATTATGATGTAGGCGCGTACTCGGTGTGTATGTGATGATGATGCTGATGGTGATGCATGGGAGTATCAAATTGGGGGGTTGACGGCGATGTTATATTTTGTGCATAATTTCGACCTGGCTAGTTGCATTTAGGGGTCCATCACTTTTCTAATTTTCAACTACAGGACTGCGGGGTAAGTCATACATGAATGAGGAGTTTTCTTGCATGTTGCTCAAGCTGTCTAGCAGAGTCGTCATCATTTCCGCTACAGACATATTATCATTTGTTATGATCCAAGAAATAACGCACACGATGGAGACAGTCCTGGCATGTCTAGTTCTGCGCTCCTGTAGCGTCACCCTCTTTTTGGCAGCCTAGTTACCCTATCGCTAGCATGGTACGTAGCCTCGACTGTGATGACTTGGTTTCGCCTTCGCCAGTTCCCCGGCCCGTTTCTCGCGTCTTTCTCTCATGCTTGGGGAGTATACGCCGTGGCCTCGGCCCAGATGCACCATACCCTGGCCGAGTTGCACCGCCGTTACGGGCCGATCGTGCGTGTTGGGCCAAATGAACTCCTCATCTACGACGCACAGGCACTCTGGCGCATCAACGGTGCACGTTCGTGGTGCTGCCGCTAATTTCTGAGATTGACTAGTTGATGAGGAGATATGATTTCCAGCTGGTGAACCCGGAAAAGCCGTGGAGTACTAAGGCTTACGGGGCTTGGTACATCAACGACTTTTTAGTTCGAGTGATGGATAGTAGTACTGGAGTTTAATATTAGCCCTCAACAAACCATTATCTCGGGGCGGCTGCAGTCCTTACTTCCTCCCACCTGTCCTACAACTCTTCCTGCCCTTCACTTATTCCCGATTCGAGAGATGTGCGGCCTCGCGCTGCATCGGCTCTTGCTGTGGGAACCGGGTCTGGCTCGTCATCGTTAGCACCCGCGGGAGCGAGGGAAATTCGAGGCCGTTGAGGGGAGGTCAAGAGCGGAGCCCTCAGGGCGAGCGCAGATACGGCTTGGGGCCGCAGGGGGCTTCGTGTTTACGCGCAGCTAACGAGGTGGTGCCTTCTTGGTGTTAACAGTCTCCGGCGTGCCGTGCTGCCTAGCGAGCGACCATAACGGGCGAGATTCAGTTCTCGAAGAGAGCTTGTCGTAAATCCCAATTCCTCGGTTGCGGAGCAAGCGGGCGAGAGCCGTTGTCGCAATCTGGAGCAGCGCTTCAAAGTTAGAGGCGATGAAGAAGATGACCAACGGGAAAAACATCCCCAAAACGCGGCCACTGCGCCTGCTGCGCCTGCGGTTCCTCTATTGTTGTGACGGTGCCACGCTCGGTCTAGTCCTTTTCGCCTTCGTCGCTGTGACCCCAGCCCCAAGCAGCTACAGTCCCCTCATATGCACGACTTATGTTCCGGGTAATTGTGATAGTCACCACCGTCGTCTTAGACCCCAATCCATTCTCGTCATCGTCACCCTCAGTATGGCACTGGGTTGTGGACAGCCGGAACACCAGTGAGGAATCTTGGTTCCTCATGCTAGTACGGAAGCGTCGGGCGACATCGACTACTACTTCGGTTTCGTATAAAACCTAACAAGCTCGGTACGCGAGGCCGAGCATGAAGACGGCGGTAAATTCTATATCAATTTAGACAGAGGGATACCTTCCCTGTATACTGACGGGTACCAGCCCTAATATGCGCCCATCTACAATTGGGCTTCCTGTCCCGGGGCGGCGAATACAAGCTCAAGTTCCGGGACGGGCCTGGGGCGGTAGTACGCATTAAAGCCAGGAACATCGTGCCGTACACGGCCCACGAGGAGGGCGGTGAAGATGCTAGCAAAGAAGAGCCCATCGAAGATAGTAGGGAACAATACGAAGAGGAGTATTGCTTGTCATAATTAACTGTATCTAACTAGCTAAATAACCTCTTATTTACTTAGCGGATACACGTTGCTTGCTGGCGCGAAAAACGACACACAAGGCCAACGTAGCGTACGAGAGGATGGGTCATCTTCTTCTTAAGCTCGTCATCCCAGACCAGTGGACCATTACACCAGAGAGTAAAAGAAAAAAAGTGCTGAGTGAACTGCCTGGCTGGACATGGGTGGATATTACCCTTGTATGACCAGATCTCACTGGAAGAGCCCGTGTTTTAGGGCGGTGTGGGGCGGCTAAGTGTTTTTTAAGGGCTTATTAACCTTAACTCTGTATATCACGTGTATTAGGCCGGGAGATCTTGAAAACGGAGCCGATATAGCTGCCGCTTTTCTTAGATACTGTTACTTAAGGAGACGGAGGAGTACTAGTCTTCTTAGTGCCCCCTTTTACCCCCCTCCCCCCCCCCACCTACCCTTCCCGACTAACTTAACGCACA
>Ga0247780_1000562_pt1 | contig 33640 bp, 39 predicted proteins | sample UWRJL079202R5_FD_179927 | JGI IMG/M metagenome (GOLD analysis project Ga0247780, IMG submission 179927) | Plant litter microbial communities from Arlington Agricultural Research Station in Wisconsin, United States - UWRJ-L079-202R-5 | ecosystem: Environmental > Terrestrial > Plant litter >...
TAGTGTGGGAGATTGTTCACCGATTACGAATGACAACCCGATAATGATGAATACAATTCCGAACCAGATGCAAGCTGCACCTCTCTTACCAAACTTCTTGGCTACGACATTAACCATTTCAAATTCCCTTCCTAATAAACAATTAGGTTCAGTAGACTAATCGGCAGATAAACCATAAGCCCTGCTTGAGTATAGTTAAGTACTCAAGCAGGGCTTATTTTAGTTTTACTTAATTCGAGCTAGAAACTCTGAATCAACTGAGCCGTCTTCAAGTGAAAGAATTCTACGTAGGTAATTAACCTTCGCTTCAGTTTCCTCATTGAAGTGTCCACTAGGTTCAACACCTAGCCTACGCTGCAAGGCTGTAACATCCTCTCCACGGTCACCACGCTTAAGCTCACGTGCACCTAGGATACTGTTCTTAGGTGCCTCAGATGGACTGTAATCCTCTGACTTAGCATCTGATGGGTTAGTTGCACCATCTACTTTCAGTACTGGCTTACTTAGTTTTTCTGTCATAATCAAACCTCTTCTTCTACTGCATCGAATTCAGTAATAGTATTTGCATTTCCTGTCATAGTCACTCTGATTCTATCCTCTGAAAGGAAAATATCAGGACGCTCAGTAATTTCAGCAAACTTTTCACACATAGCACGTACTCCATGTAGAACAACATCTAGATAAACTTCCCTAGATACCTCCATTGAACCAATCTGCATTTGGAAAGAACTAAAGTTAGTTAATAGGGGAAGGCTATAAAAGAATACAGATCCTAGTTCTGGATCGTATCCCTCATAGGCGCTAATTTCGAAAAGTACTTTGTCAGTAGTGAATGTACCTGTTGCTGGAATCTCCATTTTGTTTCTCCTTAACTGATTCTTTTTACGGTAGCTACAGACCCAGCTACCAAGGCTGTTACAGTAGCTCCAGAACTAACCTGTGACCACTGGAAATAAATTGTTCCTGCTCCCGTAGCCTGGATATATGACCATTCCACTAGATTAAATTGGAAGTTACCAGTTCTTGCTCCGTAGTTAAGAGGTGTAGCTAATCCTGCTCCACCCCAACGTGAGGTAGAGTTATCAGAACCATCGTTTCCAGTACCAGGACCTATAACGTATTTAGTTCCGTTAGACACATTAGAGTCAGGTCTCCAAGCAGTTCTCAAATCAAATGAATCACTAGCAAGAGCAATGATATTGAATGTCACCAAATAGTTTCCTGCTGCATAGATAGTAGCTACAAGTTCAGGATCATCAGTGGGTGTTACAGTATTAGCTCTGGTTGTAGTGTTAGCTTTAATAAGCATTTTTTCCCTACTAGGAGTAGTTAAGTTTCCTCTCACTACCCAAGCCCCACCATATTTATCTAGCGTTACTCTATCGCCTGCAAATACTGTAACAGTGCTCATAAGGTTCTGTGCTGAAGCCTCACCATCAAAAATTACAGGAACTAATGTACTAGCATTGTTAGGAACAAATCCAGTCTGAATAGTTCCCAACCTTTTATTAGGGTCTTGTGTAGGACTAGGCTTATTCTGCTCATTCTGTCTTTGTAACCTAGAAAGTACACGAGTTACGTAGTCTGCATTGAAACCAGCAGGTAATTTGCTTGCCATTAAACGTTCACCGTCCTTCGAGCAGTATGTGTCATATAAGTTCCTGCCTGTAATGTAATAGACCATTCAATCTCACTGTAAACAGCGGAGATATCTAGATCAGTATGCTTAATACTCACAATAGTATTCTCACCGTGAACAGGAATGATAGGAGTACTAAACTGAATAGTCTCGAAGATTTGTGAGATTTCAGTTAAGTACCTGTCAGCTTTAGCCTGTGCTTGATCCTGTGTAGTTACATCTTCATTTTCTGAATACACCTGAACAATAGTTGATCCTCTACTTACTGTAGATGTAGGTGATTCAGGATTATCATTAGTTGCTGTGGCAGTAATTACCGGTCTATCAGGCTGAGAAACAACTACCAGTACCTGATTAGGGACATTGAATAAATCCTGATTCAGTTCAGTTCCGGGAGCGATTAAGGAAGTATCATCAGTAATATATTCAGTTTCAATAGACCTATTTACAGATGCTATATAGTTACTTGATACTGCTGTACCGTTAAAATCAAAATACAAACTTCTGTAGGTAATCATTGAAAACAGATCATTAATAGTAGCGATGATTTCGGTTCCAGGATCATAGCTTCTCTCAGCTACCATGACTTCTGTAGAATCAGCGATGTTGTGAGTAATTCCGTAGGTATTCAGTAAAGTCCTTACTGTATCGATAATGTTTGTACCTACTGCTACAGTAAACCTCTCCAAATGCTTAGCATCCTTTAAGATTTGAGTCTGATCATATCCGAATACTTCCCTACTGATAACACCTTCACTAGCTGTACGAGTACCAGCACTCATTAAGTAAACGCCTAAAGGATAACTCATATATTCGTTTGTGGTGTAATTTAAGATATCACAATAAATCTTAACTCTATCAGTTAAGAAATTAATCTGACTAAAGTTACCTACCTCTGCAATACTAAAGCTGCAAGTAGTTTTGATTTCAGATAAGTAACTTGATCTAACAGATCCTCCAACTTGCACGCAGTCAAGAAATCCCTTACTTGCCTTAGTGTTATCGAGTAATTCATATCTGAATTTAGTATTAACCATTCCACCACGTACTGCCTGATCAAGCTCAGGAGTGATGAAGGCAGGATTAAGAAATGGTAGTGCCATCATCTTCCTCCGATGGTGTGTTATTGTCGATAATAGTTTCCGCCTGTCCTGTAGGATCTTCCGGTGTTGCTACTCGAATTGATGTAATGTCATTATCTGGAGAGTCTACTACTGGTGCAGGTACCTCTCCCTCAGGTTCTAATGCCTTTCTTTTTGCTGCCCTCTTCTCCCTTAACAATCTAGCTGCCTCAACTTCCTCAGTTGTAGGCTCTTCAGGGGAAAACTTAGCCTTTTCTTTCTTTCCCATACCCTTACCTCCATCTTTAAAGAAAGTGCCTCAGATTGCCTCTCAGCGGGTCTGAGGCACTTTCTAATGCTCAGTATGCCCAGGGCTGAATACCTAGAACATTCACTGTATAGCTTGCAGTGTTTCCTCCATTAACGTCGGTAAACACAACCTTCAAAATACCCTTAACTCTTCTACCTCTACCATCACGATAGATGACAAGAGCCTTTACCTTATTAAGAATTGCAAGTTGGTTATATGATAGCTTATCGGGAATCTGAAGAGATCCGTTAATAACTCGTTCAGATGTCTCACCAAAATGAGCCTGACCATATTCTCTACCTGCAAACTGTAGAACAGTTTCATTCTTGTCGAAGGTATCATCTCTTCCACTGTCATAAATGAATTGATTGATAGTTCCTTCAGGGTCAGTTTCTAGATGAATCCATACCCTTACTAAAGTAACTTCTAATTCTACTGTACTAGAGTAGTCTGACTGAAGAAGATTACCCTCTTCAACCTTCCAGTTGAAAGCTCTATACAGTCTTGGAGTTTCAGAGGCAATTTCATAATCCAAGAATTCAATAGTAGGCTGTGCTGCAAATTCAACCCACATAGCTTCCTTAGATAACCAAGTTACTCCATTATCCTCTGAGTATTGCAACTCAGTGTAAGGACCATCTACTACCTTTTTTCCTTCGATGTAACCTAGGTCTACATTTCCAGCATAGAAACTAATAGCATCAAGATAGTATGCCTCATTATCTGTAATTGAATCTACTTCGATTCGCAATGATGCAAATGCTACAGCAGGGTTATCTGCAAGATTGAATGCTGTTCCAATCTTCTTCCAGTTTCCAGGACTTGCAGTAAAGGTTAATCCTGTAGTAGTAAGGTATGCTTTGTTGTTATCGAATAGGTCCAGCCAGATTGAAACATCTCTATTAGCAGAATCATAAATTGTAGTAGATTCATCAGCTCCAAGAACAGCAGCGTGAACGACATAATCAATACTTGTACTAATAGGATACATCTCATAAGTCTTTAGAGTAGTACCTACAGTAGTTTTAGCAGGGTTAAGAACTACTGTAATTGCTACAGCATCAGGAAGAGAGGCAGATGCAGTTAAAGTCTTACCTGAAACTGCTGTAGTGTTAACTACAACCTCGGTTTCTTGCCTCTGTGAGAATACTCCAAAAGCAACCTCGTTAGCTGTATTAGCAATAGTACTTAATTCCGCATCCTTATTAGATCCTGTTCCTAGGTTAGATGTCCAAGTTGTAGCTACAGTTGAGGCAGCTCTACGACCTAGGACAGCCTGAACTAGAATTCCATTGTGTGGAGTTGTAGTAGCAGGCATTGAGAATACTGTAGCGGCAGCAGGAGCAGCGGCTGCAGTAATCGCATGAATAGGTGTAGTGGTGTTGATTCCGTCATAAGATGTGATCAAACCAGCGTGCTTACCTGAAGCCCCTAAAGTCCAAGTATAAGTAGAAGGCTCAGCAGCAGTAGCTACCTTTGTATATGCCCATACTCTTGTTGAAGTTCCATCGTCTGTTGGTCCTACTCGCAATGTCCAACCTGAAGGAGCTGTGATAGTAGTTTGTGTTCCTAGAATAAGGGCAAGCATTACATCACCCTCAACTACATCACCAAGGTTAATAACTAAAGCTGTTCCTGTAGCAATGACAGCAGTTTCGTTATCACGTCTTGCAAGAAGTCCTGTAGTCTTCAATTCAAGTGAACTGTTTCCCTGATAATCAGATACTCCGGTAATTCCTGAATCTACGACAGTAGCGGAAGTGTTAACATTAGATGGTGTCCAGTGTGTAGTAGATTCCATAGTAGAATCACCATAACTCAAGAAGTTCACGCTGTTAAATGCAAAACCACCTCTAGTCCAATCAGGAACGGTATCTCCAACTGAATTTAATGCTGCAAACCTTGCACTATCTAAGAAATGCCAATCTCCAGCAGCATTACCGCTGAAATGACATAAAGGCTTAGCGTAAGCTGCATTTACAGGAGCAACAGCATTCACTGAAGCTAACCTGAAGGATGCACTAGATTCAGTTACAGGAGTACCTGAGCTTGTAGATAATAGGGATAGGTTAGCATCATACCAAGCTACTGATGCAGTAAGGTCTACTAAAGCATCTCCAGGGTATGCTCTGAATCTAAATGCATATCCATAAGCTACGCCTGCAACTACCGGAACATAACTAACGCTTTTTACATCAGCAGTAGATCCTGCACCAGTAAATTCAACCAATAGGCTTCTGTCACCTGTACTCACAGTAGTGGTATTAGTCATTAATACAGCATTAGTAGCATCATCCCAGGAAGCTACCTCCATTTCAGCAGCACCCTCTGATAGAAGGTTAAGCTTATGGTTAGCTACTAGTCTAGTTCTACCTAGTGTAGGCTCTTCAAATCCTGTAAGGGTAGGTACAGCAGGGCGACCTAGAACAATATCAAAAGTCATAGTATCGTAGTCGCTTACAGGACCATCACCAGCATAATTCCATTCCTGGTATGCTCTTACCTTAACAGTGTAAGTTCCATCAGCAAGAGAAATTGGAATTCTTGCTGAAGGTAGAGATGACTGAACATTGTATGCTTCATAAACGACAGTTGATCCATTAAGAACCTGGATATCATAAGCTTTCTGAGGCATTTCATCATCAGTGTAAGTCCAGGTAATGTTAGGAGATGTAGTGTTGGTTACATCTCCTAATTCATCAATTACTACAACAGGCTTCTCATCGTATGCAACATCAATCCACAATTCAGAAATCTGGATTACAGTAGTTTCAACGTTATATACTTCAACTACTAGATTTCCTGATGCTACTAATTCAGGAGTAATGGCTCCACCATTAGTGATGATTCCACCAGAAATAGTAGTTGTATCAGTTACAGTATTGTAGAAATCTGCAAAAGAAGTTGTCAGTTTAATAAAACCTCCGACTGTAGGATAGTTAGCTCCAAGTGGCTGCCCTGCTGAAATATTCTGAGCAGTACACCTAATATTAGCTTCAGTACTAGCATTGGTAGTTTTACCTCTACCGCCTGCACGCATTGACTTTACCTTAGCTCCACCAGGAACTAGACCAGGAGCTACCTTATACTTGAAAGATGCTCCTGTTGAAGGGCTTCCAGTATAAGGTGAGGATAGGTAAATGTAGGAACCATCTGAGTTATCACCAGTTACGGTATTGAAGTTAGATGTTCCTCCATAAACACCTGTCCAGTTTCCTCTACCAAAAGGGTAATTGAACAGGCTTCGTAGCCTTAGTGTTCCAGCCATGTTATTTCCTTAACTTAGGTTTGAATAAAAACCGGGGTTACCGGTTTCCTTTTCCGTAGAATTAGAAACCGGTAAAGCCAGTATTAACAGATTTTTCTAGGTTTGCGAATACGTCAATTACCTTTTGCACACTATCCATATCCTCAGCACGCACCTGCATAGTAATGTTGAAAATCTTATCGCCTACAACATCTTTTAGGTGAGCCTTAGTTAATGCAAATTCGGCATCGCTAGTAGAGTTAGTTACTGTAGCTGTAGAGTTTGCAGGAATTACTCCACCATTATCCATAGCTACGTGAATGTGGTTACGGTGAGCTTCCATAAGAGAATTATTGAAACTTCCCTTATCACGACCACGAGTATAGGCATAGTCTCGCTTATTTGTTCTGTGGATAAGCTCAAGAGGCTTTTTAGCAGCAAGGAATGCTGCTAGCGGGTCCATGTTATAACCCATCCAGTCAACAGCTCTACCTGAACCATGCCATAGAGGATCACCAGGACGGTAACCATTTCCGAATGATCCCATCTTAGGACCAGACTTAATAAGCTTTACAACGCTTCTCCATACACCAGAGTCTCCACGCACAGCACCAGGACTAGAAGGATAATTACCGAAGTTAACTGCGTTCTTCTTATCATCACCCTTAATCCAATTTAATGCTCCACTAATAAGCTTACTTGCTCCAGCCTTTAGAAGACCATCAAAACCGTTACCACCCTGCATCTGATTGATATAAGGATAAACGAATTTATCAGCTACGCTCTTAGCACCTGAGTAAAGTCCTCCACGTACAGCGCCACCTAGCTTATCTTTAACCCAACCTACAACTCCACCATCCTTGAAATACTGAAGCTGGTCACGGAATGCTGCAAATCCAGCAGGACCGCCCATTTTCTTCATTTCTTTCTTTGTCAAAATACCTTCACCAGGAGTCAGCATTGCTGGAACTGTGTCTCTATTTCCTGTTCCAGGTGCAATACCACCCTTAGCGAACTTAGCAACAGCAGGAAGCTGACCCATACCTACCTTAGAAGCAATATTATTCCAAAGATTACGAATGTTGGCATATACAGGATCAATAATAAAGTTAACAGGCTTTTTAGCAACGTCCTGAAGCTTATTCCAAACCTTAGCTACGCCATCCTTAGCAAGTGTGAATGCTCTAATAGTATTATCTTTGAAGGCTGTGAATTTATCTCCCATAGAACGAACCATATTAGCAATATGATCACGCATTCCAGTAATAAATCCACGTATACCATTTACAGCATTGTTGATGTTATTCTTCATGGTATTGAATCGAGAGGTAATACCATCCTTGATTGCATTACCCATATTAATTACATCATTCTTTGCACTGATCCAAGCTGTCTTCCAACCGTTAACGAACCAATTCACAAAGCCCATTACAGTACCCTTAATACCACTCCAAATACCCTTAACGATATTAAGAAGTGCTACACCTACGTTCATTAGGATTCCCTTGATTCCCTCCCATAGAGAGAACCAAATCTTATGCAATCCATCTCCTGCACGCTTCCAGTCTCCTGTAAACACACCAGCGAAGAATTCAATAAGACCAGCAAGGATACCAATAACAGCCTTGATAGCTGCACCAAGAGCTTTGAATACTGGACCTACAGCAGACCATAGGATATTAGAAAGTCCTAAGATGAAATTAAAGAATGTCTGGAAAGAATCTTTGTTTTCCATAATTACAGTTTTAATTTCATTGAAGATAGTAGCGAATGTACCACCCAGAGCCTTTACTTTCTGGATGATAGGACCAAGGTTACTAAATGGTCCAGCTCCACCCTCACCATTCCATAATGCTTTGAACTGCTTAACACCTTCAGCAGCCATATTCAGGAAGTTACCTGCAATATTAGTAGCCCACTGCTGTGCTGTACGCTTAATTACTTCAAACCTTGCTGCTGTAGTAGCACTTAGATCAGTAATCATCTGCCCGGTAGTGTTTCCTACCTTTGTAGCACCAGCAGCAACAACATCAAGGCTATTGAATACCTTAGGACCCATGTCCTCAAACTGTGTACCGAACAAAGCAACAGCAATTTCGTTCTGCTTCAAAGGATCTTTAACTCCCTGAATACTCTTAATTACAGTGTTCATAGCATTAGTTGCAGCAGGTCCACCCTTAGCTAAAGCCTCAGGAATACCATCAGCACCTAATTTAAGATCAGCAAGCGCATTAAGCGTTGACTTTGATCCATCGATTGCTCTTAAAGAGAATTCCTTGAATGCATCGTTTAGTAGGTCTGTGTTCCTGATACCTGCCTTCTGAGCCTGACTCATCAGACCTAAAGCAGTAGGACCATCAATACCAAGCTTATGCCACTGTGAGGAATACTCAGTCAACGAATCGATAAGGTCATCATTAACATCTAGACCCATCTGTGCACCCTTAGCAATGAGGTCAAAGGCAGCATTTGCATTAGGAGCTAGACCGTTAGCTACAATGTTATTTGCAGCAGCAACGGATTCCTTAACGTCATATCCGAATACTTTCTGCAAGGTTAGACCCTGCTTAGTCATATCCTCCAAAGCCTTGCCAGATGCGCCAGTAAGCTTACCGATCAACCCGGCTGCATCTCCTACCTCAGCAGCAGAATCACCGAATCCTTGGGCATAAAGCTTACCTGAAATTGCACCATTAGCCTTTGACTCTTCAGGGCTAAGACCAAACTTAGCCTTCATCTGAGCCTGTACGTTTTCCTTATCGATTGCACTCATTACTGAGCCAGCAATAGCGGCACCAACAGCAGCGCCAACAGCAAGACCAGCGGTAGCAAGCATAGGACCCATAGCCTTAAGCTTGCTACCGAAACCTGATCCTGATGCTTTAGCTGCATCTTCTCCTGAGGAACCAGCAGCTACTACAGCAGACTTATCACGCTTGAAGTGATCTGCAAGGCTCTTATTGAATCCTTGCCCTGCCTGCTTTCCAGCATCTCCTACTGTTTTAGCAATCTGTGCCTTATCAATATCAGCAGTTACGGAGATGACTCCATGACCGATATTTGTTCCACCATTAGGCTGCATTTAGAGCCACCTCCCTCTCATCCATTCGGTTCGCTTCCTCTTTCAAGACCTTTACCTCCATTAGCAGTAGCAGCTAGAGCCAGCCAGTTATAATCTCCATTAGGCTTCTTCAAGCCTGCAAGTCTTTGCTGCTGCCTCTTCTTTTCATATTCTGCCTCTCTAAGGAATCGTCTTCTTACAGCTCCTTCATATCCAGGAAGTTGTTTTACCAAAGCAAAGAACTGCTTAGAACTCATTCCACCAAAGTCATCAGCATCAGGATTGATTTCCTTATTAGCGATAAACATAAAGTCAGACATAATCTCATCAGAATATATGGTGTAATAAATAATCTGTCTGATCTGCTGAATAAAAGGCTTAATCCAATGAGTTTTATAACCAGTAACCATCACCTTGGTAAGCAAAAAACACAACCTAGTAAAGAAGTCTGGAAAGCTTAGGCTTTTCCCTCTTCTTCAACTTCTTCCTCTACGAAAGCTGATGCAAGATGCTCCATTACTTCAGCAGTAATTGCCTTGAAGCTTTCAGGGGATAGGTTAAGCTTAGTAAATTCCTTATACTGCTCTGCACCAAGAATTTCTTTAAAGGTATAGGTCATAGCAGCAAGAGGATTCTCTTCAAGCATTTCAAGGGCAGTAGCCATAATTAACGGAGAGGTATCCTTGGATTCATATACAAGAAATTCCTTCTCTCCCCAAGTGAATAGTACGTGTGTTCGTTCTGGGATCGCTGGTACATCAAAGTGTAGAGGACCCTTACGCTTTACTTTCTTTACACCTGTAGCCATTTCAATTCCTTCTCTCATTCATAGTCAAAAAAGTTTTCTGACTAACAACATTAATCCTAGTACGTATACTTGCAGGGCTACCCAAATATGAATAGCCCTGCAATAATTAAACTTAAGCAGCAGTCTGCTCGTAGATTTCGTATAGTGCAGTAGTTTCATCAATACCATATACAGTCCAAGTTACAGGTAGACCCTGCTGATCCTCACGACCGTAAGCTAGTTCTGTACCTGATGTAGGAAGACAACGCTTGAAGATGATTCTACGACGCTTGTTAACACCCTGTAGACCAGATGGAGCATCTGTATCTAAGATCAGAGTCATATAAGGCATCTGGAAATCATTTGATGCTGCTGGTGTGAACTTAGTGATCTTGTTTGTATCAAGAGTTGCATCTACAGTTCCATCAGCAAGAGCATATGCAAGATTCTGTAGAGTTACCTCAGCTAATGTCATCTCTACAGTAATTGTCTGGTCTGTGTTAGCAGCACCAAGAGAGTTCTTTACCTGATCTGCACGGTACTCAGTAAAGTCATTTTCGACATTCCAAGTTACTCCACCATTAGTAAAGCCAGGGCTTACGAATGGTGAAGCAGGGTTAGCTAGAAGAGCAGTCTCAGTGAATGCTGGAAGGGTTGAACCATAAGGAGCTACCCAAATCTTTGCATTAGAGACTAGCAAGTTTCCTGCGTTAGCCATAGTTAATTCCTCATTTCATGTTAGGAGTTGGGTAGAGCTACCCATATAATTCTAAGATCGACCATATAGATGGCACGATTATCTTGTACTAGCCTAAAGTCACGTCTTGGACCTACGGCTATTGTTGCTTCTAATACACTTGCAGGATAATACCTAGAAGGTAATTCCAACTTCCCCTTTAGCACATTAAAATGCTGGTTAGGTAACGTTGAATTAACAACCTTCTCAGCAATAAGATTAGCTTTAGGATAAGGTGGCTTACTTGCATTTGGAGTAAATGCAATACATTCAAGAGTTGCTACAGCTTCACGCCTGGTTGTGTAGTAATTAATATCTTCAAAAATGCTACCTACTCGAATGAAACCGGTATCTTGCCAAGCGTAATTACCACTTCCATCAGGACCAGGCAGATCAGTAGCAACATTATTACCAATAACATTAATAGCCTTAAGATAACTTACTACTACCGTCTCTGCGTTTGGCAATAAATCTGCCATTAATTCACCTACCTCTCTGGACATAAAAATATCCCGTAGCTGACTTTAGGGAGAACCTTTAAGCTTCCTTTTCTTATAGAGAGCTGGTCTCATGAAAGGTTGCTCAGGCGTTCCAGGATGATTAACAATTCTGCCGTAATACTCTCCTGTTCCATCGGATAGAGAGTAATCGCCGTTAGCTTCGATAATGTGAGGCTCAGAACCATATTCAGTAGGTGCCCAATGATCGGTACCTACTACAACAGATCCAGTTAGTTCGCCTTCTCTGTGCACAACTTCAATAGAATCATGGAGTTCCATAGTATCCTTAGGAACTAATCTTCTAGCATCATCAGCAATATCCTCAAGAATAAGTTTTACTGCATCTGCTGAGCTGTGCTCGATTTGAACTATGCCATTAAAGTCTAGTTCAAACTTATCTTTTGCCATTGTTAATCACCCCGCCTTCGTCAGTTACGGGAAAAAGTATTGCAGAATTCTTGTCGAATTCTTTAATCATCAGTTAGATATCCTATTTAATTGACATCTTAGATCCATACCTGTCATCGGATTGAACAATTGAGTAACCTCAGCTACAACCCAACGAATATCAGTTTTGAGATCCCTTACGATTTGATCCTGTTCGATTCCTGAATTAGGTTTGCATCTCATTACAGCATATCGAACGTAAGTTATTGTTTTATTATCTGAAGGTTCTGCAACCAACTGCCTTTTCTCGATAAGAGAGACTGGAATAGGATTACCAATAGGATCTGAATCTCCTACCGGATCACCATACTCATCCAGAACTATTGCACCCTCAATTTGAACAGTAGTATTAGCTAGGCTTCTCATGAAAGCTTCTCCCAACGTGTATAACTATCGGAAGATTCATTCAAGAAATTCCTATATGCTTGTGCAAGCAATGCTGCCTTATCCTCAGTTACAGGATTACGCTTCCATGTAAGGTTACGCAAATACCTAATAGTTAGAGGATGGAGCATTTGAGCTGCAATATCTACACCTCCACCAGCAGCATTTACCATAGTAAATTGCTGACCATCAGCGGAAGCAGATTCAATCAAAGTCCTATATCCATAATCAGGCTGATCAGCTAAAAATAGCATTTGCCATGCCATAGCCTTCTTAATTCTGCGGAAATCCCTAGTATCGATAGAGGGAATATCCTCAACTTCACGATTAATAAATGCCTCTACAGCAGAAATTGCCATAGCGTAATTAGCATCAGTAATTGTTGAAGGATCGACAGAAATAAGAGCGGCTGCCTCAGCCTTATTTGTAAACCAAGCCATAACAGCCGCCTCTCAATTAGTTAATGTGCTTTGATTCTGAAGGAGCTAGAGTTTCTGCACCAGTAGGGTTGTCCTCTACAGGCTTTACATTCACAGAATAAGTAAGCTCAACACTTACACCATCTGCCTGAACTTCTGCGCCTTCAAAGGTAGCCTCACCTAGCGGGTGAAGTCCTCGTACAAGTGCCTCAGAAAGAGTACCTACAAGATTAGGTTCGTGATCAAACTTAATTTCGTCCCATGAAGGAACAGCCTGAATAACAAATACCTTCTTGTAACGTGTACCTTCTGAACCATCAGTTGAACGAGCAGCTACATAATCTTCAGTAGTCTTGTTTTCGTTTAGCTTAGCCTCTGTTAGAGGTGCATTTGCCTTAGGCTTAACGTCTTTAGCCATTTCAATTCCTCCTTAAGGAATAAGAGGTAGGTACTAGGATTAATGTTGTTAGTCAGAAAACTTTTGATCCTAGTACCTACCTTATATTTTGATTAGGCAGTGCGCTCAAGTACAGCTACACCGTTTACGTTTCCTACAGCAAATCCTCGCCTCATTGCAGCTTTCATCAAGCTTTCATCAGTAAGGTATCCAGCACCATCGTTTACGTCCTGGAAGCTGAATCCTGGAGCACCATTAGATACGCCTGGAAGGTTAGCAACACCCTTAATTAGAAGGCTGCGGTTAGCAACGATCAATAGAGGGTTACCGTTTGTACCAGCAACACCGGGAGTACCAGAACCAGAAGCACCAGATGCAGTAGCAGAAACCTTTGCACCCTGGCTCCATAGAACAGGAACGCCTAGAAGAGTACGTCCTTCCCATCCACCAGTAAGAGCATTGTCAATTAGAGGAACGTTGTTTCCAGTAATTCCAAGAGTCTCGAAACGGAAAGTTGGGTGAGCGATGATTACTAGGTCAGAACCCCAGTCACCAGCACCAACAGCACTAATAGTTTCTACAAGCTTTGCGTAAGTTAGAGCACCAGCAGTAGCCTTTAGGTTTGCGTTAGCGGTATATCCAACTGCTGCATCAGCCTGAGTTACTGTGTAGTAAACAGAGTTGAATGGAACAGTAGTACCGTTAGCTACAACCTTAGTTCCTAGAGCTGCGTTGTCGAAGAACTTACCCATAGCGTAAGCAGCATCTACACGCTTTACAGCTAGGGGATCGATTGTAGTATCTACAAGGTCTTCTACAGCGATACGCTCAATTCCACCGATCTTACGAGCAATAAGCTCTACGTAATCGTTGGTTGAAGTAGACTCTGAGTAAGTACCACCCTTAGCTACAGTTCCTACAGTGAATCCACCTGAACGAGGAACACGCTTAAGGTCTGATGCCATTACTTCAGTACGAGCAGCTAGCTCTACAGCAGAACCCTTGTCTGCTACCTGGATAACAGAGGCAGCAACCTCATCAGGAATCCAGTTTTCATAAGTTTCACGTGCCATTATAAATCTCCTTAGTATTAGGCACTGGATATGGGCATTCATATAGCCCATTGCCAATATTGGCGAATTAATTTAAAACGCCCTGACAAAGGGCTGAAATGCAATCTTGCTAGAATAGCCCGACTCGGATTATCCTATGCGCTAATTGCGGAGTTTCTTTCCGACACGGAAAGAAGTCTATTGTTATTCTTATCGGTTACTTCCTACCGGCAAGTTTCAGCATTCTTTTTGATGCTTCGCTTAAACCAGATGGAGGATTAGAATTGTCTGACTTATCACCTGTATCAGGCTTACGTCCACCATTCTTTTTAGGTGGGTTACTGCTGTTAGATTTTACAAACAACTCAGGGAAATCTTCCTTCAACTCATCAAGGTCAATTCCAGTAAGGTCACCATCATCATCGATTTCAATATCTTCAAGATCGATTAGCTTAGCAAACTTCTTAGCCTGTATGTCATTAAGACCTTCTGTACGAAGATATGAGACAGCAAGAGCACGCTTAGCCTTATCAGATAGTTCAGGAGCAGCTTCCTTATCCTCAGGCTTAGGGGCTTCTTTAAGCTTCTTCCCTAGGCGTGTGCGCTCTGCGTTAGCCTTCTTAAGGGCTTTATCTTTCTCTGCAATCTGAGCCTTAAGCTCTTCAATAGTAGGCTCTTCAACTTCTGTAGATTCCTCTTCGGTTTCTACTTCAGTCTCTTCTACCTCTGGATTATCGTTATCTGTAGCCATCTTTACTTCCTCCATCTGCCCGACGCGGGCACTCATTCCGACACGGAATCTCTTTTTAGATAACTTAATACTCGATACAGATATTGCTCACCTTTAACTTTTCGTTCAAAGTGAGTTAAAATTCTATTACATGCGTTACATAGAAGTCCTCGGTTGCATTTTCCGCAACTCTGTCTTCCAGAACAGCAATTATGATCATGATCGACTGCTAGATTAATTACCTTCCCATTACGAGGATTTATAGCTGTCTCAGGCTGCTCACAAATTGTGCAAAGTCCATCTTGTGCCTTTAACATCTCATCGTATTGGTCTAAGGTTAATTTATATCTTGCCCATAAATCTTGTGCTCTAGTAGTCATTTATTCTCCATTAAGTTACCCGACACGGGCTTATTATCTATTAGGGAATTCTCCCTTTGTTACTGCTATAGCTGCTCTCTTCTCAACTGTTTTAGGAAGATTAGCGCCAATAGCAAGTAGTTTATCTGCTGCCTTAATTCTTGTAGGCAGAGAGTCATAATCTGAGTCACCTCTTAGCACTGCTCTACGTGCTTCACGCTGCAACGCTTCAGGAAAAGTAACTTCATTATTCTTTGTAGGAATATCCTCAGGCTTTCTAGGATCAGGACCATCCCATACTCTTAGCCTGCAACGGCAATGAGGATGAAGTGGTGGACCTTTTACGCCATCAGGATTCTCTAGCTGCAAGCTTTCAGTATTAAGTCCTTTAGGATCGTATGAATGATCTCCAAAAGGCTTATCAGGACTAACAACTCTGCCTGCATAGGCTAGACAATGAAGACATGCTTTATTCTCATTAACCCATACAAGCTTTGTGTTATTAGCTTTAGCTGCAAGTATTGTTCCTTCAGCTTGTGCTCTATTAGCTAGGGTTGCTACTGCACGAGTAGCCTTATTCTCAACCTGCTTAACTTTTCCTAGGACTGTATCAATGTAGGTACCATCCATAGGAAGTTTCTTAGCGAGATTCAAAGCATCCTTAGCAGCAGAAGAAATGATTTTACTATAATCAGCTACATCATTAGCGATTGCCTTAGCATCACTTGCTTTAGCTACAGGCTTAATCATATCTTCATACAATCCAGCCTGAGCAATTCCTAAGTTCAATCCTTCAAGTACAGTAGACACTAGTGGTTTCTTAGATAATATAGGCTTAAGGTTAGAGACAATTTCGATAACCCTAAGCTTTAATTCCTCATCACTAAGTCTTCCCTCAGCAATAAGGATATCTGCAATAACTTTCTGTACTTGCTCAACAATAGAGTTGACAAGTCTAAGTGTACTACTCTCATACTTCTCAGATGCTTTATCCTCTTGAGAAGTTATGAGAGAGTTTATAGGTGAAGTCATAATTTAATATTCCTCTCTCATAACTTACTCTGCTGTCCATCTGTTATGTACTAGGGTTAATGTTGTTAGTCAGAAAACTTCTACTGATCTGACTCTAGTGAAGCAATAAGAGACTCTACGATAGCTTCAATCTGCTCAGGAGAAATAACCCCAAGAGTAGAAGCTGTTCCCATATCCTTCAATGCTAGAGAAATCTTAGATAGATACTCAAGCTTCTCAGAAAGAGTAGTAGCCTCAGCAACATTGTCAGTCCATTCAGCAATAAGATCTTCGCTATATCCAGCTTCAGCCAATGTCTGAGCTACAGGAACGCCTGCATCCTGCTTAGCTGCAATAGTTGACCAACCTTCAGCATCATTAATAGGTGAAGTAGGAGCCCACTGAACATCAACCTTCTTTACTACTACATCAACAGCCTTCAGAGCAAGCCTGTATAGATTACTAAATGGACCCTTCAGGAATGTCTGCCTATCGATTACTTTCGCCTCTAGCGGCTTGTCAGCCTGCCTACGTGCCTCACCTGATGGCTGATTACCTTCAGGGTTAAGTTCATAAGCTGGAGTTTCAGTAGCCAAAGCCATAAGCTTAATGAAAGCCATAATAGGATCAAGGAATACACTAGGCTGTCCTGGTGCAAATTCCTTGATGTCTTTTACTCCACGTTCTTTGCGCATAGTTCCTGGTCTATCAGTAGCAGGAGTCTGAGGAATTACGGGAGCAGCAGGAACTTCTTCATCCAATTCCCAATCAGGATCTACCTCACTACTATCATCTAGAATAGCTTCAGGGTACATGAGCATAAGTCTTACAGGATATCCTGTACGCTCAATAGTAGCTACCAAAGTAACAAGAGCCTTATTGATAGCGCGCTGCAAAGAATAACCATCAATAGCCTCAGGATTTCCATAAGTTAGGTCTGTCCTAAAGTGGATAACAGGAATCTCACCGAATTCATGGAACATAATTCCATTATCAGATGTGAATTCTCCTGACATAGGATCAAGAACATCCTCATCATAAGTAACCCAATGCTCAGGCTTATGTCCGTCTAGATTCTCATCTTTGGAAATGTAGCGCTCTACACGATCACGGAAATAAAGATCAGCCCTTCTTAGCTTTCCTTCTTTCCATGACTTGATTGCATACATTGCCTTACGTTCATTGTTAGGATCATAGATCATTCGCATACATAGAGGTGAATTGTAGCTAAGACTTACACCTGCTTCACGCATAGCTTCATCTTCAGTAAGATCCTCTCCATCTACATTCCAAATAGAAATGTAAGAGTCTCCATACATAAGTGTCTTTTTGATTAAAGTCTTCTCATAAATATCCATGTTGTTTGCTTCACGGATAAAATCTAGAAGCGAATTAACCTGCTCACCACCATCAGGTACAGATACAGCAGCAAGCTTAATACGGTTAGCTACGGTAGTAGTAATTCTCTTTACAAGGTTTACTCTTCCCATAGAACCAGTCTTGGCTACTTCACGTTCAATCTGAGTTGTAGTAAAGAATTCCTGAGCAGTTCCATTGAACATTTCCTCAGCTTCAATGTACTTGCTCCTTGCATTATCTAGTGCCATTACACCGTGCACTACGTCAGTAATACTCATATACTCAGCCCCTTCTGTAGGACGGCTAGTTAACTTACTAGGATTAATGTTGTTAGTCAGAAAAGTCTTACAGGTAGCTGTACTCTGTAGAATCAGTTCTGATCTTCTTGCTAGGTTTCTTTTCTAGGAAATACAGAAGTCCCATAACTACAGCATCAGCTATGTCATCATTCTTAGCTTTAGGGAATTCAATAAGCTCTCGTTCTAGATCACCAAAGGATTCAGCGTGAAGAATTTGCACACCAGGCTTCTGATAAAGGTCATGTGCCTTAGCAAACTTCACTTCCTTCTTATCGCTTGTATTAGCAACCATAAGCCCTACACCTTCAGGAAGATTAGAGAACACCCCTGATTTACTGCGAGGATCATTAGGCTTGTGAGGCTTACCCCACAAATCTCCACCGTTATTTACTTCTGTTCTAACATAACGGATATAAATTCCCTTTACTGCAAACTCACTGATGATTTGAACTACCTTTTTCTGTAGATCCTCATTAACTAACTTATAATGCTTAGCAAATAAAACCTCAGCAGTAGGTAATGTTTTCTTACCATCGATTACCTGAGAAGGTGTGTAACGGATAACTGCAATACCTGTATAGTCTGATGTATCTTTAGTAGTAACAGCACCATCAACCATAAGAATTGTACGAGAACCAGCAGGATTATCTAAACTACCAATCTTAATGTCATCCATAGACCAGTATTTACCCTGCTTACCCATTGGATTATTCATACGCTCTACCTGGAATGCATTAGTCTTCTCTACACTTAGCATCCACTCTGTAGACCATTCCTGCTCTGGGTTATTCTTCCACATACTTACCTTATCACCATTATTTAATGTAATAAGTGCAGGATAATAGCGAGCCTTAATCTGATCTTCTGCTACCCAGTCGATAGCTGCATGTTCTGTCTCTGTACGCAAGATGTCATGCATAATAGATCCGGCTCTTGTCACTGTTCCTACAAAGGACACAACAGCAGAAGGGTCACCACCTATAATGTCTTGACGAATAGTAACCTTACGCTTCTCAATCTCTTTGTCAGAATAATTAGATTCGCCTAGTTCAACATCATCAAAGAGAATCCAGTCAGGTCTAAGGTTCTCTACCTTCTGTCCTCGTGTAGCCTTATCCAATCCCTTAGCACTCATAGCAACATTAGTTCTTGCTGTGTAATAAAGAGAATCACGAGAGGTAGTAGCCTGAACAAATCCACTGTGATCTAGTCTCAGTAATTCATTAAGCTCTAACTCTTGTCTTACGTTCTTTAAGTGATCTTGTACTGGCTCAGCACTAGCACCATAAGCAGTAACAAACTTCCTGTGTCTATGAGCCAATGCCCAGAGAGGAAGGATTACGAATAGCGTTGTACTCTTACCTGCTTTACGTGGCGCAATGAATGCTGTTCTCTTGTCAGCAATATCTAGCTTATCTGCGAAAGGAAGAATCTCAGCAGCCCATGAGTAAGTATCGATATGGAACTGAGCAAAGATTACATTACCTTCAGCATCACTAATGTGCTTACGTAGGTACAATAGAGCAAACATCAAAGGATCATACTTACAAAGCTTACGCCTGAATCCTGATTTAACAGATTCATCGATAGAAGGATCAGCAAGAGCTAGCATCAGGTCTTTACCAAGAGCAGGATCATTCCTGCCTAGTAATCCACCTGATGCTAGATACTCAAGCTCATTGAAGGTTTCAGGATTGATGAAATCATATACTGCCATCTCTACCAATCCTTTATTCTGTTGGCTCTACGTGGCTCTGAATGGCTTTATTTAGCCTCTCCTGAAGCTCTGTTACTGCTGCTGTAGCTGTATGCTCAACGTTTACCTTAGTAGCTGCATCTACACCAATGAGCTTTCTGTAAGACATAGAGACTTTAACTGCTGCCTCGATAGCCTTAACGTCTCCTGCTTCAATCTTAGGCTCAAGAGCATTAAGCAATCTCTCATGCCTATCAATTTCAAGCTGTACTAATTCCTCAGCAGCAGGCTTAATAGCGTTATCTGTATAGCCTCTAACAATTCCATGAACAGCAGCAGGTGAAAGATTATATTTAGCAGCAAGCTGCCTATATGTCAGACCATTAATCCTATCCTGGATAATAGCTGCATTTCTATCTGCTCGTTCTGGGTCATATGCTTCTGCCATATTGTTCACCTCCTTATGTTTTATTAAGTGCCCTAGTTCTCTATGATGAGATACACCTTATGTGCTAGGGCTTTATATTTAATAAGCAAGTACTGAGGCAACCAAACTCACAAATATAATCCGAAAGGAGATATCTAATAAGATAATTAGTACTTGCTTAAGTGCTGATGACCAGATTCGAACTGGCACTGTAGAGGGTTTAAAGCTCTTGTCTCCTACCAAGTTGGACTACATCAGCAACACCCTGATTAATCAGGGCTTATTACTTTAGATTGTATCTAGATAATCCTTACACTGCTCTAGAGTTCCTTCAAATAAAATGTACGTTGATGTTCCTCTTGCCACTACTCTAAATGATTTAGCAATTCTAGCCACATTCGCATCAATCTCATCTTTAGTTCTACCTAGTTTACTCATATCGACTGTAGGAGGATTCTTAATAAATACTGCCTCTACAGCATCAAGGTTTACTAGCTCATTCGGCTTTACTGTGTTTATGAATTCTGACATAATACCTTACCTTCTTTCTGTTCATTCTAGGGATAATGTTGTTAGTCAGAAAACTATTGCTCTGAACTGAACCCCTTAGTGATATCTTCAAATCTTTTAGTTTCAACCATCTCATTAACTATACTTAAAGCGTAGAGGATTAAATGAGACCTATTAAGCTCATCACTGATTCCAGCCTTCTTGAATTCAATCAGTAGGTTATCTGTATAGGCTGGAACTAGAGCATTAACAGCAATGAACACATCTTCATACATTAGTTGATCCTCTCGTAGTTGTTCTGCAAGTAGGTGTCTGTCCTTTACCTTCATGCTTTTTAACTGAGAAAACAACGCCTTCAACATGACTGATAGCCTCGATTGCTGCTGGAAGTGACTTTGCTGGAATAACGGCATGAACATCGTAATCAGTAATCTCTACAACCTCAGACATCAGGATCAGCCTTCTTACGAGTAGTGCGTTTTACAGGCTTAGTACTCTTCATAACTGGTGCAATATGCGCAGTTACTTCCCTAACTCCATGCAAATCCTTCTTTTCATCAGCAATTTCTTTAAGCTCATCGAAAGCTTCTTTTCCTAGAGCAGTTTCTAGGTTATTCATCATCTTGATAAGCTCTACTGTTTTAGGCTTATCAAAATCTAATTTTAGAAATACTGATTTAAGCCCATTATCAGGAACGTTCAGAACATCATCTAACCTATTAAATAGTTCGTCTAGGAAGCTTTCAGCAGCTATAACACTAGCTTTAGCACTAAGTCCTTCTTGCCATCCAGCAGAAAATATTTCATAGCTAACGTTTCCTACACGAGCATAGACAACTGCACGATTACCAAAGTCTGCTACGTTAAATGAGGATGCCTGAGCTACATTTACCCAATCACCGTTAAGTGCTTTTACTAGCTTCATTTTAATCTACCTATCTATCTAATTTCTGAAGCGGTATTGCTTCAAGCTTTAAATGTGAGAAATACTAAGGTAGGTAGTAAACATTGGGAGGACTAGGAAAAACCCAACGGAGTTAAACTCTCATACTACCTACCTTAGTATACCTACTCTGTATCTTCATACTCTCGCAAAGTAGGATTTACCTGTGATCCCTCACTATCACACTTAGTTTCTGCTGTCCAACTCTAAGACTTCTCCACATTTACATTTGTAATATCCTAGTAGATGCTTCTGCCCAATTCTTGTAGTGTCAGGCTTAGCTCCTGTGTTGATTCTGTAGGAATGATTATTAGTGCATGTGTAAATTGCTGTAAAGGGAGCAAAAGTAGAATCTAAGGAGTCATCACTATTATCCTGCATTTCATAACTAGGTACATTAGCAGCATAGGTTAACGAATTAAAGCTATCTGGTGTACCTACCATAATACCTGAAATTACTTCTGCTAGTCTCGCTACTGCTCTTGCTAGGGTTTTTCTATTACTAGCTCCTACAACCTTGTTTTTGTACTTGTATTCCTGCTCGATAATTTCAAGGTAAGTACCTACAGGCTTACCAGCCTTAGCAAATACAGGACCATAAAGAACATCAAGAATGTACGTAGGAAGTTTATTAAATTCTAGAAGCATATCATGTAGAGTATCTGTACCTACAATCGCTGCACCTTTGTCAAGTCGCTGCTTAAAGCAGAAATTGCTAGCTCTATTATGCAAAATCTTTGAGGGAATCTTGCCATCCTCAATTAGACTAGGCTTACTGAGTAGATAGCAATATAGCTCACTTATTAAGTCTTCCCTTTCTACATTTATATGCCATACATTCTTAGCGAGGGTTGTTTTACTAGTAGCCACATTTTCAATAAGCTGAGTAATGTCAGATCGATAATCTGTACTGTAAGGGTCAGCCCAGCTATTGTTAACTTTTGAATCTGTCATAATCATTCCTTTACCTTGTCCTTTATTACTGAGTGGAGCTATGACGATTTGAACGTCATAAGTTCGCTACCTGCTAGCCCCTTGGAGAGAATTTCTTCTCTCTTTTTATTTAGTTGTTCCTGTTTCTATAAGTAGTACCTCTTGGAGTTTCAGGGTTCTTTCTACTTTCGATTTCCTTAAGAACCTTAAAGAAGCTTACGATTTCTTTTTCTGCCTCATCCTGCTTATGAGGGTAAATCTCAGTAACATAAACATCTTTAGGAAATTGTGAGTGCTTAACTGCTACTGTATGATGCTTGTTGCTAAGGATCTTAATATGAATGTAGGGGTGCTTTGCTAAAGGAACTGACTGTTGCTTGCCGTAGTAGAGATTCCAACTTAAAATTGGATGCCTTACCCAGCAGATTACTAACTTGCAGCCATACATTCCAAGATCAATCATATTGTAGAATGCTGTATGAATCTTTAATACTTTCTCGCTCTCTGCTCTGTGAATCATTTTCTTAGTCCTATCTGTGATAATGGAGGGTACGAGAGGACTTATTGGCATTGCCTCCCGATTTAGTTACTTCTTAGCTTCACTCTTGTACTTCTGAACACTTGAAGGATTAACAGGCTGTCCTAATTCCTTACTGATCCATTCTGCAATCTGATTATGATCTTCAAATCCCTGCTTGTATGCTTCAATTGCCATTCCCCTAGGCTTTGTAGCTGTAAATGTAGGGGTAGCTTGGAATCCAAACTTGAACTCTTCCTTCGCCTCAACTACAGGTGTTGCTAGAGGCTCTGAGACTGTTTCTGAGAGCATTGCAGGAGCAAACTGAGGAATCTGCTTAGTACTCTCAATTTTATTCTTAGGAGCCTTCTCAGGCTCTCCTAGAGTTGCCTTAGCCTGAATTGGCTCTGGCTTGATTTCCTCATAATTAGGAATCTGAGTAGCTGCTCTCTTGATATTTGACTCAATAGACTTGCTCCATACGCTGAATGCTTGTCCTGGGTAACGTAGCCAAGTAAGACGACCGATAACAGGATTTCTGTTTACCATCCTGTCCTGCTCTTTACGTGCCTTCTTGCTCTGACGCTTCAGGTAGAAGTGGAACAAGATACCTGCTGCAAGTGGGAACAAAGCCATTACATAAGGAAGAACGCTTGTCATTCCTGCTAGCTCTGCATGTAGCCAGTTAAGGTACATACTTGCACCTACTACTAGGTAGGTAATCATTTCCAATCCTGTAGCTGACTCATCAGAGAGAGCTATTTCTACTGCCTCATGTCCTAGCCATAAAGCTAGAGCATCAAACACAAATCCTCCTGCTAGTGCTACAATCAATGGTGCTCCTGCTGTAATAAGCAAAGCTGAGATTCCCCAGAAGCTTACTGCGATTGCACAGATCAGAATGAAGAAGAAAGCTGCATTCTTCATAGTCCAATTTGATCTCTTAAACATTTCCTATCTCCTTTTAGTTAAGGCTTAGTGAGGCTAAGCTAAATCATTACTTTTATATGTTGCCAGTTCTGAAATTATACTATCTAGTTGTCCTCGAATCTTCTCGATTCTTTGAGCTACAACATCTAGCCTAATTTTCTGATCTGTATACCTGGCACTAGCTTCTACTAGTTTCTTGCTATACTGCTCAAGCTGTTCTAAGTTAGTCATTTTCATTCTCTCTTTCACTTACGAATAATTCGATTAGATCCAAGGGCTTTCTTTCGTTCTAAGAATTCGGCAATCCTTGCTTTTGTTTGAGCTGAATTCCAAAGTACTGTAAACTGTTCTGCTGTTACGGGATCGAAGTAAATAATTCCTCCGTCAGTAGGAACCTTATAAAATTCCCTAGCCTTCCTATCTCCAAACTGCTCTAGGAAATCATCCTCACTAAGGATGTAGCGAACAGTAACCTTAGATAGGCGCTTAAAAGTATATTCGTCCATTTTAGCTGGCTCCTTTTTGTTGTTTTCTTACCTACTAGAAGTAACGGTCGTTGGACAGCAGAAACTAGGCTTTTTGAGAAATTATTTTTATAAGATTTTGATACTGCATATAAAGATACCCCGTGACCTGGAGTTTTGCCAGAATCACGGGGTATCTTTATTTCTTAACTATCTTGCATTCATTCTTTCAAGTCGTAAGACAACATCAAAACCTAGAATTTCTCCTAGCCTCCACTTGTCTGCGCTAGTAAGTTGATTCCAAGTCTGCTTACACTCTTTAAGGCACTGACCTGGAACTGGGTCCATTACTGTAAACTCTTTATCTAATACTGACGTCATTTTCCTATATCCTTTTCATCAGTCTTTGAAGAATGGGCGCTTTACACAACCATTCCTGTCCTTATGTAGTAGGTGCAGCTTCTCCATCATAGCGTGAAACTGCTCCCATGTAATGTTTTCTGCTGTGCCAACTAATTTACGTCCATTCTCCCAAATGTGAATAGATTTAATCGGCTTTTCTAAATTGATATCATGAGGATGATGGATCAATCTAATAGCCCAACTAGTATGCTTAGTATCCTCTGACTTACCTCTCGTAATGAATGCTTTCTTTGAAGGGTCTGCACTCGCTTCAAGATAGGCATACACCTTCCAGCAGTTCTCTTTGCACACTTGTTCGAGGTCAGCATCCAGATGTGCTATACCTTCTGATAGCATCCCTGGTCTATCTCCAATCCATCTTGCAGCAATTGATACAGTCTGATCTCTCTTACCTGTTCTTTCATAATTAGATGCGTTCTTTCGCACATGCCCAGGATAAAAAGGTTTTGGCTTAGGTTCTGGATTATCTCTAAATACAACCTTCGGCTGCATAGCCTCTTTGATCTTAGCAAGTTCTTCAATTTTTTGGTTAATTTCTTTATTAGTAAGTTCATCAACATTATCACCAAGGTAAAGCTTAGTCATAAGCTGAGCAGTCTCAAGATCAATTTCATTCTCGTTCATAGCTAATTGCCTCTTTCATGACGATGGTTGGGTTATGAGCAAAGAGGGCTTAATTCTTTTTACGCTCAAAGGTATTATCGTCATGAAAGAGGCAATTTACATGCTTTTCATAAAACTATTTAATTAGAATATAAAACCTTACGGAATTGTTCATATTCTTTTCCGGTCTTCATGTATTTTTCATTGTTACAAGGTTGACAACTCATCACTAAATTCCACCAATGGTCTGTTCCTCCACGAACTAAAGGATAGACATGCTCTACATGCATATTATCAATCTTAATTCCACAGTAATAGCAAGGATTGTTTTTAATTTTTCGCCTGTGTGCTTTACTCTTTTTAATATCTAGCGGAGTCATAGCTGTTAGTGTGCGCATTCTTCGCCTTGCACCTGAAGCAGATAAACTAGGTTTTGAAGCCTCATAGTATCTACGTTTACGCTCTGGTGAGTAATTTGCTCTTACATTCTTTTGATAAATACTATGAGCTGTAATGCAGAGAGGACATCTACACCCTCTATTGTAACCTACGACTTCTCCATGCAATTCACTATCATCAGGAATACCTCGGTTTCCTGCTTTGACATTTCTTTCATTCCTACAAATTTTGCAGAGTGTAGTAATACCTGTTTTACGACGAGAGCTTTTGTGGAACTTACTAGCATCTTTGAATTGACCACAACCATTACAGTATTGAGGCTCAGTAGGGATTTGAATAGTAATCTGTGTAGCTTCAAGTTTTCCTTTAACTGCTACACAAGATTTACAATTAGCGACTATTTCAACAGCTCTACCTTTTAGTTTATGAAATTGATCAAAGGGCTTCATTTCTCTACATCGACTACAGGAAGCCTTATCTTTAGTAATAGTTCTTACATATGTCTCAGGCTTTCTAGTTACCCTACAAAGCTTACAACGTGAAAAATAACCATCAGAACTACTTTTATGTTTGTGAAAATCTGTGATTACCTTTACTTCTTCGCATTTACTACAGCGCTTATGTCCATCAGGAACGAAAGGCTTAACAACTCTAACCTTTACGCAAAGCCTGCAATCTGGTCTGTGTCCATCTTTACTTTGAGCTAACTTATAGAACTCAGATAGATTCTTAAGCTGCTTACATTTACTACAAGTCTTCATTTATTACTCCTTCTAGGGAAAGGATGGAGAGTATCAACCCCCTACAGTCAATACTCTCCAAGTATGTAAGGTATCCAGGGAAGTATAGGGATTTATTAAATTAACTCATCTACGGGCTTCTCAAGGGGCTAGAGATACCTTCTTACGTGACTGCAAGCCTAGTCCTGACTCAAGATGAACCTTGATCTTTGCTTCCTGCTCTACCAGGTAATTTTCCTTAGCTGCTTCAAAGTCTACAGATTCAATCTGACGCTCTGCAATTCTCTCATCTGCTGCTGTACGAGTTAGAGGAACAAATACATTTAGCAGGTCAGATACAGCATTCTCAAAATCAGAGTCATTGTAAGCAGGAGTAGCTAGACTTTTCTGACTAACAACAGTAATCCTAGTAACTAGGTTCAATACAGCTTCTAGTTCAGTGTAGAAAGGTGAGTCCTGGAAGAGATTGAGGATTGCTTCTTTAGCTTTGATAGCATCTTCTAGGCTTAGCCTAGATGTATAAGGCTTCAATCCTGCACGAGAACTGATTCCTCCCTGAATACCTTTTTCATAGTTGATGTAGCCAAGTTTTGCATAAGCTGAGAACTTCTCTCCCAGAGAGCGAGGATCTAGCTCTAGACTTTTCTGACTAACAACAGTAATCCTAGATAGATACCTGAAGGCTACTAGTCCTCTTGAGTCATTATCCTTAGCCTGATGCAATGCAACCATAGTCATAAGGACGTAGAAGAGATCCTTAGTCTTGGTACGAATCTTGGTGTTGTTCATTCCTTCAGAGATCCAGCCAAGAAGATCATAGAATACCTTAATCTGGTTCTTGTGATGAATCCAAGAGGTAGTATCATTAAAGATCCTGCTGAATTCCTTTTCAGGACGCTTGTAGGATAGGGCTGAGAATTCATCCATCTTAGCAATCTCAGCAAAGATAGAATCCTTATCAAATCCTTTTCCTAGGAACTTAGCGATAGCAAGAACAATAGTCCTCTTAGCATTATGGCTAGCACCTGCTGACTTATTACCATCAAAGATAGCTTCAACTTTCTGAGAAGATGAACGCTTCTTATCTTCAATAATGGCTGCAATCTTATTCTGACTCTTTGCTAGTTCAGGATTGTTCTTTCGTTCGATAGCACTCTGTAGGTAAGAGTCAGCTTTAGCGATTTTAGCTAAGGTATTGCTTTTAGCCTGCTCTAGCTTAAGTACAGCAACTTCATAAGCGTACTGCATGTGCTGATTACTTTTAGCGATAGCTTTACGCTCAGGTGTCCAGTAGTTGTTGAACATTCTGTTTAGCTTAGCTTCCATAGCTGCCAGCTTTACAGGCTTCTTATCGATAAGGTAAACAACGGAATTCACAGATTCAGGGAATTGAGCTACCATCTGGCTTTTCAACTCTTGCATATCCTGCAATAGAATTGAGCCGAACATAATATCAACCTGATCACCAGTGAATAGAGGATTTTTTAGGGTAGGCTTCTGAATAGCGTTAATTTCGAGATCATACTTATTTGTCAACTCGATCTTTCCCCATGCATTTACCTGCACGTAACCTGAGTCAACTTTATCTCTCATCTCCTGGTTCATTGCAGGAGGTCTTCTGTAAATCCCATTAGGATTAATTACTGCATAGCCCTTGGCTACATTTTCTTCACGAGAAAGCTTAGTGTTTTTCATAGCTACGACTCACTTTACATTTAGAGGGTGGTAAGCCCTTACGACAAAAACTGGTTGGGTTTGGTACTTTGTAAATCTTTACTGCTTAGAAGCATCGGATAGAAACCCAAAGGGTCCATCAGCCGAAGCCAATGGACCCTAAACCAATCATCACCGCATAAAGAGAGGAGACAAATGTTTTAACTCACTTCCGGAACCACCCTTGGTGAGTGCGAATCTATTTTAATGCTTCACTCTTACCTATCGGTCACAGCAGCCACGAAGTTACCCGAATCTCGGCAAAAGTTTGAAAATTTTTCTAGGTCTAGGATTGGCATCCTTTTTCATAGATGAATTTTCACATTTCACACTTTAAGCTTAACTGCTTTCACAGTCTTGCTTGTTCTTCATACAGTGTAACATCTTTTCATAGTTGTGTGAAGAGTAGTCCCAGAGTGTGAAAAGTGTGAAGGGTATGAAAAGTGTGAAAAACCAATCTGTGAAATCTTCACACTTTATGAAGAGCTATGTGAAATGTATGAAAACACCAGTTCACACATACCTTTCATACATTTCACACCTTGTAGAATCTATGAATTCACACTTTTCATATCCTTCACACATGTGTGAAAAGCTAGAAGCTACTCTAGTTCATCCATCCAAGTAACTTCCTTAGCTAGTTCTCTCTTGATAGCTGCGTGCCAGAGGGGATGAACAGGACAAGAATCATCCTCTGGAACATATCCAGCAGAACATTTATGCTTAGGGTTATTATCCTCTTGATTCTTGGTGGAATGGTTGCAGGAATACTCAGTTGAATATGGCATTTTATTTCCTCTCTAATCGGTTTTAAACTCTAGCCTGACAGGACTACCAGAAGTATTAAAACAACTCTCAGCGTGGCTCTGAACGGGCTGTAGGACTATCCTGGCAGGCATATATGCATAAGGATTTCTCTCAACGATACTGCTATGTGTACGACAGAAATCTCTGTCCCGCTCTCTTATTACTGTGACCAGGCAAAACACCCTAGAACTACCCCTAGGACTCGCCTAAAACCATGCCTAGGACTGCCCTAGAACCAACCAAGGACCAGCCTAGAACTAACTAGAACTGGTCCTTGGTGTACTGCCTAGGACTTACTTGATGGAATACTTACCTGATCCTTCGTTAGCGATCTTTCCATCGTTTTCCCACTTGTCAATCTGTGAACAAATCCAAGACTTGCTCTTTCCTGTAGCTGCCATGTATGGCTTGTAGATTTCAGACTTTGTGAACTTCTCGAAATCCATAGTAACTATGAAATTCCAAAGCTTCTCAGCCTCAGCAGCAGGATCACTATTCAAATTCTGTGAACGATTGCTTTTCACAGGCTTTTCATACTTTTCATACTCTGCTGTGTCATCGTTCATATTTTCATATCCAGTTTTCATACTTTCAGAATTATGTGAACCTCGATTCATACGAACCTTCTGCCATTCAGTTGCATTGTTCATAACTTCAGCACGGTACTTTTCATAAGGCTGACCAAATGCTGAAGCTGTAACATTATCAAGAGGTGTTCTGAATCCTGCACTCATATCCACAGAGCGCTCTAATTCAAGCTCATCCATCTTATCTCCACGTACCATATTTCCAGCTAATTCAGATGGTTCATACCTACTGTCAAAATAGAACCCACCGTTAACTGCAATTGTTTCTGGTGCTGCACCTGCCCCAAGCTGCTTATCTGAAAGACAGAACTGACGCTCGCTTTTCTTACCAACCTTGAATGCCATCTTTCCTTCTAGGTTGTTTCGTAGAGAGGTAGGCATATTATCGTTAGTGGCACGCTGAAGAGAATAAATAACGATAACGCCAGCAGAACGACCTGCTCTAGAAATATGCTTCAAGACCTTCTCAGATTCAGTATCCAGGAAATCAGATGCCTCCTCAACGTGAAGGATGATGAAATTAATTCCACAACCAGGCTTCCAATACTGATAACCTTTACTAGCAAGGTACTTCATGCGAGACTCAATTGACCTATCTACATTAGCAATTACTTTATGAGCATACTCCAGATTACCTGCAAACCATTCGATTCCAGATAGTAGAGGCATAGCCGATGCATAATCCTTTGATGCATCGATCCATACTAAACTAACTTCCTTGCGAGCTAGAACAGATCCATAAATTACCTGCCATGCATAAGTCTTACCTGTTCCCGGCATTCCAGTAGTTAACCATGAGAAACAAGATTCACCATCCTTACCTGATAAATAAAGATTGGCTCTTTCGCCTGTATCATAAGTAGCAAACTCAATAGGTTCTGCAATACTAGTTCCTGGCTTATCAGGTCCCTTCCATAACACTGCCTCTGCAAACGGCTCCTGTTCCATTACAGTTACGTAAGCGAAGTTAGGATCTTCCAAATCTTCCTGAATACGAATCTTTTTGTAACTAGTTTTGAATTTCTTAGCGATTAAAGTAATCTTGTCAAGCAAATCTGATGTAGTAACTTTAGGATCTAGCTTCAACTTAATTTTACGTCCACCAGGAACAGGAACATTACCCATAGCAGAAGTCTCACCAAATCCTAGCAATTCCCACTCATTAGTTTTAGGTTCTGCTGGTTGGAAACTCTTGAAACTCCAACGCCTTGCCATCCAAGTAAAGGCAACAAGTCCTCCACCTAAAATGAATAAGCCTAAACTTACTTGTGAGAACATCCATGCGTTGGGCTGATCGTTGAAAGCTAAGATCATCCAAATAAATCCTAATGCTGTACTTACTGTAGGATGAAACCTGATAAGAACTTCATTACCCTGCTCGCCTCTACGGTGATAGAACTTATACACGAAGACACATGCAATAATTCCACAAACAGTTAATCCCCATGTCCAGAAGTTTGTGGCAGGTAGATTATGGAAAAAGTATAAATTAATCCACATAGCAATTCTCATAATTGCTACAAATCCAAATACTACAGCAGCACCAACACCCATCATTGTATAAGGTCTGAACCAACCCTCAATCTCATTGGTGTTGGTGAAGTTTACATTTCTTGTAGTGCTATCTTTTCCAAAAGCCATAATTATTTCTCCTATCCTCAAGTCCTTTTACGACATATAAAAGCCGATGTCTTTACTATCGGTATGGTGTACCTGAGAATCATGCAATTTCTCAAATTATTTTAAGGAGTTTTATAATGGCACTAGTAAAGTTTTGCTACCCTTGTCAAACGGAGAAGCCTGTATCAGAGTTTTATTTCTCAAGTAAAACAAAGGATAACCTCACAAGAGTTTGCAAATACTGCACTTACCATAGATACAGTATGAATGCAGTCAAGCAGAGAGACCTAAAATACCGTGACCCTCTTCAAAGAGCTACATCAAGAGAGAATAACTCTCTAAGATTCTTGGAAAGGGTTTTAACAGTTTATGGACCTGATACCTACAGGATCGATAAGACAGTTGATCTGCTAGCGGAAGAAACAGGAGTACCTGCTGTATCAGTATTCAGATACCTTCACAAACTTCTTGAGCTAGGGTTGGTAACCCGTAAATATCACAACCCTAAGGATAGGAGTATGGGCTATGACTGGTACATAGAACTTAACAACCCCAAGAGTAAGTAACTAGGACTACTGTTGTTAGTCAGAAAAGTCTAGAGCTAACACAGATGAAGCAACCCCTACCTTTCCAGGTACCTATCTAGGGTTACTGTTGTTAGTCAGAAAACTTTTGAAGCAGGCAAGATCCTAGGATTAAGACTTGACAGCAGCTCTCCAAGCTACTAATGTTCTCCTCAACACCCCCGATGAACCAGGGAGAACATCATGAACGCTGTAGCTACCCGTAAGCCTGCTGAGCTGCGGACTGAGATCCTGGCTGTTGGTCGCAAGACTGTTACTGCTATCTACCGTCGTAGGTGGGCAATCCAGATTCTTGGAATCGTTCGTGAAGTTCCTGTACGAGTCTTCCGCAACGGTATGAGCAAGTGCAGTGAGCACGGAACGTCTATCAACTGCTCTCACGTCATCCAGCTTCGCAAGACTTGTGACGAGTACGGTCTCTGGAACTGAGCCTAGTAACTAGGATTAATGTTGTTAGTCAGAAAAGTCTAGAAGAAGAGAACTCCAAGGTAGAGGCTACTAATTCCGGTAGCCTCCCTACTTTCCTAGAAAGGGAAACCATGAAAGCCATCATCACTCTAGTACTACTCGTTACTATGCTAGGAGCATGTTCTAAGGCACCTGAGAGTAACGTAGAGCCATCAGAAGTTATTCCTAGCCCCTCTGCAACCCTCAACCCAGAAGACAGCTCAGAAAACGTCTCAGTAGCTTCTCTCAAGTACGGACAGAGCTTCACCTATCTGGATGGTGTCAAGCTGACTGTCTCTAAGCCCAGAATGCCGAAAGAAGGAAAATGGATCGTTGAGGATGAAGGGCAGGTTTCTAACTTCGACATCCTCTTTGAGGCTCCTAACGGCTGGATGCAGGAGGAACTGAGCACTGATGGTCCTCACTTTGGTTTCCGTACAGTAGAAGGTGACATCACAGCATCAATCGCATGTGAGAATGGAATGGGACCATTCTTCGACAACATGAGCGAGGCAACTAAGAAGAATTATCACATGCAACTCATCAGTCCTGAGGATTCTTTCAAGACGGGAACTGTCACTCTGGAAGATATGAGCGGAACAGTAGCTAGCTGGTCATAAAACTTTACTCCAAATAGAAACACCCTGCATCAGCCTTCCACACAAGGTTATGATGCAGGGTGTTTCCTTTTTACTTGGTTTCGAGTAGACGAGTGAGCTTCACTTTGAGCTGATAGATTTCTTCATCAAGGTTATCAGCCTGATCCTCTAACTCTCGAATACGCTGCCTAAGCTTTGTATTCTCCCCACGTTCCTCCTCTAAATCCTTCTCTAAATAATCGATTGTCTGTCTCAATTTGGTTACTTGAGCTTCTAATTGATTGATCATTCCGTCATATAAGGCTTTTGACCTGTCCATGACTAGACCATCTAGTTTTTCCTTTTCGATAGCCATAACATTAGCATCATTCTTTTCAAGACGCTTGTTATTTTGCTTATTCTGAAAATAGATAAATGTAGGACCGCCTAAACCTATTACTGCGACAACAACTAAGCTAAGATCCATTTTCCCTATCTCCCATCTCTACATCTGCAACCGGTTCTGCCCAGGTAGAGATCAAGAGAATGAGAACTGCGAAGAAACCATAAATTGCTGCGCTAACCCATCCACGTGATGATTCTCCAAAAGCAGCCTGAATCGCATACCCTACAGACCAATTGGCTGTAATAGCAATTCCAAGCATGAATGCGACGAGTTCTAGCCTCTTCCAGAATGCAGCTACAAGGAAAGTAATTCCTCCTAGCGTCCAGAAACTTCCCCACACATCTAACGGTAATACATTTGTAAGAAATTGCAGGTTCATCTTTAGTGTGGGAGATTGTTCACCGATTACGAATGACAACCCGATAATGATGAATACAATTCCGAACCAGATGCAAGCTGCACCTCTCTTACCAAACTTCTTGGCTACGACATTAACCATTTCAAATTCACTTCCT
>Ga0247780_1000564_pt1 | contig 33571 bp, 36 predicted proteins | sample UWRJL079202R5_FD_179927 | JGI IMG/M metagenome (GOLD analysis project Ga0247780, IMG submission 179927) | Plant litter microbial communities from Arlington Agricultural Research Station in Wisconsin, United States - UWRJ-L079-202R-5 | ecosystem: Environmental > Terrestrial > Plant litter >...
AAAGTGACTTGATTAGGTAGAAAGGGTGGGAGCGAAGCTCCCAGACTAAATACAAAAGAGAGCTCCCTGGCTCCAGCCTAGCCTGGAGCGGTAAGGCGCCTGCGCGCCTGAGCGCCAAGAACTGCCGCTGCAGTTCGACATGGCTCCAGGCCCAGTTCATTCCCTTTGAACAGCGGAAAAGGGCAAATATTACTCTCCACAATACCGCCGAACTGCCCGGAAACCAGAACGATCCCAATACACTCCTCTGGCTCAACACAATGTCAGATAGTTTGCGGGAGTTCGGCATTGAGAAGTTAGATGCACGCCAGCTTGGGTAGCGCCGAAAACGACCCTCGATCTTGAGCGGCCATACATGGCATGAGCTAGACAAGATGATGCAGGAACGTGGAAAAACCTCCTGGGAGGAGCTCGTCCCTCAGTCATTGCGGGGCATGGAAGCTTATGATCTTTTCAAGGTGATGGATCTCAAGGGGAAGAGTTCATTGGATGAGCTCTTCACATCTGAGGCTTCGGCCGAGCAATCTCTGGAATCAGAAGAAGAAGACGAAGAAAAATCTGCCGAATCGGATGCGTACAGCGCGGATGACGAGTATCTCTCTCAGGGAGAGGAGAGCATCTGGATAGATTAGTGTGGTATAGGCCTAGTTTGGGGGAAGAATTGATGCCCATAGGTATAGAGACCTGGCCGGCGTTGACCGCATTTGGAATTGAGATTGATATCTGCAAACAAAACAAAAGTTCTCACTGCCTTTCGGACATAAAACGTGAGAATAGGTTAACTTTCCTACCATGAGTGAGCTTGACTATTGCAACACCCGTGCTTCTGGCAACTCTCCAGCTCTCTTTACTGCGCCCTATGTACCTGGCTTCATACCAACCTAAGAGGGTTGTCCGAATCTGCCAGCCAATCTAGTTCTTCTAAGTCGACACTGAATGGACTGATCTGGTCCAACTCGAACATCAAACCTCACATCTTAAATAGAGAACATCTATTTACACAGTAGTCTCGGTCTATTTGTACAGTAATCCAAACAACCCCTATTGACAACCCTAAACCCCACTAACTGACCACCCTTCACGCACATTCGCGATTGTCACTCCCAGAGGTTAATTGCTAACTTGCACACGTTAGAAAAGGCCAATTAAGTGTTCAAATAGTTGAAAACGACCCTTCGCGCAATGTTGCGATCGATTGTGACCCCGAGGTCGAGACTGACGGCGATGGCGACGATTTAATACTTGATAACGCCAGCCTCAAGCCGCTTTCAAACCCTCCTATAAGCCATAAGTTACAGAATGCTATACGCTGCGCTCGTTCAATCAATTAATCGCGCGTTGAATTGAAATAGGTTGCAATTGCGATCATGGCTGCGACGTGGATGCGGCCAGGCATTTTGGCACGGGACGGGGTTAGGGTTATGTGTGGTGAAAATGCGGATTACTTTACAAATAGACCGGGACTACTGTGCAAATAGACATTCTCCTTAAATAGCTGGGGTGGGTCCATCTCAAAGTAGTGTTCCCCGAAAGGCCCCAAAAGGGGTAGTACTAGTAACCAATCAATGACGCTCCTGCTTTTAGCCGGAGTTTCATTGGCTTGGTTGGCTCAGACCACATCGGGACTAGAACCATTACCACCAGCCACCAGCGTTGCATTGGATCTGATTGACCCTGCAGATCGCTCCCGACTGCATGAATTGACGCCACCGGATGTCCCGCCCACAGTCCTGGGACTGACCTCTGCCACTGCGTTCTTTTCACTTTCACCTCAAAGCGGATTGCTTGCATGATGCATCGCAATCATGAACAATCAGTATAGCGACCTCGAGCCCGCTCATCTGCACTTCCTAGCACAGAAGGAATTTGCCGGCTCAAATGCGCCCCAACCTCAACCTCACCCTGCCACCTTCTCAGACAGCGCTCACAGCGGACTCGAGCCCTCACACCTTCACTTCCCAGATGGTCCAGAAGTCCCCTTATCGGACCAAAAGGAGCTCAAAGTCCCACCCGAACGGGGCCCCGCTCACGAGATTGGCGATGCGGACCGGGGCGAGACGACACCCGCGCCAAAATGGAAACGGTTCCTCTGGGTGTGGGTGCTGATTGGCGTCCTTATTTGCGCCGCGATAGGGGGAGCAGTTGGTGGTGTCCTAGGGAAACGGTCCTCAGACAAATCCACAAGCGACGCAAACGTTCCAAATTCACAACAACCGGGGTCGACTCCTGGATCTAACAACACCTCGCCCGGCGCAATTCTGGGTGTCTCGAAACTTGCGGCTATCAATGTCACGTACAACACGCTGCCGGATATCAGGTATCGGTATGTCTTCTTCCAAGACCCGTCCAACAGATTGATGGTTTCTGTCTGGTCGGAGAGGTTCCAGAACTGGACATTGGCCGACATCAAAGCGACGGCCGAGTCCCGAGGAGCTGCTTGGGTTGAGCCAAAGTCAGGAACCACTCTTGCTGCCATGTACAGCTCCGAGCTCCACCTCTATTACCTCTCCCAAACGAACGTCATCGTCGAGCTCTCTGCCGTCATCGGAGGAGACGGGGTTCCCACAGTCTGGAGCCTGGGTAATTTCACAACCCTGGGGAAAGTCGCGGATCCCGATGCCCAGCTCGCGTGCGCAACATATCGCAAGTATGGATCTCGACATAGGATTCTGGCGTATCTTGACAGCGATCAACGGATTGTTGTCGGCAATGGGACAGCGAGCGGCTGGAATATATCGACGATTTCTTATACTTTCAGCGCTGTGCGAGGCGCAGGCTTAAGTCTTTTCGTCGAAGGCTCGGGGGAGAATGAGGGTTTGAGTCTCTACACGGATAGTTCGAGCAGGTTGCAGTTGTTCGTCTTTGTTGGGGATGCGGCAGAGGATCAGAGTGAGAGATGGAGACTATGTTTGTTGACCCAATCTAGTAGCGAATCACTGGCAATGTTCCGAATAAGCTAACCACCAGACAGCGCCGTTCGAACCAAGGCCTCCGCTGCCTACAACGCGTCCAACTTATTTCTCCGCAACTCGGTACAAGGATCCCACAATTCACCCACTAAGCAGCTACAATAACCACGGACTACTCGTCTACGCATGGCCTAACGGGACTGTTGGGACATATTCCCTCGGATTTCATAACGAGGTGATGGCAAACCACACTTTCGAGAAGACGAGCATGTCATACAACTTCTCTGGCATCGCGGTTACGGAGGATATGTGGTCCTATGGGATACACAATGACCAGATCCATGAGTTTTCATATGGGGCGTACCCGAAGGAGGCGGTATGGACATATTCCCGCGCTGTTAATTCTTCCTTTGCACAGCGATCATGATGGTCCTTGCATTAATTTGAGCAACTTACCAGCCGAAATGTCCTTGATCAGTAGAATCCCAATTGTGGTCTTTGTGCTGGTAGTTGCCGTGGCGGACAGTTTCGGGCATGGACAAATAAAGGGGTTGTTGTATTTTCCTTGTTCATGATTTCAAGACAATGTCGCCAATTCGTAGACCAACCCTTTTGGCCGAGATTAGATGATCACCGTCTTTGAGAGCGAATTCAATTCGGATTCAATTCGCGACCAGCCGGGTTATATAAACCTTGTATCAGGACAGGAAATCGCAACAATCTAATTTATCACAGAGGCCCAATCTAGAAATCTTGCAGAGCAAACAGACTCAAGTTCGGCACTTCCAAGTTGATTCCGCGTATCCTATTGTTGCTACATCTAACACTTACAAAGAAAACTCCAAAAGTGCTCGACAACTCACACCCCAACCCCTGCACGCAGCAAATTCACCATCACGACCAGATTATGTCTGCAAACACCGCGATTTCAGTTCCCACGTCTGAGTAGGACACCGACCTGAAACACCATGCTGGCCGTCTGACCTCTGAAGAAGCCTTCAATTGCCCTGGCCGGGAGATAATCGACGATCGATATGCTGGCTGGACCTTACGATCCAAGAACCCCATCCCAACCGTATGGAAGGGTCACATTCTGCGAGCCGAGTGGTCGAACGGCGAGACAAACTACGCCCTCTTCGAGCTAGATGTGATCAACCAACATGTTCTTTATCAAATGCAAACCTCGATATACGATGATGAGCTCCCTTACGAGGTTGGATCCAGCTCTTTTGGCTACCAAATCCCAATCTTCAAGGGTGATCAAGCACCGTGTGCCCAGGTCAAAGATATTTATGAGGGTAACTTTCAGGATGATTACGCCGGTGATGGCTGCGCCGAGGAAGACAGAATCCTAGACTTCTTAACAGTCCGCCCGGTAAAATTCCAGTTTCCACGCGTGCTTTACAGCTCGGAACGTTACGGGTACAAATGCACCTTCTTCGCCCCGACGCCCGGCCGGCGGCTTGAAAGTGTAATTTCTGAGCTGCTCGGGGAAGAGGGGTGGAAGACCAAGGCAGAGCGCGCGGAGTGTCGTCGCCTGAACATCGACAAGGTCCGCACCATCTGTGAAACTGTCGCGCTGCAAGTCTAGCGCGCCCTGGACCAGACAGTCGATTTGGTCATCCCCACGTCGAAAGGCAGGTGCCATATTGGAGGCATAGGCGACAAGAGAATGAGGGACTGGCGCCTCTTTGAAGAGGAAGGTTGCGGGGATTTATCGCAGAAGCAAGTCATAGACAACTGCAAGTACGCTAGCATTGCATGCACCCACCCTCTTGATGAAGAGCCCTGCCCAAACACCATCTTCTCGCCTGGAGACATTTCCGAGGAGAACATCATGGTCAACCAAAAGTACGAATTCGTTGGCTTCCGAGATGTCTCAGCGGGTGGCTTTGTTCCGCGGCGGTGGCTCTAGGTGCAATTTATCACTCCCCAGGAGCAAAAATTGGCAAAGCTCAACACTGATCGTCCGCACTTCAACCCCCATCCCAGAAAGGAGGTGCACCCCGACAAGCTGATCTGGTCGGAGATCATGTCGGACACCATGACCAGCAACGGAATCGAGCCGTTGGACCCCTTTCTTCTCCCGTGGCGTCGGATCCGTCCTCGATGGGTGGAGCGTGTGACGGGTTTCAGCGGCAAGACATGGCGGGAGCTAGACACTATGGCGGAGGAACAGGGAAAGACCTGTTGGGAAGACATTGTTCCTCCACCAGAGGCTCCAGAGGAAGAACAAACCACGGACGACTCAGACGAGGAAGAGTGGATCACGGAGGATGAGGACTGACGCAAGTCCGGGTACAGGTGGTAAGTTCTTCCATCAGGTGATGCACTGCTGGGCTCCGCTTTAGCAGACCTGTTCGGTGCTGAATAGAGTATGAAGACTTGGATTGCTCGGATTCTGCCTTGCGTACCTAGCTGGGTTCGGGTCCAGGGAACATTTTAGATTGTAGAAGGAATATCAGGATTACAAACAAATAACCCATTACTACTTTGCCTTCCTGTGACATTATCCACCGTCAGTGCCCCTGTTTCTCCCGACGGTCCAATCACTCATTCTTCAAACCATCCGGCCATTCCCAGTTATTATCGATCCAGTGTATCACTCGTTACCATTAGATGAATCCTTTCAATATGGCCCCAATGGGGGAAAGGATGTGCCTAGGTGCTTATTTATTCTCCCGTCTTTTATCCTTCTCCAGGAAAGAAGAGGTCGAGAGTATTGCCCACAAACCCGCATTAATAGCAACGCGATTCGATATCAGCGTATGGAGGACACTGCTTCCTCGAAACTGTCCCACCCGCCCCGTGCCGAAACATGAAGGTAATTAAATGACAATTTTAGCCGTATATATCACACCACCCGCATCAGTTCTAATGCCCGCTCTCCCTTTTTGGTCCTACAAGCGGGGTGCCATTGAAGGAGCAACGCGCCCGGTGCCTTTGCTACATTTTGATCGTCTGGGGATGTTTGGTTAACCATGGGGTTGGAAACTGTTCCCAATAACAAGGGACGACGGGTAGCTGTGCCAAATAAAGAAGTCGCGATATTACCCCTATATTTCGCTTATGATCCTCCTGGTCCTTGACGTGTTTACACGAGCCCACTCCATCGCGGTCGCTAGAACACGTGGCGGAGTGCGCTGCAGGCTTCACCGACCGGAAGGACAGGCATTTTTTTTTTGGATGGAGAGGCACAAAAAGACACCTAAAAGACGCCTAACGGGATAGGTAATTAATCTTTACCGTTTGACATGCGTAGATCAGAGGAATGTAGGTGCCTTGATCATGCTCCAAAGGGCGCTAAGGATTCTACGCGAACCGCTTATTCCCGGGGTAGGTACCTTTGAAGGCACCAGTCGATCCCACGAATGGGACGCTAGGCATGCAAAAGTTCAGGTCATTAATTGCCGGGTTGACCGAATCGTTCTGCCTCGCGACACAAACTCCACGAAGGAATCGAGGATCGCATAGCCTCACTTGGCTCTGATGTTTACCCGCAAAATGCCTCCCCACTCAATACAACCAAACAACAACGGTCCATGCATTCGACAAAAGGCCCAGTTTGTGATCCTGGCGACGTGCCTGGTTAAAGGATTTGGCGACCCCATCAATCTATTTTCAGGATGGTGATTGGATCGCTGCGTCCATTGTGTTGATCATAGAGGAAAAGGGAGTAGATACAGACCTCAGTTGATGATGCACGCAACATAGCATCAGCTAGCTATATAAGTCCCGCCGGACGGCATCAACTATAACTCTCATTCATCAGCATCACTCGCCCCAGTCTCATCATCCAGTCTTCCAACCCACCCTACGCCCCAACAACCACCATTTTTACCCCCCTACAACCCACCAACCGCCAACATGCAGTTCTTCGTTGTCCTCGCCTCCCTCGCCGCTTTGGCCACCGCCTACCCCACCGTCGACGTCCCCGTCGATGCCGTCATTGAGGCCCGCCAGGTCTACGGCGAGTGTAATAAGGGCACTAAGATTGGCGAGTACGGCTGCTACGCCAACATTTCCAACAGAAACGACATGTTCGAGTATGTCGGCCAGTGCGGCCAGGACAACAGGGTCCACGTGAGTAACTCCCGTCCCGTTACTTTGCCGGCAATGGCCGCCTCCTCTCGACAGAACTTGGAGCTAATTAATGCGCTTCCTCTCGCTTTAGCTCATCTCCCGCTGCAGATGCAAGGAGATCAACAACATCCCCTACTGCTATTAAGTGGTGCATTGGGGCGGAGATGGTTCCATTGTAGATGGGGTGTGGGAGAGGAAAGTTTTCTTTTTCAACTCAGGATCACCGGTCCGCTACCTGTGTGGGTTGGGCGGCTGGGAACAGTACATAATTTGTCTTCGCTGCAATGCAATAAACCGCAGTATTTCCAGTTTCTCATCATGTGCACTATGTGTTATATGAGACGAATCTGGGCACACAAAATTTCCGCTTTTATACCTCGCCCACGTGACACTCCTCACCCCAGCGCAGGGCCGGCTCAGTCTTTGCTCAGGATTCGGTCAGGCTTGCTCAGCTTTGCTCAGGCTAAGTACTATTTTCGGCACGCTGCGCTGCAGCATGCTGAACTGCTTCAGCTCTAGCCGAGTGGGCCTAGAATTGGTCCTATACATATAAAGATGGCTAAAACTGGTCCTTATTTGGAAATGAACAGCCTCGCCTTTACCTCTTGTATTTTTTCGTGTCGCCTACCTAACCCTAGGGGACTTAGCCTCTGCCCTTTAACTTTTTCATCTTTGCCTTTTTCAAAGCACTCTTAATTCCGTTGTTCAACCCCCGGAATTCATCATCGCTTTTAATAAAACGCTAAGATACAGAATAGAATTGGAATTAAAGACGTCTAATTCAGTAGATGCATTTATCGAGCGGGCTGAAATGTAACGCTGGGTGCGTTGGTTACTCGAGGGTAGAGTACTGCAAGTAGCGGAACGATAGTCAGGAGGATAGTAAGTGATCAATTGAAGCCTGCCTTTCCCGACCTCTAGTGTGGCCAGGGGTATGGTATTATACTTACTCTAAACACAGGTGTGGGATCGGCATCAGCATCTCCGCATCGGCATCCCCGCGCCGGTTCTAAAACCGGCGCACATGCGCCTCCGTGCCGGTGTCTCCGTACCGGCGTCTTTAGGTTCCAGACCTTGGGTACTACAGGTATACATCCTCTTAGTTAGCTACAAAATTAAAGTGATTAAAAAAGTTTTCCAATAATATCCGGGAATAAAGTACAGGATATTTATGTGATTAATACTTAAATTTTAGATATCGGGCAATGCCCAAATTTGGGACCGCTGTAACTGCTAAAGCGCAACATCGCCCTAATGGGCCCGAATCCTGGGCCGCGCGTTCCCAAATTTTGGGCTCAGAATATACCAGTACATGCCATGGGATGGTACATTTTATCCCTAGCTTAAAATTTAGGATGTTACATAATATACCAGCACCTACAGGATATCCCACAGTATACCAGTACATAACAGGATGCCCTAGAATATACCAGCACGTAATGGGATGTCTCAGAATATACCAGTATATGCCCTAGGATAGTACACAGTTGGTTTGCTCTACCCCTGCATGGCATCGATGTTGTGCTGGGGGTGAATGGCGCGTGGCTCTAGAACCGGAGCGGCGGGTCTAGGAGGCTGAGAATGGGGCGGGAAATCTCAGCCAACGGATCTTCTTTTCGGGAAGATTAATGGACAACTCGAGTCCAATCGCTGGCGCCACCACGTGATTGAACTCATCCGTGGGATTTCAGGGGCTAATCTACATGCAATGCCTCTCGCAACACGTGGCCCCGTATCGAATCTCAGGCAATCCCCAAAGACTTTAGGAACGGCTCTGGGTTTGGTTCGCGCCGTAAGAAAAAGCCAAGACTCGAGTAATCCATACCGATACTTCCGCTCCTGGGTTGGACTGATTAGGTCCATTTTGAAGAACGTGTTGAAGATATCTACCTAGACTTACCGCCACTAGGCACTTGCGAAATGTGCATTGCGTGTCAATAACCTTATCTTAAATTGAAAGGGACAAGACAGGGTCGCCAACATACCCCCCTCACCAAGGGGCAGAACGCTCCAGATACGTCGTCCCGTCTTCATGCTTCAAGATCTTCAGATACTCGTCGTAGGTTCCCGCCTCCATCATGTCCGACAGGACTGGGAACACCCTGAGACAGTGACATTGGTAGGGCTGTACTAGGGTCTGTGCGTAGAAGCATATTCTAGCCGCGTAGAACGGCTGCTCGTGCCGAGAATCATACTTGACAAAATCAACTAGCTTCTCCAAGCACGCAGGCTTGCTGGATAGTCGCTGTATACGCTGATGCGTAGTCTTCAGACATCCACTGTGGTCCAACTGGTCTGAACATGCCGACAGCGACGTGCAAAGGCGTATTACCGCGTGAATCTCGCGAATTTGCCAGTTTCGGGTTCTCCATCAGAACTGAAATGAAGTCGGAATGTCCTAGGTGACAGTTCGCAAGAAATTCATGGATACATGTCCGGTTATCGTCGTCACGTTCTAGGAGGTCGGTCCCTTCTCCGTATTTGATCATGGCCCGTAGAACCTTTCTCATCGGGACCTGCCTTTTGCGTTAACAAAAACTGAGATGGTTTGTATTAATGGCGAACCTCACCTCTACAGGGTAGCTGACGAGCTGGTGTGTGGTCCCAAGCAAGCGGCCAGGGTGTGATCCGGTCACCTCTGCCGCTGTATCTGCGCCGGCATTAAGCAACATATGCAAGGCCGAAAGATCGTCGAGACGTGGCTGAAACTTCGAGGAACTAGACTGGATCTGAAATCTCCGTGTTCCAAGTAACACTGCAGGCGTCCCAAAGTTGCTAAACACGGAACAACAAGACGTCGACGTTAGCAAATAGGTATATGCCCCGTCGTGGTAACCCGGTAATGGGCTCACTTACGACGTTAAATTTGTATTAACCCTATGCTGCAGAAGGAACTGTACGGTATTTACAATGTCTGCCATGATGCTGGAGTTCCGACCTCTTGCACTAAGGGCAACCTGTTGCAGATGGTAAATGTGGTAAATGTGCGAATTAGTCGTTGGTAGTCCAGAGAGTTTGCTGGGGTAGAATGCTACTGACATGTAAAAGGGATTGACCGTGTCGGTCAAGGTCCCTGGGAGACGCCTCGCCACGTTCGAACGCTTGCCGAGGTTTTTCCACGTCTAACTTCTTCGCAAAGGTAAAAACAGCAGAGTTCTCGTCCCGAACGTTGTAAGTAGCCAATGTTGGAACAGAGGAGAAACTTCACCAGTTGGTTCCCAAGCGCTGAAGCGTGTCGCAACAGAACCAATTGCATGTCTTTGATCTCATCCTCCTTGAAAACAAACTTGACGCGCTTCCAGGCCACCCCGACGCAGCCTGCCAAAAATGGTAATTAGGGTGAGCAAAGGTGAGTCAGCGGGTAACGTCACGTGCCCAAGATACAAAAATGGAAATTTGGTGTGCCCAGATTCGTCGCACATTACAAATATAATAGAGGCTCTGCGGCTTCGCTATAAAGCTGAAGGCAAGCATGACATAGAAGGTGATTTTGTGGGGATGAAAGAAGAGGGAGAAGAGAGAGAAGTAGGGTGGGGAGCTAAGTTACCTTTTTAGACAAGTTAGAAGTAGACCAGTTTTAGCTGTGTTAGCTATTGCTTTCTGAGCACCTTCCTACTACAAATGTAATCAGAACCGGCCAAGTACTCGATACTATTTCCAAAGGGGCCCTGCTAGACGGGCACTAGTTGTTTGGCTAGCCGGGCACTAGTCCTCCAAGGGTTAGGGTTATGTATGGCCCAGATTGTCTCACTCATCGCCACCACAGAAAAGCAATCTTTTTTTGCAGTGATCTACGCCTTCAGTTGATAATACAGCTAATTCTACATGTTTTCTACGGGGTCTATAATTGTAGAACGAAGCCTCGTGACTGGGCCAAGCCAACAACGTAGTAGGAGTCAAACCGAAAGTCCTCGGAAATCGCGTTTCTAGCCATCATTCGCTGCCTCAGCTGCCTTGGCCGTTGGTTTCACCACTCAGCCACTTCTAGTCCTTTTCACGGGCGGCTCAGTGACAATTTCGTCCTCTGCCACCAAAGCTTTAGTGACGGTCCCCAGCGCCGCCCGCTTCTTTGACCGAGTAGTTGCTAACCTGGAGGCAAGAAGTAGTGATGGGCGTGGCTTTGAGGCTAAAACGTAGATTGTTCTCCGCCCTCTATTTGTTTCCTCCTATTACTCAAGCTCAGGCTCGGGCTCGGTCTCCCACGCTGACAGCCGTCGACGAATACCGGGTTTCAGAGGCGCAGAATTACCTTTCGGACGCCCGGGTACTGTCTTCACCGGTCGCTTCCGCTTCCTCTGAGGCTTCGGAGTCTCTAGCGATGCTGGAGTTCTTAGTGGTTGCGAGGCAGTCGGAGTTGCTTGAGCTGGAAAAGCCCTCCCAATCGGAGAGATCTTTGGCTTCAAAATCGCTTGAATCGCTCGAATCAACCAGAGGCGCCGTAAGGGAGGCTGGGCTTAAGGAGGATATCAGAATGGCGTTGTCCACCAAGCCGCCAAAGCGTGAGGTCTGCCCCGCATTGGCTGGCATCCTTGCGACCGCAACGAAGGGCGATAATTGGACGGCGCAAGACGCTAGGATTGTTCAGAGAGCTCAAAAGTAGTTAGAAATAGCTGGTTTAGCCATACAAAACGTGCCAATTTAATGCGACGAGCCGTTGTGGGTTGGGAGGGCGGTCGTGTAGTGTCGGTTGATTGCAGAAAATGGCAGGGTTTGGACTGGGGGTGGTGTGGCATGCGAATGAATCCTATGTGGGGCCATACATAACCCTAACCCTTGGAGGACTAGTGCCCGGCTAGCCAAACAACTAGTGCCCGTCTAGCAGGGCCCTTCCAAAGATATTGCCATTACGGCAGATGGTCACCTTTGATTTTGGATTCCGATTGACCAGAGTCGAGGTACACAACTGCATCTGCCGTCTGTCCGGGGTCCGGAAGCCATGCATCCTATGGCCGAGGGGCAGCAGTCATGCTTTTGTCGGCATCTGCAATCTCTCGGATGCCGAATACCTGAGAGTAGAGGCCAAATTCCTTCCCGGCGACCTACCAGAGAGCATTACCTTGTGCTAGCCACAGTCAGCTTGCTCGAGTGGAGAACAAGAGCGGAGGCGAGGGTAGGCAGGGCGGCGGTAGCGACAACAAGTTTAGAAGACGCATACTTCTGCAACTTGACAGATGAAATTATCTTTGTCGATTGCTGAGGGCTGTGCCAAAGTCGGGCATCATTATCACCGAGATTAATAACGTAGATTGCTGCACACCTCCTCAACCAGGGTGCCGCTCACGTTCAACCCACTTATAGTATACTTGGGCCGCCAAACAATAAAATCTGATATTTGGCCAGCGGTTACTTGTACAAAAGGCTCTCGACCATCTCAGCGATGGCGAGGCTGCTTGTCAGCCCCGGACTCTCGATCCCCAGCAAGTTAACCCAAGCCGGAATCCCCTCCTCCCTGTGGACGACAAAGTTAGAAAAGCCCTGCCTTGGACCATGGCCGAGTTTCTGGAGAGCTTGGGTCGCATGCCGGCGTAGTCCGGGCTCAGCGCGGTCGTGTCTATGCCGGGAAGATACTTTCGGATCTCGTGGATAGCATCCGGGAGCTTCGCCGGGTTGACATCCAGATCGTCGGGTCACTCGCACCACTCGACATCGGGACCGAATCTCATCCGACCAGCTAGATCCAGCGTGAGATGCGTGCCGAGCCCTCCATGTCCGGGTTCGGGCGCTGGGTAGATGAGCCGACTGACTCTGGGCGCCCGGGCGTTGTAGGAGAAGTAGTTCCCCTTGGCATAATACAACTGCACTACTTGGCTACCGATGAATTCCAAGCAGTCCGCCACGCCGTATCTAAGTCCCAATAACAAAATTAAATAGTTGCCGTCTTTAGCTTGCATGTAACTCAGGATCACCTATCTCGACTGGGGGGGAGCACGGGTCACGCACGGAGGGGGCAATAGTTAAATGGACGCTGGCCAGCGATTTGGATCGTATCTATCAAGCAGAGAAAAAAAACCCGCCATTTCCTTTCTGCACCCGTCTCCGTTCTCGTCCGTCCCCCCACTCCTCCTCCACGCTCTCCAGCAAGCAGACAAATCCTCCACACTTCCCTTTCGCACCGTCTCGATTTCACTAAATGATAGGCACTAGGTACCTGATCTAACTGCAGAAATCGTTGGGAGTGCCCTGCTGGCAGTGACCGGCTCCTCCGGTGCAGAAACTTCCCCCGACGATGGTGCCGGCGTTGCTGCAGTGGTAGAGGGAGTTGAAGACAATGACATCATCCGTGCTCTGGATGGCGGCCTGGAGCTCCTCGCGGGTGTAGCCTTATTTTGTTAGCTAGCAGACCATAATATTCGGAGCGTAGTAATTATTGTAGGGAGGACAAGCAACATACCGAACTCCCCGTCATTGAGGTGATAACCGCAGAAGAGCTTGCCGTTGGGGGTGCAGTCCTTCTTACGGGCGGCGACGCCGGTGGCTGCAACAGCCACGAGGGCGACGAGCATGTTGGTGATGGTAACCATTTTGAGAGAGAGTTTTGGTTGTTGGAGGTTTTGAAGTGGAAGTTTCTTGTTTTGGCTTTGCTGGAGTGAGCTGGTTGATGAGGATAAGGGAAGAAAAGCAATCTGGCATAGGGGAGTTTGGGCGAGACTTTATACTTGAAGCCTGGGCTGGTGAGGTCTAGTTTGTCTCCTCGCATTCATCCCCCCATCCTTCTTCATACCATGCACTGTGGTGTCGTCATTTCATGTTCCCTTTTCGTTCGCAGCTTCCAAGTGTGTCCGAGGAGAGCAGCCAGGCAGACGTTCCGTGCCGTCTTAGGATTCTTTCCCTTGCTGTTTCTCAGGCTTTGAGCCGGAGTTTCCGTCAACTCGAGGTAATGGCTGCAGGCGCGGATTGGACGGCAACAACCCCTGGCGTATGCCTGGTTGCGCGGCACATGGTGCAAATGACAACATCCTGAAACACAGCCTTCCCATAGGTCTGACAACTAGGGGTGTCTGTTGGCTCTGCGTCTTGGTTAGGGGGTTAGGGGCACAGTTACACGTATACGAGTGGTTGGTAACCTACAAGTAGTCAGCTGATGAAAGTTGAAAGATACTACCAGTTCAGGGATCTGTGCCTTGCGGCGAAGCCAGAACCAGCTTGAACTGTTTAGGTAATGGAAACTGGAGGATGATGATCTCTACAAGGGTCAGGTTCCTAGCTCTGTATCACGGGGCAAACGATAAGTGGTCAAAAAGATATTCATACTTGCACAAAGAGCTCCCAAGCAGTGGGGGAGAGGCTATCTCTATATGCGCAAGGCCTCGGCTTGCAGCTGAGGCTAAACCTCAAGGTTGCCGTGAGGTCAAACCTAATCCTCTCCTCGTGATGGCTTCATCCGTTGATATCTCCGTTATCTCTGTGAGGCTTGAACCTTGGATACATTGTCACGGCTGGGCTCGTGATACTCCGTGACAGAGCCTTAGCACCGTACATGTCAACTGAGCACTTTTTTTTTTTTAGCATACGAGGCTGCTTAGGGTGTGATCTTTTGCCAGCCGAGCTAACCTCCGATGACGTATCCGGAGGTCGATCCGAGGGCTGATCTCCAAACTCTCGTCTGAAAATTTGTCTTTATGAAGGGCGACGAACCTAAAGTTCATCCGAAGTCCTCTCGGATGGAACGGATCGCATCCTTAACCTGCAGTGGGTTACATTATGCAAGGTGAGATTTCCAGAAGGCTTAACTCATGCGTCGCCTCGCCGCAAATCTGCAGAGCACTACGCCGTCAATGCCTCATCACACGCCACTCCCGCTGAAGGTTTGGGCACATTACATGAGGTAACTTGTAATTCTTCGACCAGCGAACAGCTTAATAACTTTCTAGAGTGTATGCTCCTCCCTGAGACAGCAGGGCTGACGGTCCTAGTCGAGCCTCTTCCTCATTTGTAAGCTACCAAAGAGGCGGTCAACGATCAGACAACCGTCCTGAACAGACCGAGGGCTCGGACAAAGGAAACGCAGGGATAACCCCCATGACAATGTCGCCCTGTGGAAGATGACTTTTCAAGTGTTGTGCCCTGCGGTCATCGCCGTGGGATCAGAGCAAGCGCGGTCAGATGCCAGGGGTCAGGTCTGGTTCTAAAGTCGGGCACCGTTGCTAACAAGTGACGAGGCTACTCAAGTCTCAGTGGCATGGTAAGGCAGTGCCAAGAGTATAGTATGGTACTACCAAACAGCTCGCGCGGGGGGTTAGCCAATCGGAGCCCTTTCCGGGTCCGGTCCGGTCCTGCACTTACGTGGCAAAAGACGTTGGATGTTACTCCAATGTAAGCTGCCCTGCGGCGCATTCGCACCGTCCATGTCCGATTCGAGGACTGCTCGGGCCGATCACTTCAGGTTGGGACGCGGCTCCGAGGCTGGGGGGGCGCAAGGAAAAAGGAGAGTGGAAGGGGTTGTAATGCTTTCTGCTTTGCGAATTTATTAAAGCTTGAGTCGGACTGGAGTAAAGTTGAAAAGTGGACGTAGCGCTTGTCGGTGTTGAGCTTGTATAGAATTGAGGGGGAGCAATGAATGGGAATTAGAATACAATTGGAATCATCCGTTTTCCGGTAATATTGGTTGTGTTGTTGATGGTTGAAGTGGTGGTGTGGGTGTTTTGGTGTTTTAGTTTTTTTGTCATGGGGGAGGCAGTGCAGCTTTCCGCGAGCTGGAAAGTTTGATGCAATAATGACGGTCGCGCTTCCCTAGCCCGTTATAATCGAGACTAGAAAAGATAAACAAAACTCTAGAATGAATGTATCTCGCCACTTCACTCTTTGGATTAGCAGGCGTCTCTAGAGTTGATTCATATCGGGGGCGGACGGGCAATATGCATTGGCACGTGGTCAAATTAGCCGTGTAATGCTACGGCCGCGATTGACCTCTAGTCTATTTAGTTTCATGGACTCGCTGTATCCGTGTCTCACTAACCCCGCCATTTTAATATCTGCCTCATTAACCCTGCCTCTTTGAGTGGACGAAGACACATCACATGTGCTGGATCGAATCCTTCGCAAAAACCTGCAAGTCCTTCACGCTCATAGCGAGTCCTTTGGAAAACAGGAGTTTAGAAGGAGGGGCAAAAATTAAATTAGGATGTATTGTCAAAGCCGTTATTTTAAAGACGATTTCCACGGCGCTTTTTGTGTGCGTCCGGTTCCACTTGCAAATAGCGCGACAAGCGATACGTGCTAGCATATCGCGAACCAACCACCACCAAGATGCGGCCAGACTCATTCCTGTTTGCGACCTTGGGCGCTGTGATCATCCCAGGAACATTGAGCCACAGTGAGCGTATCCTGTGTCTGAGTTTCGACGATTTCTTCAACTAATGGCTCGCTTCAGACGTAGAAGGCATCCTCTTAGTAAACGGCACCGAGACGCCGGAATGGAAATACGTCCTGTAGGTTCTCACCTACACGCGCAGTATTCAGCAACCTAATTAACGGCCCATGTAGCGATGTCGAAGGCCCAGAGTCGTTCCAGCCCGATGACCGACTTCCTCCAGGGTGGCAGGGTTACAAGGTAAACCCAATCATCGGCCCAGACAACCCCAACGTCACCTGCGGCAGGGGCGCCTTCAAGGCCGCCATGCGCACCGAGACGGCCGACGTGCTCGCCGGGTCCGAGGTTGGCTTCCGGGTGTCGACCGACGGCGGCGGGACCAGGAACAGGGGCGATACGACGCGGCAGCCCACATTCTACCATCCCGGCCCCGCGCAGGTCTACCTCTCGCGCGCGCCCAACGACGACCTCTTGCATTACCACGGAGACGGGGATTGGTTCAAGATCGCGTACGCGGGTCCCTTGAACAGCACCGACTGGTCGCTCTGGCCGCGGGTGTCTGATTTCAACTTTACCATTCCAAAGACCACGCCGCCGGGGAGGTACCTGATGCGCATCGAGAACTTGTACCCCACGGCCAGCTCTGGCTTCCAGCAGTTCTACGTCAACTGCGCCTTGGTCAACATCATGGGTCCGGGCGGGGGCACACCAACGGGATTCGCCCGGTTCCCCGGCACGTATCAGACCGACGATCCTGGTGAGTAAAAGAAAAACCCTACTAACCATGTCTCGGCTAATGTGTGAGCTCCGCAGGGATTCTCGTACCTCCAAATCAGGACCTTTTGGGCGGACCCGTCGAGCTAGAGGACATGAGATTGTTGGAGTACAAGGCGCCGGGTCCTCCTGTCTGGACAGGATGAGCAGGGGACGCAGAATACGGCCAAATCGGAGTTGAGGAACGACTGATATCTGATCCGGGCCGCATGCCCACCAGGGGCTAGGGCTGTATGTGGGAAATTCAACTTTGCCAGCACTTCCGCCGGGGCATATATATCTCCCACCCACCGAAACATCCTGGGCAGCTTACAGGGCCTTTTAAGATCTTGGAGATAGATTGGAGGAGGGAAGGGATAACAGAAGCACCAAGAGCGGTACACGTGTTGTTACTTTGAAGACATGATTCGAATTTTTTTCAGCGACAGCCGAAGAGGGGCCGACACACGTGATGCTTTCCATCTTAAGTTATTCGGTGTTCTTCTAGGCAACTGCAGTGAGGAGGGGCTAACGGCCTGAGGCAGTTCGACAAACTTTCAAAATGGGTGAGGAGGTGATTGGCAGTGGGTAGGAAGAAATAACGCAGTGGCTGGGTAGAATATTAGGTTTTGAAGCTTTGTTAGGTCTAACCCCTAAAAAAGCTGTTATACCTGTTTCACCAACCATTTCCCTACGTCGCCGTACGGGCCAATCACTGGCAGCTCTTTTTCTCCGCGGAGGGGTTTCCAGTCCTCGGGCCAGGCCCTCTCCGTGCTTCTCGACGCCGACGTCCGTGTCGCTCATCGGGGGCCGCCACTCGACTACGATGGCTGGGAATTTCGCTAGGGCGGGGAATACCTGGCCGAGGTACATCATGTTGTACCAGGCCTCGCGGTTGCCTAACCACTCGCGGTGGGACGTGCGGTTGGGGATCTGGAGGCAGACCATGTCAGTCGCGAGGTTGACTTTGATCTTTCCGTGCATCACGCGGAGTTCCTGTTTCTCTCCTTCTCTTCGGTTTGGCTGGGGGGGCGCCGGCGGTGGAAGGTGTTGTTTCACCCGCTGCGTGGTTATGCAAGCGAATATTCAACAGGCAGTCATCATTCGGGGGGACTGGGCATCATCATTCTCCTCGCCGTCTGACAACCAGAATCCTTCGTTTTCGGACCTGCTAGCAGCTTCTGATTCTGTCTACTACGAAGAAGGTGGCGCCGAGTAGAACAGCTGTTGGTTATGGAGAGACTAAGATAGGGCGGTGTCCGGTGGTTAGGAGACGTGAAACCGAGAGTGCATCACCGACCGGGAAGAGAGATCGGGTGAAGACATGAAATTGATCATTATATAATCTTTGACACAAACACCCTCTTTAAGGGCTGAATTGATCAATCCAGCCGGGCTATCAGTGACATCACGAATTCAGGTACTCAGCCCATCTCGTTACTTCTCCACGCGTGCATCCTTCCAAACCGAAAACGGCGGCCCAACGCGGTTAAGGACAATGGCATCCCGCGGCTTAAGGAGGAAGTGGTCGGTGGCAACCTTGTAGTCTTGGAAATACTGCTTTTTCAGCTGAACCGTCTCAAGCCATTCGAGGGTGCAGTCCCTAGCGTGGTAGGTTAGCCTTTGGGATTACGTTTACAGAAAGCGTGGTTGACGAACCAGTGCTCAACCCATGAGATGGTGCCCGGATCTTCTTGTGACTGGTAGACTTCGAAGAACCGAAGTTCCGGCTCTGCGACAACGGCTTCATAGAGAGGTTTGAAGTGCTTGAAGAACGTTTCTACGTTCTCGGGCGCGATGCGGATTGTGACTTGGAGACTGATGCCGTGAGGGGAGGCCATGGCTGTTGAGGTCGAAGGATCGAACTGAGTGGAGATATGTATGTAGTTGGTTGGATAAATTATGAATGAGTTCGTATCGGTGGACTGCATTTGAGGTCTATTATATAGGTTGAGGAACAAGGGAAGGTTGCGCCCCACTGACCGAGCCGAAGGGCGTAACAATAGGGCGTGAGCAACAGTACCTTAATAATCAGAAATGCGCGATCACAAAATACGCAGAATCAAATTCAGAAAGCCAAGGCCCGCTTAGCAGTGCCGCGGAGAAAGCATGTGGTTGTGGTGATGATGACTGGGCTCCGGCATCAAATTGCTGACTGAGCGGCCCTGTTGCTGATTTGTCAACACCGGGAAATATTTCGACCATGGGAAAATAGTATATCTGGATCTTCGACTTTCAAAAATGTTGCACTTGGCGTTAAAAGCAGAAGAACGTTTCCTTTTTGAGAAGTTTCAATAGGAGACTCAGTGCAAAGGGCACTGCTGGGATGCCTATCGTGACCTGAGAATGACCAGGTCCGGCTTATTGAGTTTGGGGTGGTCAACTTAGGTCACTTGGGGCATCGTGGCGTCCAATCAACGCGTAAACCCCAATCTAGAGATATGGGTGGGGGAGGATGTCAACCCCGCAGCTGTGCGAGGTCGTGGTGGCGATAGAGGGGGTGGGGTTTGAGGTGGTGAAGCATGAGGAGGTTAAGTATCATCCGGTAAGAGCGCCTCAGGTGGGGATTTGTAAGGCCGAAGAGATTCAACCGGAGCCGCTGTTTGTGGGTGCATGCTAGGAAGCCAAAGGCGTGAGGATGGGGGTGTTGGCCGTCGGTGTGTGGGTTCTGTGACGAGAAAGTTGGGAGAAGCAATCATTGCAGAGAGGATATCACATAGATTACACCGGAGAAGGGAGCGAACATCAATTCTCTCTTTTAAGCAAGAGATTTCCTGGCCTCGGCGATTATACCTGGATGAGGGTTGGTTTGTAAACAGAAACCCAAACCCCTCCATTGCAACTTGTCATGCACGGTCACGACTATCATAGAACAAGACACGATTCACGGAGTCAACCCAACGACAATTTGCCCCGTACCCGAAATAAAATCCTTCCAAAGAGTAACAAGATTCATCAGATCCTTTAGCGTCTTAGCGCCCGACATGTCAATCCCCGCCTTGACCACACACCCCAACGCAGTCGTGTCTCCAACAGGATCATAGAGCCAAGAGTTTATCGAAAGGTCAGGATAGTCGTGATCAGTGAGACCGCAATTATTGACGCTCAGGCCAGGTATCAATGTCTGGGCACAGGGCACCACAAGTTCGCAGAGGTTGAGGTTCTGGCAGTTGCGCACCTCGCAGAGGAAGTACCCGTCCATGTCATTTGTGGCGAAGGTACGGGCGTAGCAACTTTCACGCTGCCCATTGGCCGAACAGACGCAGGCAGATTTGAGTGCTGCGAAGGCGTTTTAGACCACCAAGGGCATGCCGGGGTTGCAGACTGAGGGGACTGTCGCTTCTTGGACTTGAGGGAGGGCGAGGGCTGGTAGGAGAAGGGCCGTGAAAACCCCGTAGGTGAGAGGTGTCAGAAGCATCGTGTTGTAGGAGATGCGGTTACAAAGGTGGGTGAATTGATCCTCGGCACTGGGGAAGACGGAATCATTAAGAAGAAGGAAGTCCGTCTTTTTTATCACCATCTGATCTCCCCATAGGTTACCTAACATTAGACATCTTTGGGCTCATTATGGCTGGCCTTTCCACGCCACTGGCTCAAAATCGCAATTTCATGACTTTCCATGCAACGATGCGGTGACTTCCAGCGGCTGAGACCGAAGACAAACTTAAGTGGCTAGAGCATAAGAGGTGGCGCCCAATCGCTCTGGAAAGACGGCTTGGAAGGCTTTCAGCCACCAATATGGCATGATCAAGCGTCCCTCGCAGACTCCAATCGACGTGCGTAACAACCGGGACTCAATGATGACATGTTCATGTCATGACCAAGGCGCACAGAGTCGCATTCATGAGTGGGCCAATGTCGATAACGAGCTGCTATCTGCTTGCAACTAGCGCTGAACCCGGATCCGACATGAAAGTGCCGCTGGTGTCAGAATCTAGCACTCATGGCCAATTGTGGTGATTGTTGTGTATTGTTGTTGTTCTGTGGAAGAGGATCTCTGGCCTCCAGGGTCCCCTATTGCCAAGCCGGCTACTTCCGCGAATGGCTCCAATTGCTTATATAAGCTGACAGCTGGGCCCGTTTTCTGCGGCCCTCGCTCCGTGTGTCTGGGTATCCGATATGGTGTGACAGATCTTGGAAGTGATCTACCCAGACAATTGAGTACCTACCGCTGCGTCTATGACGTAGTTTGTTCTTGTGACAAAGAAGGAGGTTCGAGGCCAGAACCTTGGAGAGGTTCCGGCCTGGAACCCTTGATCATGTTGTTGCCAAGCCCTCAGCGTGGCCAGGAGAGGGCAGCTGAGGGAATTCACAATGATGGAGACTACAGTGGAGAGGCTCCATCAACAGAGCCTTTGTGGTGGAGCCACAAAGGATGGCTGTTTGTATATAAGAGAGGAAGGAGTAACCGTCCTCTCCTTTCCTTTGTTCGGCAGAGTCCAGTCTATTCAGTTCTATTCTATCTCTCTCCTTACAGTGTGACAGTTCTGCAAGCAGCAACGAGGACCCCGATCATGATCCCGGTGGTGTGTGTATGGGATTTAGGGGAAAGCCCTGTATTGAAGACAAAACTGCCGTTGGCGAGTCTTCAAACTGTACTGGGAAGGGCTGAGACGAGAGGGAAGTTGATCCGGAAGGGTCATCCACGGAAATTGGCACCACTCGGTGAAACAGCTGTACTGAACGGTGTGTTCATTGACTGCTAGGTTTGACTGGCACCTAGGGTATGGAAACGCAGATTGGTGTCTTCGTTGCTACTGAAGGAACCGACCGTTAGCTCTTACACAGTTACATTGAGCTAGGGGTGCTGCGTTAGCCCACCTGCTTTCTGTTCCACCATCAGCATTCCACATTGTAATCGGAAGAGATTGAAAGGCATTTCCGGGAATCGTCAAGGAGGGAATGATCCAGGATGAAGTAGGACTGACATCGTAATCTGCAGAAAATTTCGAGGTCAGACCAAGCCGACGTGTCAGGAGAAGGGTCGCCACTTACATGGAGAGTATAAAATCTTGAGGATAAAGTCGTCAAATCCCCTGACTTCGCGGACTAAAAGTTTGAACAACTTCCGCCAAGCGACTTCGTCGTCGTTTCCAAGAGATCTCATAATCTCGATTTCGTCGGCTGGTTCCATGAAGCGCTTCACAATGTTTCAACCCTTCTCTCCGCCAAAGGACGCTTCAGCTTCGCTTAACACGCCGACAGAATCTAGAAACGAAACTGGTGGAAGGGATGATGGGTCTCTCCCCAACGTCGCCTTCAGCACCCTCTGACACCGGCGACGCTGGCGGTTCTTCGGGTACTGGTCAAACAGGGAGCAGGACTGAAGCCGGCAATAGCACAAGAGGCGTTTGTGATGCTCGTAGTCGGGTTCGTGGTCATGACGTTGGCGACAGTGATGGAAACGGAAGCGGAGGTGATCCACATGGGAGTAGCCCTCCAGGTGGTGATCCTCCAGAGAGTGAGCCTCCAGGGGATGACCCCCCGACTGCCCCCTGAGGCGTATGTTCGCATGTCCTCACCAAACCTTCGAGAAAACCGTGAATGCCTGAAGCGAATCGGTGGATGCAAGACCACCTCGCGACTAAAGTAAGTACTAACTTAGGGGCTGGCCCCGTCGTGGTTTCCAGGTCTAGCTTACAAATCTGCAGACAACACCTTTCCCGAAAGCATATGCTTTCTCGTTGATGCCATGTGTTCTGGATCACACTTGACTCACAGACTCAGTCTGCATCGCATACTATCTCTGGGTACTGTCATCCAAGGGGAAAACCTCTCAATGAGCGCTGAATCAGGATTGTTGCATACCCTACTATCTGTGGAGGAATGGGCGTCTTCGGAGAAATTGCATCAAGGGTATCATCGCTTCTCGATGTATTTTTGGCTGTTGTCTGGGCCGTGGTTGATGAGTCGGAGTTCATGGGAGCAGAGACAGGCATCCGTGCCACGTTGTCCGTCTCTTTGGGTGCGACATTCGCACTGTCAATATCTTCCGCCTTAGACACTTGCTGAGGGCTTGTAGAGACCTCCTGATGTGAATGAGCCGATTTTGTCTGCGTAGTGTGTCCTGGGGCGAAAGTAATCTTTCGGCGACCCCTCGGTCTCCTCTCCGTCCTCCTATCCTCCCTCACCGGCCTTACTAACACTTCCCCCCATGGTTCATGCAGTTTCTGGTCAAGGATATTCTTCTACGCTCTTTAGTCGGAAAAACGAACCAAAAATTTCGATCTGACGAAGAACCCGTGGACTATACCTGCCTCTAAAGGATAATCTTTTTGACGTTCATTGCCTCGGTCAGAACGAGAGAGCCGCGGGTCCAGATCACGCTTGTATTCAGGTTCGTAAGGATTATAGTAGCTAGCTGAAACCGCCGCTGGGTTCCCATAGTAGTTCTCCAACTCTTTAACTACATCTTCGCTGTCATACGACACCATCACAGGTGGATATGACGCTGTGGCCCACGGCGTGGAGTCCGCGCTGTCTTCTTTGATTGCATTGATGCCAGCGTAATTTGCCTCGTAATTTCCTATGGCTTTGATGGCCTCAGGCAACCCGAGGCTGTCGTCTGTCGGTGATTGAAAATGACCCGATAACCCGAAGTCGGGGCGGTAATAAGGTAAGTGTGGCACACTTGCATTCCAGTCGCTACCGTGACTTGATCCTGCACCGCTGGCCCACCCGCTAGGCGGAGAATAAAAGGCGCCACCGTCGAAGCCCCACATATTGTCGGGTGTTGGTTTTGGTAACCTTGTTCTTTCTCTCTCCTTCTCCTTCCCCTTCCCCTTCTGCTTGTTTGGCCCCGGTGTCATGTCGTTCGGGTTGCAAGCCTGGGATGCGCGGAAGGGAATTTCGGATTAGGGGAGGGGGGAAGGTCTAGGGGAACGACGAGGACGTAGATAGTGAATAATCGTGCTCCTGAAGACTTGGAATCTTGCCCCGGGAAGGAAACGTGAGATTGGAGAGATTGGGGACCACTTGCCCCAAAATTTAAGTCGCTGATTGCATTGATGTCTGAGGTTTAAAATGCGGGCATCTCTGTCTGAAATCCACACGGCGCTAGTCTTAAAGTGGCGTGATGGTGTTGTTGGGGGTAGCAGTTGTGTAGGGCTTGGACTTGGCCAGTGAGAACGTTGATATCAAGCCACCACGCTGGAAGGATCGATCACTGAACTGGACAGGACAGGCTGGATTCATTTTTACAACCGTTGCCGACCGTGGGCTTGCTTTTTCTTCTTTTTCGCAAAACACAAATGAGTCGATTCGAGGTGCGCCAATGATGGCAAGGAAGAGGAGTGTCCGCCTTGACTTATCCCTCGGCACACAACCACCCTGGTTTTGGTGCAAAAGTGCTCTTGCCCACCTATCTTTACAGGGTACACAACCCAAACCAAGCGTCAATTTGATACACTCGCCAAAGTCGACCTCCAAAGGGTCCGAATACAATTATATTGTATAAATGTGGGATCTGGTCCATGACGTTTCTGGTGTTCATTTTCTCCCTCTGCGTTCGGCTAGTCAACAGCAATATGTAAAAACATTCTTCTGCTTGAAAAGGAACCGCTCTGGAGAGAGAAGGGCCTCGCGAAGAAAGCAGTGAGTGCCCCTCATTCGTTGATGGTAATTATTTGTAAGCTGGTGCCTAGAGAGATCTAGAATTTCCCAAGCTTCTTCTTGGTCTGATTCATTAAACTAGTTCCACGTAGCAATATCCACTCCCTGATACTGCAGACGCCCCCTAAAACTCTAACTGCGGTGTATACAGGGACTGGACCTCAATTAAATTACCATCCGGGTCCGTTACTAGCGCAAAGTCCATCAAACCCGGAGCCAACACAGCCTGGTAGAGCTCCTCTGCCTCCTTGGGATCTCTTTCATAGACGCCCCCGAGCCCGTATGATTCTGCAATCGGCCCCTCCAGCTTTGCCGCTTCGCCGGCCTTCTTGATAAAGTTCACACCAAGCTTCTCGAACCTCGCCTGCGCGGCGGGTATGTCGGGCACGATGACGCCGAAATGACCAAAGGTGTTGGCGTGGACTGTGGAAGGCACGAGCGGCTCTGTTGGGTCAGAGTAGTGGACGAGTTCCAAGAGACCCTCCATGTTATTCTTCTGGCGGTTGATCTCGCGCACGGTTTGGTATCCGGTCCCGTTCCTCCCACCGTGGCTGTGTGCCATGTAGGCGATCGAGAACTTTTCTGTAGCCCTGAAAATGAAGATGAGACGGAGGCCGAGGACTTGGTTGTACCACGCAGTGCTGTGCGTCAGATTCTGGACGTTGAGCGAGAAGTGGTTCAGGAAGTAGCCCGTTGTTGCCGGGTCCGCAGGCGTATCACTTCCTGGGTCGATTCTTGGGAAGCCAGGACCACGGCCCACCAAGGCCGAAGCCACGAGCACGAGACCGCTCGCCAGTAGATAAACCTGCGCGAGAGGTCCTTTGGCGAGCAGCATTCTGGCATGTATGTGCTGCTGCTGTTGTGGTTTATATCTGGAATCTAGGTTGATGAAAGTTGTGCTGAGGAAGGGCTCGGACGACTAGGACTGATGGGGCGGGTTTTTGCAGGCTGCCACTTGATCAGAGTTTCCATGAGTGGGTGCATGATGCCTATACTTTATATCTGTTGTGGGCTTGTACCGTGATATGGGCTGGCAAACATTTTTAGATGATGACTAAAACCCGAGTCGAAAAGGATTAAACTGCCGTGGGGGCTGAGGGGCAGAAGCGCATGTGAGCCTGCGGCAAAGTGGACTGCAAACATCATAGTTTCGGGCCGCGCGTGGAATGCGTCCTCTTTCGGCCACATCTCACGCACCCCAGATCCAATCGAACCGCCAAATTGGGGGGGTCGTCATGCGGTCAGCGAAGCGGTTCCATCCCCGATCCCACCCCAAAGCCCAGGGCTTTTGATCCTGACCGGGAAACTGCAAAGTACTTGCCTGCCTGACCTCGGTAGATTGTAGAATCTTCCATAATAGGCACGGAGGGGAAAATAATAACGCTAACTTCCGCGCCTGCCTCCTCCCCCTCCCGCCTCCAACTATCCTCTCTCAGGCTTCCAACAGTGTCGCCATATACTAAAGGCACTATTCCCGTTCGTCACCAGGTATCCTATCTGTCATTTCTGGAGTATGGCAATCCCAACCCTCAAATAAGCACCGTAACGCAGCCATGGTTGGCGTTCCCGGCAGATCCAAGGCATGCACAACATGCAAGAAACGAAGGAAAGGCGTGAGTGGCCATTACCCGCTGCAGCACGCGCGAAATGCTTCCCAAAGCAGTAGCAATGGCGGTAGCCGCTGCAGCAGTGACTTGGGGCGTCGCTAACTTGACCGTAACCCCTCTGTGCTAGTAGTGTGATCTCCAACGACCCGTCTGTGGGCAATGCCGCAAGGGTGGGCTCGTATGCGAAGGTTACGCGCGCCCGCGCACCTTTATCAATTGGGTGCCACCCGAGGAGGACCCGTTAACCGTTAGCCACACGACCGACATCGTGCTCTCGCATGGGCTGACGCGGTCCGCCTACGAGGAGAAGCTCCTTGGCCTGCACTGGGAGACCTACTTACCCAATAGCCGCGACTTTTGCTGCTCTGCCGAGACTCGCCACATCCTCGGCGGTTGGACGACTGCGGTGCGGGAACTAATCCCAACCGATACCTTGCTGAAGAAGTCGGTGTTGGCACTGTGTCTGACAACGGTTGCGCGACGAGACGGCTTAGTCTGGATGGCCGAACAAGGCCTGAGCGCTTATATCAGTGGCTTACAGGAGATGGCCGTCGCCTTGCAGGTCCCCTCGCGCGCGAGGAGTGATGCCCTCCTCTGTGCGGCGAAGATGTTCAGTCTCTACGAGGTGTGTGGACCTTCGATACCTAGGGACCTAAGCACTAACCACCCCGTTATAATCAGGCAGTACACGGCATAAACAGAAAAGAGAGAGATGCGCAGGCAAAGAGCTGGCTGACGCACTCTCACGGCGAAATTTCACTTGTACGCTTAGGAGGGCCAAGCCGCTATCAATTTGGTCGTTCACACCGACTGTTCGCCGATGGGAGACTACATCAGATATCTGTCGCTCTTAAAACAAGAAAGAGGTCCTTTTTAGCCGACATGGAATGGAAGACATTGCCTTGGAAATGGCATCCGAAGACGATAAAAGACACACTCCTCGACATCCTCGCTGATACGACCGAACTATTAGAAGAACTCGACGCTCTCAACGTATGCTTTAATCTAGACGATAAGGACTGGAGGCGAGCGGTCTTGGTTGAAAAGTGCTGGCTCCTCGACAGGGCACTCGTGACGTGGCAAGCATCATCCATGCCAACACTTGCGGGGTTGGGCGAACAAGCCGTTGCCGCGAGTACCGACTTCGTTTCGGCTGAGGCTCTAGCAGCCACCCATACTGCGACATTGTACTCAACTGCATGCCTTATCGTCTATACTACCCTAGCTGCTGTTGTGGAGCCCTACGTAGTGATGCCGGCTCGCACTAACCCTAAGACGCACTGCCGCGATATTCTCTCGGTTATCTCCATCTTCTTTCATCCGGCTGTGGGGACGTTCCGCGCGCATTTGGCGACCCTGCCCATTGCCGTCGTTCTGGCTGTTATTACTATGGCTGGACCGGGAGTCATGGAAGAAGAGCAAAGGCTGTTGATGGGCATACTTGCGCGCCCAGAAGCCGTTGGAATTGGGAGGCTACTGCATAGCATGCAAGTCTAGGATGCAGGAGAACAACGGGGAGGAGAGGAGGATCATGTCTGCGACGAGAGTAAGTTGCTGATCGAGGTGCTGGGTGAGATCCCAGTTCCGGGAGAGGATTTTTGCCGAGTGAGTGGCGGTATCTGTATCCCTGTATTTGCCAGGGTGAGCAATGCCACCTGGGCGAGCGACGAAAATGGAAATTTCGTGTGCCTAGATTCGTCTCATAAAACATCCTTATCTACCGCAAGGGCGTCTCCAAGGCCCAGTACCAGGTGGTGCTAAGTAACGGGATGCCGCTCCTGCACTAGACGTACCAGGACGTATATCTAACCAGAAGAAGGGGCTCCTGTGTCTAACTGTTATTATGTGCGACGAATCTGGGCATATGAAATTTCCTTTTTCGTATCTCACGCACGTGACGTTTCTCACCCTGGCTCAGGTTCGGCTCAGTCGCTGCTCAGGATTTGCTTAGGCAGGCTCACCTTTGCTCACCCTATGTACCATTTTCGGCAGGCTGCGCCGCAACCTGCGAATCGCTTCAACTCTAGCCGAGGGGGCCCAGAACTGGTCCCATATATAAAAGTGGCCAAAATGTGTCCCATTTTTGAAACTAGCAGTCTTTGTGTATTCGTATTACTTTTAATTCTGCCACGGTAAAATAATACTAGTAAGATAGAATCAGTTAGGGAGTAGGCTTAATTTGAACTTAAGGTAAGCTTAGTGTTGTGATAAAGGAAATAAGAAAAAGACACTTAACTGCCATATAGATGAGGAACGTAAAGACATTTATTCTTTTAAGAGGGCTACTACTTAATTGTAACATTCTCTTAAGCGCCTTGGTGACACAGAGTGTAATATGCAGGCCTGCTTATTGTTACAAGCTTAGCCTGTGCCTTACCCTAGCGCCCCACGCACCAGCCCTCCGGGTATACCCTAAGGGCTGGCTCCCTCACCAGTTGTTACATCCTCCGTAAAACTACAAATGTACCACAATACCTAAAAGGTCACATCTACACCGTGATACCTATGCACCTTTCTTCAACCCCACTTATATATGTTAATTTCTAGCCACTGAGTACCCTGTACCGGTTACCCTATAGTGTGGTTGCGTACCCTGAAACCACTAGCCGAATGTTCTGGAACCCCAGAAGGTTCCAGAGGATTCCAACCCACTCCAGGGCCCCTTGGGGCCCTTGAATCACTCCGAACCTTTTGGAATTCAGGGGGGTGGAACCCCCTGAATCCAGTGGGGCTACTGCCCCACAGAATCAACTAGAACATCACAGTAGCCATGCCAGCCACTACGTTAACAGAACTACGTAAAATGGTTCAGAATAGTACTATTCCATTATTGTATTAGTTAGTTCCACTTTACAGAAGGCTCTAGAATTCTTGCAGAGTCTCCCACAGCTTATAACAGGCCCTCTCCTCTCTTATATCTAATTCTAGTTAAGCAAGCAACTTCATTCCACTCCAGTCATTGTGTAAGGCACTGCCTTCCGGATCCTCTTGTTTCCAGCGTTAATATTCGTTGTGATATCTTTATTGACAATGGCACTGCCCTGTAATTCAGGCCTTTGTTTGCTTCCTACAGTGCTGTAGGCACTGTAGTACGGCTTAGACCAGTACGCACTTCTTTCTCTAAGCTACAGCCGCTGTACTACAGCCCTGTGGGTCCCTGAAGTTTAACGATATATAACTAGTAACACACCTAGTGGGTTTCCTCCGGTATAAGATCTGGACCTAGCCGCTAGCCTAAATGGAGCACAGATCTGCATAGTATTAGTTTTACTTCCATAGTTACTACTAGATGTGTTAAACTTCAGGGTATTACAGGGCTGTAATACAGCGCTGTAGCCTCAGAGGAAGAAGTGCTGTACTGGATATACCCTGTAAAAGTCATTTTCGTTGACCTTTGGGCTCTCTTTCAACGGGAGTAGGCCTTCGACGTCGGATTCAGGCTTAGATTTGGGACTATGATTCGATGGGAGGAGTGTGGTATATTTGAGACGAAGGGGCGACATGGATGGCAGATATTTAGCACGACTTTAATGTCGTCAGATCCAACGCCTGTCTTGGCTTGAAAGCCAGAATCATAAAGCCCCCACCTCCATTCGAATGCATCCTTAGACTTGGTCGTGACTGCCGTTATCTGCTCTGATATTTGTTTCTGCTTTTCGGTGACCTTGGGCACTACCGAGACTACGGCTATCAGAGACTTCCACGTCCCCTTTGCGTCGCGCTTGGCCACAAGAGACCGCATGCCTCCTCATGCAGCCGCCGCACAGGTTTAGGTGGGCCAAGATGACGTTGCTCGCATCTGAGCCCCAGAGCCCGCGAGGGTAGTGCTTGCCGATGTTGCCGTGGATGCTGCCTTCCCCCGTTCATGGCGGCTCATGTCCCTCCTGCATCCACCAGAAAAGGCCAGCTTCGTGTCTCTGGTGAACCTCAGCTGCCAGCTACTCTCCAGTTCACAACTGGTTCCCCACTTTCGATTTGTTCGAGGTCTTCGGAGGACTCTATCTCACCCTCTGCATCTTCCTTGGCAGCCGTAGACAAATAGAACAGCAATTGCTGACAGCCAACAGAACATTGTGAGTTGCATAAGGTGTGGCGTCGACCGAGGATAATATCACGATCGTGGGGTGGCCAAGTGATGTGATCCGACATGCAACCAGACACCAGCATACAAGCTCAATAGAACTGAAATATCAGTTTGCGCGGCGCATAATGAGCAGGTAGCGGTTGGTTACATTCCACTTCCTCACAAATTGCCAGCAGAACCAGTCAGTTGCGGTATTCAGCACCATGAGACATACAGGAGACAGCGTGCATCTGGCTGACAAGACGACCCGGTCTATCCGGTTGTAGCAACACAGCGAATTCTGGGGAGTGCTGAAACAGGACCCGGCTGTTTATGAAGAGATGCCGTTGTGGATATCGCTGCGGAATCCCCTACCACCTTGCCTTGTGATTGGCATTACTTGGCTTGTAGGTAGCTATTTTACTGTCTTCTGCTCCTGGCTTAGGTCAAGCCCGACAGCGTTGCATCTCTACACCTTTGTAACCTCATCCTTCCAAACCGAGAACTCAGGCCCCACTCAATTGAGGACAACTGCCTCCCTTGGCTTCAGCAGCATGTGGTTCGTCGCCTTCAAAAACTCATGTAGATACTCCTTCTTGAGCTGAACCTCCTGCAGCCCCTCAACCGTGCAGTCCCTGGCCCTTTCTTCTACGTATGGCCCGATCGTGTTCGCCTGTTTGATAAGCCACTCCTTTGAGAAGTAGGCCTTGTCCCCTTGCGGTTTCGGTAGACACATGTCCGCATTCTGTTTCTGTATGTCTGTCGGCCAGCGCAGGCAGATAACAGTCGGCTTGCCGTCGGCCGCTGCGACTGGCGGGTATTCGATCAACCCACCGGGGAAGTCGGTGCGGTCCCACGACATGTCAAGATCCGTAATGCCAACGACTTTGAGCGGAAAGCTCAGCCTCGGCCCATTGTCTTGACAAAGACCTTTCCACACAACGGAGATATATTGACCCTTCTTAGCCTGATCGAAGCCGGGTGTAATGAAGCCCGTCTCCAGGTCAAGAAAAGATGCGAGAGGTGCTTAACCATGTCGATCATGCCCTCGATGTGGTCCTCGTGCGCATGGGAATTCACTAGGGCATGCAGCTTGAGCGGCTTGGTCGCGAACATACCGAGTTGCGACTGGTCGTACCAAATTTCCTTGCCTGCTGAGAAGAAGAAGCGCCAGTACGGCCTGGTGCTGTTGTCCAATAGCAGGCCGCCCAACGAGCCGAAGCTCCCAAAGTTCCGGGGGCCGCCGTCCATGACAAAAAGCGGGCTCTTGTCGGCATTCTGCGGGTTAAACTCGACATACAGCGAGTCGCCAGGCCCGGCGTACACGACGTGCAAGATGGGGCGTCGGGCCTATCTGTCTGTGGCCGTCTTGATTCGCGCACGCGGGAGATGAAGGAAAGGGTAGTCAGGTAGCTCAAGTCTGGTCTCCGTGTCGGTGTCGCGATGATGGTGCAGGTCGGCAGGTCCATAGGTCGCAATCGCTCGCAGCAGTGCGGGTGCGTCGAGTAATGGTATTCTTTGGCAGCGAGGAGAGGAAAGAGAAGTTGTGGGCAAAGCGACTGGATGCGCCTTCCCTCGCTTCAGCCCCCGCCATGGTGGAATCAGCGATGGGGCCGGCTTTCATTTTAGGAAAGGGGAAGGGGAATGGCGGCTGCCCCAACTCCCTACCTACACTAGGTCGCGTTCATCGATCCATTCACACCATGTCCAGCCAAAGACACCTCGCCTCTCAATACTCTGCAGCGCTGATAGGCGAGCACGCGTAATCCGTACCTATTTCAGCTCGCCACAATCCCGGGAGTTTCCCCCACGCGCCCATACAACTGAAATAAGTCTGATGGCTTTCTTCAACCGGACCTCGGGAATTGCATCAGCTAAGTGCCCCTGTCGATTTAGCCAGTGCGCCAATGCGGCCAATGGAAAGACAGGAAAATAAACCAAGTGCGAGCTGCACACGCTTCCACACATCAGCGGCACCTTCCGCCCTACCCTTGGTAAAAGGAGGGGTGTGTGCGTGTGTGATTAGCAAGGCTGCGTGCGGCAGCGCAGTAGCGTGGCGGCCACGGCAAAGTATTGGCACACTGAAGACCCTGAAGGGTTGCCCATCAGACGACCATAATTCGTGAGCTGAAGGAGCAAAACAGGCAAAAGCTAAGAAAGTGCATGTTTAGCTCCATGCTGTACCACAACAAAGCTTGCATGACTGGAAGGCGGATGTGGGCAGCTCTAGCGTCCGTAGCCAGCCCAATAGTTCTTCTTCCTTTTCGTCGTGAACAAAGACGATTACTTCTCCATTACCTGTCCGTTCAAGAACGGCCTCACTTATTCCTTCAATAACTGAATATCCTTTCACATAAACTTATATATTCCTGTTCTCTGAACGTAGCTGCGAATTTGAAGCAAGGCACGGTGCCTTCTTCACAGAACCTCGCTTACTTAATCCCGAAACGCTCAGCATCCTAGTTCTATCCCTTGCTCATTTTTACAATCATCGCTAAGCCTCACTACTAAACCCAGTAGAACGGAGGTTTCCTTCGCCATCCGTATACCTCGTCCATCAAGCCCACCTGCAGATGGTGTCATCCCGAACGGCTATGAAGTTCAACTAGTAGGCAGTACTTCATCAATTGTCGATAGGGCCCGAACCGGCCGCCTCGTCCTGAACTGGCGAAGGCCGCCTAAGTCGAAGGTCGACGCGGCTCGTCCGCGAGTGGCAACAGAGAGATAGGCTGACGGAGAGAAGGAGTATGAGAGGTCTAGAGCGAAAATCATTGTACTAGATCCCGAAAGGTGGTTTCCACAACCTCCGGTTGAGGTTGTGGCTGCGGGTGCTCAAGCAGGTACGAAGCGTAAGAGGGCAGACTCGGGTTCACCACTGACGAAAGAGGGGCAGATGGAGGAAAGTGGGAAAGAGGGCTCAGATAACGCGTGAGGGTAATTATGTATAGTGGCAGGGAAGCTTATAAGGACATGTATGCGCCGAATTGCCTCTTGACCTCCTTCCAGCGCCAAGTAGCGTATTACGTCCAGTTTGTGACATCCCAAGTTGCCCAAACGGCGATCAACAACCTACTTCCTACCCCTTCACAATCCTCCTCCACCAAATCTCGCTCCTCAATCCCTGACTAATCAACCAAACATTCAAATAAACCTCCACCTCCTCCTCCCCATCCTCCTCCCCCTTTCCTTTCCCCCTCCCCCCCCCCCCCCCCCCCCCCCCCCCCCCCCCCTCCCC
>Ga0247780_1000565_pt1 | contig 33513 bp, 18 predicted proteins | sample UWRJL079202R5_FD_179927 | JGI IMG/M metagenome (GOLD analysis project Ga0247780, IMG submission 179927) | Plant litter microbial communities from Arlington Agricultural Research Station in Wisconsin, United States - UWRJ-L079-202R-5 | ecosystem: Environmental > Terrestrial > Plant litter >...
TCCCGGAGAATTCCCAAGTGCCGCCGTCCGCCCAAGTGTTTCAGCCAAGAGTCTCTCCCCTTCATCACCACCCCCCCTCCTCTCCGCTATCCCTGCCCCATCACCATATCCCCCTCGCACTCACCACCCCACCGCTCTCAACCTAACAAAGCAATTCGTCGGCTCCCGCGCAAACCTCTGCACAGCCTCATACCCCCTCCCCCCCCAACTCGGCCGGCGTCTCCAAAAACTCAAATCTCCACATCATCAGCGAAAACAACAGCTTCATCTCATGCATGGCAAACTTCCTCCCATAGCAACCCCCTCGGCCCCAGCCCAAACGCCAGGGTCGGCCCCGCCATAGGGTCAAACACCTCTTCTTCATCTCCCTTTTCGTTCTTTGTAACCTTCAGCCACCGCTCTGGTTTGAACGCGGCGATGTCGTTGTCATCCCATAGGGAGGTGAGGTTTTCCCTTGGGAAGGTCTCGCTCCAGCACTGCGGATGGAGTCGGGCAGGGGGATGTTCGGCTCGAGGTAGCTCGCGCCGTTGGCCATGAGGAAGACGTCAGTGCCTTTGGGGATCTGGCGGCCTAGGACGGTGGTGTCGTGCTGTGCGGTGCGCACGACGAAGGCGATGGTGTTGGCGTAGCGGAGGACTTCTTCGATGAAGGCGTCGAGGTAGGGGATGTGCGCTTTGGTGAGCTCGTGGTATGTGGGTGTGCGTTTGGCGTCGGCTGCGTCGGGGAGGACCTTGCAGATGTCGGCGCGGAGGCGCGATTGGATGGGCTGGTTGTCGGCGAGGAATTTGACGCCCCAGGCGATGGTCGTGGCCGAGGTGTTGTGCCCTGCGAGGGTGAAGCCAAAGAATTCGTCGGCGATGGCGGGACTGCGGTAGTCAGGGGGTCGGCCTTCCTTTTTGGCAACGTCGCGCTCGCGGAGAAGGACGGAGTGCAGGGCCGTGGTGGGGTTGTTGTCGCCGGAGTTGATCAGCTGGACGGCCTCGTCGACCTTGCCGCCGATGTACTTGTCCTTGATGGCTTTGGCCTTCTTCATGAAAGGGAACTTGCGCATCACCCATGAGGTCAGGTACGGCGCGGGGGAGAGCTGGGTGTCGGTTACGGAGTTGGCGAGTGTCAGCGTGGCGGAGAAGACGTCGGGCACGTCCGCTTCAGGGAAGCTGACGGGCTTGTCGATATCTTCCGAGAGGACAGGATTCCATTGCGAGACCGTATGGAGCCGCTGGACAGTATTGCTCTCGGCTTTCGGATGGCCGAAGCTAGCGGCAAAGATTGCATCTAGTGCGACGAAGGTGATGTCGTGGTGGGCGTTGAAGGGTCGGCTGTCGGCAATCTTGCACTTGAGCTCCCACATTTCCATCATTGTGGTTGCCACCTCGTAGAAATGAGGCCCGCTGATTTGGGCGATGAAGCTGGGCGCCATCAAGTGGTTGATGAGGTTGCGGCTGCTCTTGAAGCGCGCATCGGTCGAGAGCAACTGGATGTGTTGGTTGGGTGCGATGCCGCCGATGAGCTCGCCGAAGAAGCCGCTACGGTCGAATTCTTTTGTGCGTCGAAGCAGGATGTCCTAGCTTTCGAGGGGGTCCGCCACTACCACCCATGGCAGAGACATCGGCTTGATGAAGGCTTGGACGATGGGGCTTTGATGGCGCGTTGTCAACGAGGTCAGCCAACACTGTTCGCGGCCCTGTTAGCTCTGCGTCACAACGCCCTCAAGAACCCGGAAGACTTGCAAAGATGCGCTTGGTCCGAAAGACGCAGCGCATTATTTCAGGGACGTCCCCGAAAAGCTTCCCTGCTAGCATCTCGGTTGTAAGGGATGTCTGCGAGCGGCTTCGGCAGTGTAGCACCTGTGCGATGCACGGCTTTATACCTGTCAACCCTACTGCTGTTACTAGCCGGCTATCCGTCATCTCATGCGATGCAACCCTGCTATGCCTACCGCGCTACAGGTGTCCGGTATCTGTGTAGTCCACCCAGGCCCAGCTTTCTGAGCGCAGGAAGTCGATCGTCACTTACTGACCTGCTCCTACGCTTTCCAGATCCCATAATCACCAAACTCTAGCAGATCTGTAAGTTTTCCTCCACTTTTTCTCCTACTTTAATTCTAACCTATTGTAGTTAAAGCTTCTATAAGAAGAGAGTGCCTGTACTGTAAGTTTCACTTACTCTCTTTTATTAAAGAGCACTAACTAACTTTATTTTAATGCCATTAAGCCTTAAATCCGGCCCTGCCCTTACTCCTAAACCCCCTCCCCTATAAAGGAGGAGGAGGAAGAAAAGGAGGAAAAGGAGGAAGAGGAGGAGGAAGCTCCTTAAACCCCTATATACGCCGCTCTTATCTTCTCAGCAAATACTCGTCACTAACTTTAAGAACAGCAGATCGCTCAAACCCCACGCAGCTAAGTCGCTACGCCATCCGCCTACCACAGAGCGTAGTGAGGCTTACCTAGGCTACCTCTAGAGCGCCATTATTAAAAACAGCGATAGTTGCTATTTTAACTATTCGGGTACATCGGCACGCTACACTTACTGTATAAGCGGACACTCCTACATAAAGGTATATATTGAACTGGTGCGATGGCGCAACAGGGAAGAAACCACGAAGAGAACCACACCCTTTGAACGTCGCAGTCGGCCTTCCAGGCCGACTCCCAGACTACTGGTCCTCCGATCGGAGGGACACAAATGCAATTGACGTAGAAAAACAGATACGTACCTAGTATGGAACAAGACCTAGTTAGTGATAGTGCCTAGCATGAAACGGAGCCTAGCATGAAACGGAGCCTAGCATGGAACAACAAAGGAAACGCGACCGTGGACTAGGTCATCTTCCTTCGATCAGAGGGCCAGAATGTCACTGGGCTTCCAATGGGAGGTTTTCGTGGTGAAATCGTCGGATGATGAATTGAAAAGAAGCACGGTTCAAAGAACCGCGCGGCGCGGCCCCTTTTTGACGGTGGCACGCGCCAGAGAACGCATCGCTATGTACAAAAGCGGCTACAGTAATATTACATACAGAGCCAAAAAAAAGAAAAAAAAAGAACGACAGGGCCGGCCTGAACAAGCGCCCCGAGTCACCATAGATTTATAACCATTACCACAGACGCGCAATTATAGCCAGGTGGCTTTGCCACTTAGCTTACCACAATTCACAACTATCTAGAGCGCAGTGCTTCTAACACCCTACAGCATCAAGAAAGCACGCAAGTTGTCAGCTTATATAAGCAATTGGAGCCATTCGCGGATGTAGCCGGCTTGGCAATAGGGGACCCTGCAGGCCAGAGATTTGTTAAATTACGTAATCGCGCCTTGGCGCCACGGAACCGCAGCGCGGCCGAGCACCAGAGCTTCGCTTGGCTGAGAGGACGGCTCCCTGAATATAATAAGACTTGATAGTGGTAATTACTGTGTTCTTGGTTAACTGTGTTGAATTTAATAATTAAGAGTCTCAAATAAGCGATAATATTACTGCTTTTCTATCAGCACGCAAATTACGATGCGTGCAGAGCCCCGATTTTCACGCGTTAAGCTGAACAAACCGTTAACGAGCAGCCCCTGTTGGGCATTAACGCTCGCGAACACCACGAAAGCCTTTAAACGATAAAGTTATAACTAATATAAAGGCCTTAGAAATTATCTATATAAGCTTAGAAGACTGGATACTTTAGTTAAGGAGCTTCTAAAGCTACGTAAAGAGAGCTGGCTTATAGAAATATATAGACTTTAAAGGAGAAGAACCGTAGCTAACGGAGCTGGAAAAGCTAACGTTTTTAGACTTTCCGAGAAAGACCATTAATAGAGTTATACGTCACCCTAAGCGGCTTTTAGAGTTTATAGCTGTGTAAACCACTAATTATTAAGGCGATTTAGAAGATTACCGGATTAACTTTACTAAACATGAAAGTTTAGAGAAGAGGCTGAGGGCGTTAGGGGACCACTTTTAGGCCTTAATAACCCTTAGAGTTTACGTAATTATAACTGATGTAAAGGAGAACTTTAAATAACAGTATATGGCGATTATAAAGGCGAATTAAAGCTAAGAGAATATTAGAATAATGGAAGCTTATAAGCGTTATAAATAGCACTTTAATACGTTTGTTAAAAGTTATAAGAAAGTTTTAAAGTAAATTACAGAGTGGAATACAGTAATGAAAAAAGCTTAGTAAATAAATGTTCCAGACTGCTAAACGCTATAAATCTAGCTTACGGAGCTTATTAATACCCTTTACACACTTTTAGCTCTCCATTCCTAGACTGCTAACCTGCTTGTGAAAGATAAGGTGATTTATAACGGAAAGTTACAGTTCTTTTAAATAATTAATAACTTTAAGTCTTAATTAGTAACTACTAATACGCTAAAAGTAGTAAGTAGAAAGACTTAAAAAGCCAGTTTTAATGCTTAGATAAAGTAGGAGGAAGAATAAGAAAGCTTAACGTTCTACGGCGAGAAGGCTATATTAAAAGTAAGTAAGTAAGTAAGAGGGTATAATACTAATAACTAAAAGTCTTTAAGAAACGATTAAAAGAACTGTAAATTACGTAAAGGTGTAGCGTGCTGCAGCTTTTAATACGGTAATAAGGGCTGTAAAGGCTAAGGAAGTAAAGGTAGAGGTAAAGAAGTGGATTTTAAGAAGAAGTGTAGTAAGTGGAGCCTTAAGAGGGTTAGGTTTAAAAGTTTAAAAGGTCTAAAGAAATGTACTGCTTGTAATAATAATCATAATCTTAAAGATTACTAGCTAATATTCCCTAAGCTTACGTTTAATATGTAGAAATTAAACTTCACTGTAACTATACTGATTAACTCTTACTGAAAAGGTAATAAGGCTTTTAATAAAGCTATTAAGAAGCTTAAGGAATAAGGGTGTAAAGAAAGTTAATAACTTATAAAGGAGGTAGATCTAGTGGTAGAGAAGAGAGCTTTTATAAGCTTCTTAATAGTAAAAGGCTCTTTTATAACAGCTATATACCTCTTAAGAAACTTTATAATCTTAAATTTTAACATTACCTTTTATATTTTCAATAAGTTAATACGGTTCTATAACTACCACCATATGTTAGAAAACAACTACGTTTACACTAGAGATTCCACAGTTCTAATCCTAAGATATAGTAAAGTAGACTTAAAGCTTACTTATCACAGTAAAAAGGCACTCCTTTACCTTAAGAACGTTACGTTTTATTAAAGTTTCACTTATAACTTAGTCTTACTTTAACAGTTTTATAAACAGGGTATATAATAGAATAATAAGCCTTTAGTAAATTAATTAATTGCTGTAAATAAAACTGTGCTTACTAACCTTATAAGCTACTATAACTAGTTCGTTCTTAAACACGTTAAAAAGGAGGCTACGCGCGCTTTATTTATAACGTGGAAACGCTACCACACTAAGACTTACAAGAAGAAGCCTGTAATAACGACCCCTTATCTCTAGCACCTACACCTAAGCCACTTAGGTAAAGTTATTATAGAGCACTTTATTTATAACGTGGAAGGAGTGCGCTTTTAAACCCCTAATTACGTAAAAGGACCTATAAGGTAATAACTTCACCATAAAGAGGTTAAACTTACTAACTACGTTACCCCATTTCTAACGCTTATAAAGTGTAATAACTGCGTTAAAAGCAAGCTTAAGAGGTAAGAGAGTAAGAGGGTAAGACTGTAGCTATAATCGCCCTACCTACAGTAGGTGATTGACTTTTTAAATCACCACTAAGATGCTAAAGGCTACTAAAGAACTATGTTCTTTACAGATTATTATAATAGCTTTATTATAAAGGTCTACTTAAAGGATAAAAAGGCCATAACGATCGTGGGAGCTCTGAAACACTTTTAAGAAGCTTATAAAACCCAGTTTTACTATAAACCTTAAGAGATAAAAGCCGATAATAAGCTCTTTTAAGCTAAGGCGCTCCTTCACTTCTTCTTACGTAAAGGCGTGAAGATTAAGCCCTTTACCCTTAATACTTAATAACAGAATAGGGGTGTGGAGTGCTTAAGGGGTATAATTAAGATAAAGGTAGCCTTTATAAAAGTAGGTTTAAAACTACCCTTTTACTTTTAGCGTGAAACTATCTCCTGTGTAGTATATCTAAATAATAAAACGCTACACTAATCGCTAAATTAAAGCACGTTTTATAAGGATATTATAGTCTACGTTATAAAACTGGAAGGCCAGCCCTAACGAGCTTAGAAACCACATTTAGCTTATCTGCGCGCTTATAGCTGTAAAGCTTTCACCTCCATTACAGAAGCGATTCTTAGCGAAAATAAAAAGAATAAGCTTAAACTAAGAGCTTAAATTAGTTATTTAATGGGTTACAGGTCTTTAAACATCTATTAGATTTAAAACCCTTTTATAAACACTGTAATAAGTATATAGGACGTAGTTTTTAATAAGATAAAGGTCTTTTACAGTGATTTAAAGCGTTTAAAAGATAACCTTAAGAATTAATTATTATAAGAGATAAAGGAGCTTTTAAAGGAGCTTAAGCTCTCTGAAAGGAAATAAGATAAGTACACCTTAAGTCCTATTAAAGAAGAGGAAAAAAAAGTACTTTTTCTTAATCTTAGTAAAGCATTTAAGTATATAGAAGAGGTAATAAAGCGGCTAAAGAGTATTATTATTAATTAAAGCGTATTTAAAGGGTGTAAATAAGGAGTGACTAATCACTACTAACTAATTCTACTACTTAAGGCGTTACTAACTCTTAAAAGTACACCCCCTCCTTACACAGTTATAATAGCCGCTATTATTAAAAGACTCCCTAGCTTTTATAAAAGCGTAGCGAATATAACGTGTATGTAAGTAAACCACTCCTCTTATAATTAACGTAAGATAATACATTAAAGTAAACTTTAAAAGGTAGCGTTTAATACTAGCCGCCTAATAGTAAGTATTAAAACGTTAAAGGGGAGGTATATTATTAAAAAGGCTTTAAAGAAGGTTATAAGCTCTTAAAGTGGTAGTAATAATAAAGACCTTAAGTATAAACTTAAGAAGAAGGCGCCTAAAGGGCGCCCTTTTAAAAGGAGAGTATACTGTAAAGATTTACTTATTCTTTTAAAGAACCTTAAAGAGTTACAGTATTACCCCTAGAATTTAGAATTTACATAGGTGTAGGTAATCCACTTATAAAGTCACTAAGAGATGAAATCCTAAATTAAGATTATAAAAAGTAATGTAAATAGTTATTAAATGCTTAATTATATATGGGTATTAACTTATAAGTTTAATAAATACGGTTTTTTACAAAAATATAAAGTAAGATTAGTAATCTGTAAAGATTAACAGTATAGCTTAATCTTTAAAAGCACTTACACCTTTATACTTACAGGCTAATTATTTTAATTATTAATAGTAATCGCGGCACGCTTTAACCTTAAGTTAATCTAATATAATATAGTTAACGCCTTTATTTACATTAAATTACCTTATAATATCTATATGTGAATACTATTAGGTTTTAAGAAGAAAGGTATTATTCTCCTGCTTTAATAAGCTCTTTACAGGCTTAAGGAGTCCCCTTTCCTTTAGTAATACCATTTCAGTACTTCCCTTTACAGAGAGGGCTTTAAACCAGTACTTTATAAACCCTGTTATTTCACTAAAAGAGATGTAATTATTTTCTTTTACGTTAATAATATAATAGTTACTTATAAAACTAAGCGGTAACGCATTATAGTAACATTAATAAAGCACCTAGTGCAGACTTATAAGCTTTAAGGTAGTAAGCTGCTTTAATAGTTCCTTAAAATAAAGATCCTTTAAAACTGTAAAAAGCGCTTAATTTAGCTAAACTAGTTAAAGTATATTGTGAAATTAGAACGCTTACTTTACGTAAGTTAAAGAGAGTATAAAAAGGAGATAATATAACCTTTAAAGAACCTTATTACTATTAAAAAGCTTTTAACCTATTTAAAGAAGGTTATTATAGCTTTAATATAAGATTACTAATATAAAGTGGGATTTATCCTTTACGTTACTGTGATCTCTAGGCCAGATATTGCTTTTACAGCTTTTAAACTGCCGTAATTTAATTATAACCCTAGACCTCTTTATTACTATATAGCTAATTACTATATCCATTACCTCTTAAGTTTGCGGCACTTTATATTGACTCTTAGGGGTAAGGATACCTTTAAGACCTAAAGTGACACTAATTTTACTAATAACTCTAAGGATTGTAAGAGCTTATAAACTTATATTATAAAGCTTTTTAACAGTGTAGTAAAGTAGTAAGTAAATAAATAAAATACTATTATTATATTTATTATAAAAGTAAAGCTCTTTACTTTAATGTAAGTAATAAAAGAGGTAATGTATGTAGATTACCTGTTAAGTAAACTAAGTATTCGCCTTACGTACTGTAAAGTTATCTTTTAGTGTGATAATTAGTAAACGATTAGCTTAGTTAATAAGGAAATAGCTACGTTACAAACTAAGTTTAAGTACGTGGATATTTATAATTACTAACTTTAACAGGAAGCTGTAAATAGGAGGATCACAGTTAATTATAAGCTAACTAATAAGATGCTTACTAACGGCTTTATTAAAGCCTTATTAGTATTAAAGTTTGAACTATTCCAGAGTGTTATAGGCGTATAAGACGCTTTTTCGTAACTAGTTGTGTGTGTGACGTGTGAGATCACGGCAGAGGACTTGGAGGTTAGGGAAGACCTTTTTAAAGGTAGTGAAGTGGTGGTTTTAAACCAGTTATTACTGGATTTGGAGTACGAGAGCATAAGTATAGGTGAGAGCGATTAAGGAGGCTCTGGAAACTACACTGTTTTGCGTTATTTTAACTGTTTTAAAGCTCTTATTTAGAAGTCAATTAACTACTTGGAAGTGGAAGATTGAGGGGGTGTGTCAAATTACGTAATCGCGCCTTGGCGCCACGGAACCGCAGCGCGGCCGAGCACCAGAGCTTCGCTTGGCTGAGAGGACGGCTCCCTGAATACAACAAGACTTGATGGCGGTAATTACTGTGTTCTTGGTTGACTGCGTTGAATTCAACAAGATTCTCTTCCACAGAACAACAATACACAACAATCACCACAATTGGCGATGAGTGCTAGATTCTGACACAAGTGGTTGACATATAAGCTAATGCTGAGCATGCCCGAGGCGGTTAGACAAGCTGTCTTTTGTGCTTTGGAGGAGTGACCGGAGGATGGTGACACCATTAAGGGGCACTGACAAGCATCCGAGCTAACGAATGAAAGAACCGTAATCAGAGATAAAATAGGGGACTGGTGCCTAACAACCCAGCATGACATGAACCATTACCTCGGACATTGCACCTTCTCTTCTCATGACCACGGAGACTCGCTGACATGCATCAACCAAGCCTCTCTACTTACTAAACCCCAACATCCACATATACATCTCCCAAGGCCTTGTTGGGTCCACTCCATCTCATCAGCGTCCCCACCATTGCCTTCTCGCAACAGGCCCACGAGTAGGCAGCGCCCTTATCTCTGTCTCAGTCCCACCCACCGGACCAGCATCGGGCAAGTTCACACCCCCCGTTGGTGGTAGCAAGGTACCACTGGTACCAGTAGCACCGGTGGGTGGAACAGGAGCCGTAAGGGTATCGTTAGTCCAAATCGGCGAACTCTGATGGCAATCCTTCTTCATACACGGCTTCGTCATGTTTGCCGGCGCAGCCGTCGGAGCAGCAGAGGTCGAGCACGGCACCAGCGAGGTCCAAGTCTCGGTGATCTTGTACTGCACCGTGCTCGTCGCCCACTCCGTCTTCCACACCGTCTCCCGCTCCGGAGGTGGCGGGCACGTCTTCTTTGCTCCGCATCCATCCGTCTGCAAGACAACAGGGAAGCACTTGGTCTGCCCAAAGTCAGGCGAGACGTAGATGTTGTACTCGGTGTCGGTGGCCGGACAGACGTGGAAGCGAGACGAGCCTTCGTAGAGAAGGGTGTTGTTGTCCCCGATGGAAAATCCAAGCGTGGGGGGCTTGCCCTCGTCGCATTGGAACTGGGTGGTGGGCGCGTCGGTCACGATGCAGCCGAAGCCGCGAGCGTTGGTGATGCCGCCAGCGGGGGAGATGCAGAAGGTCGAGGTGTCATAGGTGCCGTTGAGGCGGATTTGGCCGTCGAGCAGCTCGCCGGCTGGACAGTCGAAGTTGCCAACGGTGGAGGATATGGTGAACTCGCAGCAGTCGCTAGTTCTGGGGTGGTCCGCGAAAGCGAGGATCGCGAGTTGGCTGATGACCAACAGAATGATGGGGCGTTTGGTCATGGTGGCGACGGGGGTGGGAAAAGAGGGTGAGAGAATGGGATATGGCAAACAGATGGGTGACTGTTGCTGGTGGTCCCAGTGTCTTTGCGTGAGGCACGGTGACACGGCTCTGTAGGTAGTTATATACTCTTATGCTTGGCTTCGCCCTGGCTCCTTGATATGGTGTTTTGTTGGAGTCGGTGACGATAATATAAACGGTGTCGGCACCGCCCGTTTCGGACTTGCCCTATTCCGAGCTCAACCACAGTAGCAACATATCAATCAAGAAATGGGAAAGCCAAGAGGCCTTCAAAGGACCTCGGACTCTATCAAAGCCAATATGGCGTCGGTGACCGATTCTACCCGGTCTGCTGACTGTGGCAACTTTCTTAATTGTAGGTACCATATGAGACAAACCGGTTTTCTGTTGTCTAAAGATCGTTAACAAGGATAGAGGTTGGACAAGATGGGCGTTGAAGCTATTCGGATCAGCGTGTTATAGTCAGGGGCGGAGAGGTACTCGTGGCGGTCGCTTACCTGATGGGGTGGTGCGTGTAAGCTGATTGGCCGGCCCAATCCGACACTTCCGAGGCAACCAGATATGCTGAGAAAACCAATATCGGGCCGCCCTTGCAGCCCTCGCACCTCGCATTGCCGCCCTTGAAGGTTCTAAGCCTCAGCCCTACCAGGTCCTGACTCCCTCCTCGTGCCTTACGTGGGCTCGGTATAGCTTATCTGTGCCGAGCTTAGCACCGCGCTCTGTGCCTTGCATCGCCGGAATTGACCGAGGTGTGACATCAGGGATACTTGACGACTCCCCGATGCGGTGTCGAACGAACAGCGGCACCTTCCTCCCCAACTCCCAACTCATCGCTCCCATCGCTCCCATCGCTCTCAAGAACGACCAAGATGCAAGACGAACACGTACTTGTCGACATCCTCAGCACTCTGCACCGTCTCGAGGCGCGCTTCGAGGACCAGAGCGACCGACTATCGGTAATTGAGCGCTCTGTCTCCCCTGATCCCGACCCGCCCCTGCGCCGCTCGACAAGCACGCGCACCTGGGCGGCTTCCGAGCGCGCTTCGATTGAGAAAATGACGGCCGAATACAAGACATCTGTCGCCAATATCCGCAACCGCTTCGAGTTCATCGACGATAGCAGCCCCTCCGTGTCTGGTGTATGGGTTGAAAAGACCGAAAAAGACGCCGACGGGCAGTCCGTTTCTGTGTACTCTGAGCCGGAGCGGCCTGAGTCGCGCATGCGACTTGATCTGGTGCCACCCCCGCGGAACGGCAACAGAGAGAAGCCAGCTAAGATGCATATAATTGCCCTGCGCTACGAGGACATGGTCGAAAGCCCAGCGGCCATATCCTCCCAAGCGGACTCGGCAACGGCAAGCCCGTTTACCTCGTTCAGTGGTACTTCAACACCTGCCAGCTCCCCGGGCTATGCTGGCACAGTTACGTTCGACGAAATTTTGGACAATATCAGCAACAACGGCGGGTCTCGCAGCAATATTCCCGCTATCCAGATCCATATCAAGGAGTCTATCTTGAAACATTTTGAAAAACTGCGCAGCACATCGCACGTGTGGGCTGAGAAGGCCATGCATGGCCTGTACGCCGCCGCCGATCCCGTGCCGGACAGGGTGGTGAAGAGCCTCAAGCAGACGGCAGGCAGATTTTCCAAGTCCTGCTCGAAGGCCTTTCAGAGGGCGATTGCATGCACAGGGCGGAAGATGGTGGATCAGCAGTTGAAGAGGTTGGATGTTGCAGCTTAAAGGCTTTTCAAGTTGGTGGTTATACAATCGTTTCTGCCTGTTTTCTTTTTCTTCATAGGCCGTAGCTAGGTGCCTATCGTAGCTAGTTTTCCTTTGTCTAGATACCTCCCTTCAAGCAACACTGTTCAATCACATGAATACAATAATTGCCAGGCTTAAGCTGAGATTTTATTGACACTCTCCATTTTTAAATGTTGCAAGGAAAGCAAAGCCGCTTCTGTTACCTACCTAGATATGTTGCGGTAGCTGCACCGCATCCAAGCTTGCATTTGAAGCTTAAACCCATCACTGGGTATATTAGCCTGACCATTTTCAACAGAACTACCGGGATGACCCCCAGGATTCAGATTTGATGACTCGCCCATGCTTTGTAAGTGGCCATACAGCCTGTGTTGCGTTGACTCTGTATGAAGGCAGCCGGTGTCATTGGGGCCTGACTTTAGCCGACACGGGACTCTCACTAGGAAGCCTAACCAACACCAAACAGATTCAGCGTGAGCCTCGGACTCGCAACTCGGACTAGTGTATAGTGGGTAGCAGCCAACCATTCTTGGAACTCCCCAGGGCCAGCAAAAGCTACTATCGGGTGCCGTCGGATCAGCGGGCTCCGACTACTGCACCGCATCCGCTTTGTTCCACGCAAGACCCGTAAACCTGCTCACGCCGCTCACGGGACCTCAAAAAACCCGGACGGTCCCTGGTCATGAAGTCCGAGGCCACCCTAACCCTGGCCGCGCAATCCTCGCCCCCATCTGAGCAGTTCACCGTCTCCCAGCTTACTCAGACCGATAGTAGGAGCGGTGTGATGGGCTCTGATATAGGTACATCGAGATGTGATGAGGGCCGGTGAACCTGGTGATGTCTGAACAAGAGTCATTGACCAAGGCAGACTCGAACTCCGAATATCGTTTCCATTTCTGGTGTCCCTGTCATCCAAGGCCTTCAGCCTCGAAGGGACTTGATGGCATCCCGCATCATAGCAAAGTCCGGGCAGCCTGCGGGCCTGGTAAGGGGACAGCAGACTGAGGCATCTTCTGTTCGAAATAAATAGCTACCTCAGTACCTTCTTGTTGGCCTCTGCTTTTTCCCAAATACGTCGCCTCTACCTCCCAGAACTCTCTCCTCCTTGGGGAACTCGGAACTAATTCCAAGATCCCAAGCAGCATGAGGCTCGATCCTCTGCCCTTTGGGCTTCTTGTCATCTTCCCATTCCTTTCTTTTTTTGACTCCTGCGCAGCTCTGTTCTCTCCGTCGTCGGAGAAGTGTGCCCTGGGCGAGTACTGGTGTCAAGACCGGTGCGGCTCAGATGGGTACGGCACGACGTGTTGCGAAACCCCTGACGGGCAGCATAACCTCTGTGGCGTGGGTGCGTCTTGGCTCTCATCCCTCTTGTTATAAGCTGTACATAGTTAACCTTGATAAATCAGGAACCATCTGCTGTCAGTATGGCTGCTGTCCCGCCGGAAGCGTTTGCAACGCAGTGGGAGGTTGCGACACTCCAACTTCAGCGGGCAACCTCACCAACCCACCCAGGCCCCCACAACCCTCAGCATCTAGAGGCTGGCAAAACTGCTCTTCCAAACCCCTCCCCCCTGTCACCCTCACCACTACGTCGACGCGAGGGTATAGATGGATGGCTTTTGGCTACGTGAAGACTACTGTGACTTTCACCACGTGCGCTGGCACCACGATTGGTCTTCCCCCCGTTACCAATGTCCCTAGCACAACCCCGGCGATTGGAATTACGCTGCCGGCGACAACCTGGACCGATGCTGCTGGAGCTCCTATTGTGTCAAGCGCGTCTGTCATAATCATCAACGGCACCGACACCATCCAAGTTCCAACCGTCACAGGCACGGCACCTTTGACTGTCACCACGGGGAGCCACACATTCACCTTCATGCCGCCGTCTTCGCCTCCTCCTCCTCCTCCTCCTCCTCCTCCTCCTCCTTCTCCTCCTCCAAGCATCTTTACCACAACTGCAACAGATGGCCAGACCGTCATTTTGAGTGGCAGTGTGATCCAGATTGGCACCAGCATCTCGACCCTTCCGCCAGTGACTGGCACGGCGCCCTCAACGCTCGTCACCGGGGGTGTATCCTTCACGTTCTTCCCTCCCTCTTCCCCACCTTCCGGTGTCCCGCAGCCAGTGACCACACGACTTCCCAATGGGAATACGTTGACATTTTCCTCGTTGACTACCCCGACGACTGTGACCAATGGGGGTGCAACCTTTACGATTTTTCCACCTCTGCCGCCAGGAACAATTGTACAGCCCAGCGTCACAAGGCTTCCTGACGGAAACACCTTCACGTTCCCAACAACGCCCATCACAGAACCATTCACCATAACTAGTGGCGGGGCAACCTTCACTCTTCTCCCATCCTCGCCGCCGCCGCCGCCGCCGCCAGGAACAGTTGTACAGCCTAGCATGACGAGACTCCCTGACGGCAATACTTTTACATTTCCAACAACGCCGATTACAGCACCGTCCACCATAACCAGTGGGGGGGCAACCTTCACTCTTCTCCCAACGCCCCCACCAGTTGTCCCACCGGTTGTACAACCCAGCGTGACAAGACTCCCTGACGGCAATACTTTTACCTTTCCAACAACGCCCATCACGGAACCGTCCACCATAACCAGCGGAGGAGCAACCTTTACCCTTCTCCCTTCGAGTCCCGCTACCCTCCCTCCTCCTCCTCCTCCTCCTCCTCCCCCACCTCCTATTGTTTCCACAACGAGCAATACTTTTGTCCCCATCGTAACGACGCTGCCAAATGGACAGCCGTTCACCTTCCCTAGCGTGACGGGACCGAGCACCATCACGACTGGAGGCGCAACCTTTACCGTTCTTCCCCCGCCGCCAACGCTTCCTCCTCGGCCAACCGTGGGGTCGAGTTTCACAGTGTTGCCTGGAGGTTCGACCTTTACATACCCCTGCTTCACCGAAACCACCACCTCCACCATCGTCTTCGGCACTGACACTATTGTGCTGGATCCGACGAGCATGTTTGGAATTGGATGTACCACGACGCCGCCGAGCCCTTTCCCAACAGGCCAGCCACCGTCCCCAGTGGGGCCAAGTTTCACCGTCCTTCCGGGTGGCTCAACTTTTACATACCCCTGCTTTACCGGAACGACCACTTCGACCGCTACCTTGGGGCGGGACACCATCGTGCTCGATCCGGAACGCATCTGGGGCATCGGGTGTACCACTCCACCGCCTCTCATCACCTTTTCGACCTGGCCAGCCGACAAGACGCTGATCCCCGTGAGCACGACGGTGCAGGAAGAAGAGCCCGAGGAAACAGGCGGCGGCGGTGGTGGTGGTGGTAAAAAGACTTCTTGTCGCAAAATTTGGTTCTTCCCGGTATGCATCCCGAAATTCGGCGGCATCGAGATTGGCGGCTGGCAATGGCCCAACCTCATCCCCGGCGTCTATCCGCCCTGCCTTGGCCCCGGGTCATGCCCACCAATCAGTTTCCCGCCCGGCGTGAGCGTCTCGCTGGCGCCGTGGCCACCCATCACGTGAGTTCGAGTCCAGTGCGAGCCCCCCAATCGCTGTTGCCCGTCCCTGCTGATCAAAACTGTGACCCCCCACATAGCGTCGGACCCGACCTCAAACTCACCTTCCCGCCGAAGCCCGGTGGCAATGAAGGGTGCAAGACCAAGTGGGGCAGCATCGAGGTCACCACGACCTCCTTCGCCGTGTCGACGAACCCGACCACGACCCAGACCGTGTCATCTACCGTCATGTCTACCAGCCTGTCCTATCCCGGGTGTGAAGCCACCGACAGCGCCACCGCGACATCAGGCACCTCCACCGTCGCTTGCACGCTGGAGCCCACGGTCGCTCCAAACAACCGCCGCCAGTTGCAGCAGCCACCCAATGCGCCGAGCATCGACTTCAGCTGCGAGAAGGCGTCGGACGACACCTACATCATCTGGGTCAAGGAGGAGGCGCGCAAATCCTCGGCTGTCGACATCCGCAATCTGCTGGAGCGGCGCAGGCAGCAGAACCAGCGCGACTTCGAGGAGGTCAACGGCACCACGTCCACCTACCTCTTCTTCGCCTACAACATGCACGCCGAGGTAGCCCGTGTCATGGAAAAGCAGCCGGCCGTGTGGGGCAAGGTCGAGAAGGAGGACCGGAAGCGGGTGCGGGAGGATGATGATTTTGTCTCGCTGGACACCTTCTCCTCCTTTGGCTCCATGAGACAAGGAAAACGACAGATTCCCGAGCTCGACAATAACCGTTCCTCGACTCCTCCTTCGCCTGCGAAATCCCGACGGTCTTGGCGGTCTCGGCTCTCCCCAAGAGCTCTCGACACGCGGACGTCGGCCCGTACCTGGGAGTTGTCGCAGCTCTCAGTTCCGGGCGGCGTTAACTGGAACCCGCCCTCCGAGCCAGGCGAGAGGACCGACTACCGTATCTGGGAGGATGATGATACTGATGCGGGAACGCAGGAGTACATCGCGTACTGGGACGACTCTTACGGGGAGGGCCAGCTGATCTACATTTTCGATGAGGGTGTTTTGGAGTCCCACAATGTGAGATTGATTTCGTATCCTACCTAGTGTTGGAGGCTGGACAGTGCTGACACGTTTTCGCTCAGGAATTTGGACCCAACCCGCCCGCCGGCTACATCCAGGACGACGGTGATCCCATTGTCAGGAGAATTCAAAGCAAATCGGATTGGACACGCATGCAACATGGCACCGGTGTCGCATCCTTGGCCGTTGGAAATAGCCTTGGAGTCGCGCCCAAGGCTAGGTGGAAGATGGCCGACTACGGAGGTTCTGGTACGTACTCGATCCTCTCGTCCGTCCGTCGGATTTACCGCCCCATTGCTAAACTCTGTTTTTGCGACTACTAGCGGCGAGGGAGATCGCCCTGTATACTGCCATCCAAAAAGATGTGATACGGGAGGAGGCGCAGGGCAAAGCCGTCATCAACCTGTCCAACGGTTTTCCGCCGGCAGTTGTCGATGAGCAGTGGATATCCTCGGCTGGTACGTCCACTTCTCCTGTGTGGAAGAAACTCGCGTTTTCTAACAAATGATAACCCCAGCCGATCTTTTGAACGAAATGATCAACAATGAAAAGATTGTCATTGTGAGCTCGACCGGCAATGACGATCCCCTCAACAACCCGGGTCTGAATGCCATTCCCAGATATCCCGCCAACTTCGGAATCACAGGCCGCGTGCCAGATCTCATCACCGTAGGGGCATCCGACAAGAAGGGGCGCCGCGCCCTCCTGCTGCCTTATAACGAAAGGATCACCACGTTTGCGCCAGCTGTGAATATCTACATCGCCTCGCCCCAAAGAGACCGCGGGCAGTACCCCGAAGATCCCGACCAGAGGAGCAAGAATGACTTTTACTTTGGGGGCGTAGGGACCTCATTCGCTGCTCCTCGTGTTGCAGGTCTAGTGGCCTACTTCCGCGCTGCCCCGCAGATTTGGCCCGAGGGAGGTGATCTCACAGTGCCGGGTAACGTCAAAAGGTTGATTGTGAATCTGCACCGCGAACTTGATCCAGATATCGAAGATGACATGACGGACGCGTTCTACGCTCGAAACTACGCGAACAGGCTTAATCTTGCCGCAGGCGACGAGCCTCCGAAAGTGCCCGTCATCTGGAACGGCATGGATGGCCCCACCAACTGCCTCCAGCGGGGCAATGACGGCAACAGCAATGGGAAGAGGAGCAAGGCAAAGAAGCGTCAGGAGAACTCGGATGGTGCATCTTGTCCGCTCCTGCCCGGTCGCCCTGATCTCTTACCACCCTCGGGCAGCGTCTCTCACACCCCCGCCAGCGTCACGGTCGACCTCACGCCCCGTTCAAGCAGCACATCGCTCAACTGCCTCTTCACCACCACCACCACCTCATGCGCCACCATCACCTCCGGCACCAGCACCATCACCACCTCGTGCGTACCCCGCGCCGCCTGCACCACCATCCCAGCCTCGGCCTTTCCCACCATCACCGACGCCCCCCAGATCAAGACGACCATCTCCACACCTTCGGGCTCGTCCTGCATGTCTACAACGACAGAGTCGCGGTGTGCACTGGGCGTTCCGCCAGGTGTGTCGGCGTGCGTAACGGGCATCGCCTGCGCCACGTGGGTTTCCGTCTTTGCACCACCGGTACCAACAGGAGGCTTCTGGCTCTCATACATCAACCTGGACAAGAGCGACCCACCATTGGAGCCGGTGGCGGTCGCAGCCATTCCGGACTCGCACACCAGCTGCGAAAGGCAGAAGGAGTACACCAATTTCCGCCAGTACATTGTAGAGCAGGAATTTGATGGCGTTTTTGGCCGCCCAGAGATCAATCTCGACAAGGGGGTGAAGTTCAACATCACATCCTTCACCCAGAACGGGAACACGTACTGGTTCTGCGATCAGACCAGTCAAGGGGCTAGCATGAGCTTCAAGCAGGTGGTAAGAGATGGGATAGGGTGGGAGAACTATTTCGAGTTTGTGGGCAGCCAGGGCGCACCCCCCGGACCGACGGGCTTCTGCACCTATGATCCGGGGAGCTTCTGCGCCCCGCGCCAGGCAAACGAGAGGTTCCGCAGGGTTTGGCATTGTATGGTTAATGACGACCCGGGCTGGTGCAACAACTGGGAGCACAAGGACATTAAAGCGCCAGCGGCGCCGCCTGGGAGGAGGGCTACGGACGCTATGCCAAATAGGGGTAGATAAGGCCCTTAGGGTATGGTAACAGGCCGGAGTGTGCTGAGTGAACGTGGAAGCGATAGAGGTGGCGGTTTAAGCAGATTACAATACAGATACCTAGCTAGGTAACGTAATACGGAGTTTTGGTTTTGAGCCACGATTACTAAGGTCTATCAAGAGTATCCGCCGTGAATCCACGTGTCGAGATCTGCCGCTAAGCCCTACCCTATCGCCCATGCCAAGGCCCTACAGATTTGCGGGAATCACCCTGGCCACTCTGGGGACCTTCATCAGAACATATCTGACGGCCGTCTCGCTAGCCGGCCTATTCCACCAGCGACAACAGCTTCGCGCGGCCAGCGGCGACCAGTATGCCGACGACCAGTGGGGATTTGGCCAGGTCACGGCCGTCATGGCCTGGATTCCAGTTGCCCAGGAAGCCTTGTTTGCTTGCTTTAGTATGTTCACTTGAATCCGCGCTGCACATGCAAGGAGTGCCTGTTGACATGGTCATTCTAGAGATGTTTTGGAATTTTAGGCAAAGCCGCATGCAACGTAAGGCACCGAGCCGTGTCGATTAGAAAAGCACTTTCACAATCACGAAATTCTCAAATCGGCGCCATGGAACTATATTTGCAGCTGGGAGTTAACCGTATATAAGTTAGCAAGGCCGAGAACGAATCCCACAACGGGCAGTGCCGATATCCATTCGGATCGCTGCCGTGTCTGGGCAGCAGAGGCTAGATGCGAAATAAGAGATTTTGGTTCCCCATTTCATGAATGATTACTATGATTCATAGATTGGTGTGCCTTCGCCATAGCTCCCAATACCTTATACGAGGGAAGGCTAATCACACATACTCGTAGCAGAGCAGCGACCCGCCAATATCCATGACATCCCTGATAGTAGCATTCGGAATGACACCGAACATATTCAGCTTATGAGACAGGGTGGTGACATTTCCAGGGTCACCCTCAGGCAGGGGAGAACCAGGCGGCGGAACCAAAGTGTCCAACGGAGGAAAGGTTTCCAAGGGGGGGAAAATGACCGGCAAGCCGGCCGGGTCCGTATTGGGTAGCTGGGCGAGCGGGTCGGCCACATTCCTGCCGCTGATGTCACGCAGGCGGGCGGGCAGGTCACGGGCTTGCCAATCCCACCAGAGCTTGTCCAGCCAGGTGTGGTGGAGGTAGAAGATGGGGTCACCCGGGCTGGAGATGGGGTCGAGCATCTTGCCGCCAACGCCTCCGTGACCGCCGAGATGCGGAGCCAGTTCGACACAGGGCCAAAAGTCGATATAATACTTCAGTTTCATGCACGTGTTGACGTAGGCCTGGCCGGACGACAGGCTCACCGTGTCGTTGACGATGCGGTGGATACAGCGCTTTGGGTTGCTGATGCTGTACCCGGGGCCGAGTCCGTTGATGTAGTGGACGAACGGACCGTTCGTGATACACCTGTCGGGGCCGCTACCATCCCCACCGAAGCCGGTGGCCGGGTCCAGAACGACCGACTTGGAAAACTTGCCGGCGTCCCGCGGTTCATCCCAGTATCTGAGTCGGAGTTAGCATATAGTCCAAGTGACAGAAGACTGAAATTTGGGGGGGGGACTCACGGTTGAGCGCCCTTATAACCACACTCTTCCCTCAGGGCGCGTTCGTGGGCATGCATGTGCAGTCGATGATATGGGAGAAAAGCGCCAACGTTGTGTGAAATAGAAGCCGGAATCCGGTGGATTTGTTGCAACTCTTCAAACCGATTCGTCGCGTCGGGCAAGCCTAGTGTGGCCGGCTTGTTGATGAGGCAGAGTTCGGCGTTGATATAGTCCTTCTTTTCCTTCGTGCTGAGTGTGTGCCATGCTTTCCGCTGTAGTTTCTTTCCGCATTTTGGGACAGAAGCCCGGGGGATCGAATGGGTGGACACGACACTGGTCCAAAGGACGACCAGCGAGACAGTCAGGCTGAAATGCATTTTCATGAAGCTTGGTGGGAGGGACACGGGGGGATGAACGAGCGACCTGTCAGGGCAATCAAGAGAGGGGGTTGCCAAGCGAAGTCTCCTGAAGAGGTGGTTCCCATGTGGCTTTGTACTTGGAGGCTGGCCGGGTCATTATCATGGGCTCTTGATCCTTGTTATCGAAAGTCTGCAGGAGGCAACTGAGGTTGCTGCTCAACTCTCTGGTTCCCCGGCTCTCGGCCCTCCCCTGCTCCACATCGACTGCGACTTCAGACGTGGAGGACTTGAGGTCACATCTGACCTGCATCTGAACCATAGTTCGGCATACCTCACCAATTTCCGGGGGTATGGTTGCATTGCGTGCGTTCTAACCACCACCCAGCAACAGCGGTCAACGAATCCATTGCACATGTTACCATAACTATTAGTTCCTTGCATTCGCCGATTTAAGCGCTCAAATCAACGACAACGGCTGCCTTGGTGTATGTCAGGATACGATCCGGGGGTAACCCTGTTGCTTTCTTCCACGGCCCTAGTCGTGACCTGGAGGGGGCTAAAACTTTCGCTCGCAACCATAGTAAGTCGCCGAAACAGCGCGTAGTTTGTCGAATCGCCGATGCCACGCCTCCCGAACAAATTCCAGCTACCGGCCCGCTTTCGTGCAGGCCATGCATCTGCTGAGAATGGTACAGAGAATGCTGTGTAACAAGCAGCCTTGCAGCCCGTAATAAGAATAGAATTGGCTGCGATGTTAAGGGACGAAGGCTCCGCTGCAGCAAGAAAAGGTCCGCACTTTCGAACGCAATGGTGTTGTCAGATTAAACAGCGAGTACCACTGCAGGGAAGTAATGAACGTTTCACGCGAGCTATTCCTATCGATTACGCGTTACTTGCCTAATTTCCATCGAATGGAAAATTCTGTTGGGAGACTTAAACGGTCTTCTAAGGCTGTGTAGGGGCTGCCTATGTAATTACCCTAGGCAGCCTACATAGGGAAGAACTAAGAAAGTCTCAGGACAAATCTGCGCAGATGGCATCGCCAGACACCCCTTTCCGAGATGGATCACATTGAAGTGGTGCATACTATAACCTTGCCGTTTTCGTTATCTTTTGCAGGTGCTAACTTATTGGCGTAGGTGGTATTGGGCTACCAAAGTTGCCCGCTCTGGAGTAATCGCGATAGTACTGTTTAGTAGCCCCCGGAGTAGCCCCAGCGTAATCAGATGCCCAATGACAGCAAGCGTCCACTTTTTTTTTGCCAGCAGTAAAGGCAAGAGCGCTCTCCCGGACGCGAGAGAAGGCCAGGGTCAGCGCCACCGAGCTGCTCGTGGGCTCGCTGGCTTCCCATTCTCGCTTCGTCTTGACTCGCCTCACGAGCTTTCCAAGCGAGTAACTCTTGGGCCCAAGAATGCCTATGCATCACCACCGAGTTCCACCTGCAGGTCAAGATCTACGCCTACAACAAGGTCTACATGGCGTGGCGCAACCGCTTCTTCGACTCCTTGTCGCTGCGCTACCTCTACCAGGCGAGCGAGATCTACGAGGTGCGGCCCAACGGCGACGAGTTTATGCTGCCTGCCAAGAACAATGTGACGGAGGAGTCGACCGAGAAACAGTCGACCGACGTGGGCATTTCAGCCAAAGTAGGTAAGTAACCACCCCCGTCGCCACTACGCCGTCCCTGACTATTCACGTCGGCCACGCGAGCACTGCAGCGCCGTGGTCGGCTTGGATGAGTACTACCCTACTTCTCCGAGAGCCACAGCCCTATACTATAGGCCTGTGGAAGCCTATTGAGCAACAGGCACAATATAGTTAAGGCATGAAAGTCAATCGAGCTGTGTAAAACTACGGCCACTTGATACGTCTCTTCCCACTCCCATTGCTCGTGATAACACTTTCCTTGGGTCGTCTGCTTTTGTAACACAGTGCCTATACTAGATATTTTGAAGGAGCGCATATATTTTGAGGTTCTCATTAACCTGCAACGGTAATATCTTGGATGGAAAAGTTAAAAGGATAGAAAGTAGTAAACGGCTGCTACTTGACTAGGGAAAGCGACTTGTTACTTGCATGGGAGCTGGTGTTCCAAAACGAGGCCCAGGTTTGTCCTCGCAAACACATCAACCCATTCCTAAAGACGTAGGCGTCTTGGTGAGACCCAATAAAACCAAGAACACCCCCCTAAATTTCTAACCAAGAGACAATCAAGGGCCAATTTTCTTCACACTCGCTATGAATCCTTTGACTTTGGTGATCAGCGCTGGCTCAAGTTCTTCGTCCAGCTACCAACCAAAATGCGTTGCCCTCTTCTTGATCCTCTGAACCGGTGTCCTCGCTGTGAGATTCCTCATAGTCTGCAGGTGCACATCCAAATCTTGCTGCTCAAACGGCGTCTCGGCCCTCTTCCAGCCAAGGTGCTGGGGCAATTGTTCGTGCTCGAAGAAGAACACCAACCAGCTCCTCTTCACCGTCGCGGTCTTCTTATCCCCTATAACAATGACGTATGCCGCCGACTCTCCCAAGCTGAAACCGTCACCGAGCCGCGACATGCTGTACTCAGGATTTGCTGCCTTGGACGTCTTGATCCTCGCTGTGCGGGCGTTGGCGGACATTTGCAAGTCAACCGTCTCGCTTGTCCAGTAGGTCTTGGTCTCGTCGAAGATGCTTTGGTTGAATGCGATAGTGCTGCCGAAGTGTGCGTCGGACCGACTGCTCGTGTGTTAGCAAATGTTTGGTCATATTCCTGTTTACCCCCAATTTGAAGTCGAAGAACTCGGTGGCTGAGTAGTTCCCTATCCTCAGGCAAAAATATCAGGGAAGAAAAATCGAATTACGAACCTGAGACTAGCGTCATGCTCCAGGATATTGTGATTCCCAAGGTCATTGAGGGAGAAGCTTGTGGCGTTGGGCTTGGGGTTCGTGGTCACGCCGAAGTCGAAGAGAAACCCGCCCAGCGTCTTGTTGATGTGGAGCCCGTCAAAGAGCGCGTTAGCCGCTATTTCGCGGGTGATGTCTTTCCCGTCGTGTGGAAGAAAGCCGTGGTTGGCAAGGGTGTTGAGCATGGGACAAGGTCCCCGAACTAGACATGGGTGTGATGTTAGTACTTTCTTTGGGAAAGAAAATCTCATATTCTTGGTTATGTTACCGTCATAGGCTCCTGGAGGCGACCACTTGTCGAAGCTCGCCAAGGCTCGACTAGCGGTCAGGAGGGTTGTGATGATTCTGAACTTCATTTTGGTCGAGTTAGTGGGTCCGGATGACATTTGACTCGACGTGGGTTCAAGCGGCTCGGGTGACATTGGGACTCGGTGAGCTTTATATACCCACAACATCCCGGCTATTCACACCTGAGCGGAGTCCCGGGTTGGAACTTCCTCGGCAGAAAGCCCATGCATCCCCAATACATACTAGACTCCGGGGCGGCGAGCTTAATATGCAGTTCATGTTATCTCAGCAGCAGCAGCAGCAGCAGCAGTATGTTTCCAATACGCGGATTTGAATATGCGGATTCACTACTCGGAAAGGAATGCGGTTGGTTCCGGGACCGGGTAGGCATCATACCATCGGCTCTCAATTTCGGGTCAACGCATATATCCCATGCGTGTCACTTTATCCGTAAATAATTACAGCTCGTCGAATTAGAGGGTCGGATTGTCAGCACCTATTGTCAAGACCTCATCTCTCCCTCATTCGCACGAAGAGGACGGAGAGGGGTAAAAGTCTAGGCGTGATGGTATCGATCTTGCACTCACAAAAGGTTAAAAAACATCTAAGAGGGGTTTGGAGAAGTAATCAGTTGGCCCGGGTTCTTGCAGGGTTTGCCCACTAATAGGGACCGTCCTTCCTACAAGGGGGCCTACCGAGGCTTCAAAACCATACTTTACGAGGCTCATACATTTGCTAGAAGAATGGAAAGCATGCGCATCGAGCCATTGCGTAAAGTCCATAATTAGTGGTCTGGCATTGGGATATATATATATACCTGCACTCGGCCTACAAGTATTGGCCATCGCGGGGGCCGTACGAGCGACTACTACCGGATGGACAGGGGTCCCTGCCGTGCTTGGTATGTTGAAAAAGTCCAACTCCCTCTCAGCAAGACAGTTGTACAGATATTAGGTGCCTTCGGCCTTAGGTGCAATAGCAGCCTGCCAGTTTTTGTGGCTCATATCGAGTGCCATCCTAGTAAGGGCCATAAAGTCTTCGACGGCGGAGCTAGATGTGACGAGCACGCGCCGTGAGAGTCGATCCTACTGAGCCAGCATTGGATGAAGCACGCTTATGGGCCACCGAGAAATTTCGACTAGTATTTAGAGGGCCATACTGAGGCAGTTTCCCGACGCTATCGATCCGATATGGGCAGGATGGTATAGTCCCGGTTTACGGCCCAGACGTAATTAATCCGTCGCCGGTTTTTAAAAAAAATGCGTAGATATCTCTCAAGACGTGATATAAGTCGGGCCTTGTGCTTCCCGGGAGACTGGATTAACAGAAACCGTCTGGTTGTCTACTTCATATAGGTGGTCATCGGAGAGGCCGCAACTGTGCCCAAGGAACGGAGAAGTAGTTCTCCGAGGCGACGGTTCTTCCCGCCACATCATCCCTAGAGCCTACAGTTCGGTCATCACCCCTAAAGACGGCTCTAGGTCGCCGACTAGTCTGCCCAAGCGTTCTTACCCGCTATCCACGGGCCGAGCAGCGCGAGGCAGGAGCTGTCAGGGCGCAGCAAAGGATCGGAGAGAGCGGTAAAGGGAGAGGGCTCGGGAGGGAGAAGAGTGGGCTGGGGTGTTGTAATAGTCGCGGGTAAGTAATGATGAATTATAGCAAAAAGTTGTAAATACTGTACCTTCTATCACATTCTCCGTGTATCTTTGGGATGTTTCGTATTGACGCAATTGCAGAAAGTCTTCGATATTGAAACTGGCACTGGAATCTGCCCCGACTGTGAGGTTTTCGGCACGGATGTCTCGCCGATTCAACCGACTTAGGTTCCTCCCAATGTCAAGTTATCAGTTCGCTGGTGTCTTGTCTTCAATCTCTTCCAATCTCCAATCTCTTTTTTAATTTTATTTCTTTCACTTCCCGCTCCCCTTTTTCCTCCCTCCGCCACAAATTCGACCGAGGTAGCTTGACTTGTTCAACTTCATTACCCACAAGATCAATGGAGGTAGGGCCCTCGCGACATGCAAGACTAACAGCATAAAACAGCGAAATTGAAGACGCAACCCAACCCTGGACCTACCCCGCTAACTCCTTCGATTACATCCACATTCGCTGGCTGATCTGCTCTATTCCGTCGTGGGACGCCCTCTTCGCCGAAGCCTACCGCGTCCTGAAACCCGGCGGCTACCTCGAAATATGGGAGCCAGGTCACCGGATCTACGCCGACGACGAGAGCGTCAAGCCTGATGACGCCTTTGGTCAGTGGGCTGCGCTGTTTCGAGAGGTCGGGAAGAAGATTGGACGATCGTTTAATCTGTATGATGGCGACGTACAGGGTAGCGCGATGAGTAGCGTGGGATTTGAGGATATTGGGAGGAGGGAGTTTACGGTGAGTTTCTGAATGTGTCATCACTTTGGTCACAATGAGACTTCGACGGGATTAGGGACTAGAGAGAAAAGATGATGCTAACAAGTGAAGACACCGGTGGGCCAGTGGCCGAGGGATCCCAAGATGAAGGACATTGGCATGTTTGCGCAGGCTGCGTTTGAGCATGGTACCGAGGATACATTCTGTTTCTGGCCACGACAATCGGGTGGAAGATGGAGGAGGTCAAGGCATACATCCAACAAGCAAGCAGAGAGCTGAGGAGTAGGACAAGGAGACCGCAGTACCGGCAGAGGGCTGTTTGGGGGAGGAAGCCTGAGTGATATTGCAAGGGATATGGTCCCTCAGATGCTGCGGGTCATGCGCTGAACTGTCTGGCGTGGAAATATAGATACAGAAGAGAATTGGAGATGGAAGACTGTCCAGAAAGAATACCAACACATAAATGGAACATGCAAAGGTGTTGACGGCCTGGGGAAAAAACATTCACAAAACAGACACATGGTAGGCACACGGTTAGTCTCCGTTCGAGCCCTTGACGTAAGGCTGGTTGTACTGCCACCTTGGACTGCGTTGATTCCTCGAGTACCAGTCGTCGTTGGTGTAAAGGGCGAAGCCTGGGTCTCCAACAACGATATTCGACGGCCAGCAGGGATTGTCGGGAAGACCATAGTCAGGAGGCGGGTTGACCTCATGCTTGACGCTGATGCTCGGCTTGAAGTCAACCTTGATGGTCCCTTCCAAATGGTTCGTATTGATCCCGCCCTTGGGCGTCTTGTTGGAGCCGGTGTTCCACCTTCTCGTAAACTCGGCGACATTGTAGTCTTCAAGCATAGGGCGGATGCACGAACCAGGCCACATGGCGGAGCCCGACGCGCGGTTGACTCCATGCGGCAGATATCGCATGACCTGACCGCCTTTCTTGCCGACGTTGGTCATCTCGAAGCTGTTGTCGTCCAGCAGGTAGCGTGGGGGGAACTCGTCGACATCACACTCGGGCTCTTTACGGTTCTTTGCGTCACGCCACGAGCTTACATGTTGCCTGTAGTATTCCGCGGGACCCGGCCGAGAATCTTCGTCCTGTTTGGACTTGCCGTTAACGCACGGGATCGCGGCCCACTGGTTGTTGTGCGCGACGGCTGAGCTTATGGCGTAGCATGCCTGACCCCACTCCTTCTTGCATGTTAACTCAACAATCGTCGGCGTGGGCCCATAGACGACGGACGTGACCACCTTGACCTCCTTCATAGTCGTCGAGGCTCCGCCGCCGGCGGCCACGCACGACTGCGACATAAGCGTGTTGCGGAGTCTGCCCTGGATCATGGTCGACTTTGCCGGCGGCACCCTGCACTTGCGCTTTTTCTGGACGCCACCGCCGTTGCCGAGGCCGTTGACGCCGCTTCCGTTGCCAGCCTTTGGCTTGGAGCGGTCTGTCGGATTGGTCGAGTCACCCTTCTTGCCCGAGTACTTGCCGATGTTCTTGGGCTCTCGGAAGCTGGACACGCCGCCGGCAACGGTGCTCAAAATGTCGAAGACGCGCCTGATCTCCTCAGGCACCAGGCTGGTGTCACCACACGGGCTTAGCCACCACTCAAACGCCCCGGCCGGATCCTCGCCAGACGGGTAGGCGTACGACAACAACTGAGCCGCCGTCGTGACGGCGTCGAGCCCCGAGTCCAGGATCTTGCCCACACCCGGAATGAACTGGAGCCCAATGTCGGCGACAAGCTTGATGGACGACATGACGATGAAGCATCCGATCTGGGCAATGACGGGCAGCGCTTCAATGACCGTGTCGGCCAGCATATTGATGAACATGTTGTCACAGGAGCACCTTCCCCTGACGTGCAGCTTTTCCATATCGCCGTCCACCCACGGCTGCCAGTCAAGCTCCTGGTCGAGCGGGAAGAGGCCCACACAGCCGTAGTTGGTGGTTCGGCCCTCGGCAGCAGCCTGGTTGATGGACTCGATGCATACCGGACGACACGTGTTTACGCTGATGTCGCGGAACTTGGTTGACTTGAAGATGGGACACTTCATTTGGTTTTCGTTTCGTGTCTCCTCCCTGTGCCATGCCTCCCCTGATGGCAAGCCGTTGTTGTTAGGGTCGGTTGATCCGTCTTCCCACTCGTCAACAACAGGCAGACCGCAAGTATGATCTGGACAGAATCCTCTCGAGCACGCGAAACGGCACAGCTGACCCAACTGCACATCGAAATCGTCCCAGGCGATGAATTCGCCCGTAGCGGATGGTGGTGGGACACCCTTGACGGGACCTTCGAGTGTGCAATAGCAAATAGGCCTCGGACACCATCCAACGCCGCAACTGAACTGACAGAGATCATAAGCGTTGAAGTCCCCGCTCTCGCCCCCTATGCAGCCCTGAGCCCCTTTGGGCGGGGCGTCGATTGGGGCGTCAAGGTCATCTTTGCCAAAGGCTTGCAGGTCGACGGCCCAGTCAATGCTGCCGGCAAAGTTGAGGGCTTTCCAGTCGTTGCGGCGTGTGAACTTGGTTGTCGGCGTCATGTAGCTGACGTAGTCGCCCTTGTACAGAACCACGTCCGAGTTGGAGGCTCCGTCGTGGAAATATTGGGCGCCAGTCTTGCTCAAGATCTCGTTGATCTCGGCGTTGGAGATGTAGCCCTTGGTCTCGGTGCACCGTCCTGGCTGCGCGTCCGACTCGAGACGGGTGCCGGTAAAGTCGCACATGGGACCCCAGCACCCGTCCACCGCCATGTGGAATGATCGGCCGTAGCTAGACTCGCCAACAAAGATCTTGTTGTTGGGTACCCCGGCCTTGGTGATGATGGACAGGGCGTTGCGGGTCTCGGTCAGGTTCACTGTGCACCATGTCAGCGGTTGTTTCGTAATGACAGGCACGAGACAGGACTCATACCATGGCTGCGAATGCATTTCCCAGACGGACATGCGTCAAAAGCGTTGACGTTGCCATAGTCCCACTGGCCGTGCAGGTCGTATGTCATGTAGACGATGTAGTCGATGACAGCCGCAATTCTGTCGATCGGGAACGCCTTGAGGTACCAGTACGAAGCGGGCGCCGCGATCGAGACGGACTTGGTGCCAACCTTGGCCTTGAGCGACGTCAAAAACCGGAGGTATGCGACGCCGTCTCCTGGCTGTCCGATCGGCACGCCGCCCACCATAATGTCAGGTGCCTGTTTTTCGTCAGTGTCTGTCGCCGGATGCTTCAGTAAGGGAAGAAAACTCACGCCTGGATATTCCCAGTCGATATCAACACCGTCAATCTTCTCGTCGTTAAGGAACTGGGCAATGTTGGTGGCAAACGTCTCGCGATTGGTGATGATGGCCTGGCGGATGATGTTGTACGTCGCGGGCTCTGTCGAGTAAGCCCAGCCGCCAAACGAAATGATGCGCTTCACGCCCTGCAGCTGCTTGAAGGCAGTCCACTGCTTATGCGGATCCGTGATGACGACCTTCCAGGTGACCGGGTCGATCTCGGCAAAGCCCCAATGCATGTGCGTGTAGGACCCGTCGGTGTTGGCATTCTCGGCCTTAAGCCAGAGGCACTTGCGACCGAGGTTCCACGATTCGTAGTACCCGATGCGGGAGAAGATGGCCGGCGGCCCCGAGTTCTGCTTGATTTCGTTACCGCAGTTGGAGACGCACGTGCTCTCGAAGCCGGGCAGCTTGGTGCCAGGCCCGCCGCCCGGCGGCGCATGCACATCACAGTGGGCGGGGTAGGGACCGCAAAAGCCCCAGTTGCTGCAGCACGCCTTAAGGGGACACGGGTTCAGGTCCGTCATGTTAAACGGGCCTGTTGGGCGCTGAGTTCCCGGGACTGTAGGGCCGCACTCAGTGCCCTGTTGTGGTGGCGGAAGGGGCGATGCACCGGGACTCAGACACATGTTGTAGCCAGCCAGCATGCTACTGCACTGGATCCATCCCCACGTCTTGCCCTTGTTGTACGACTCGATCTGGTCGACCGTCAGGCCATACTGCGTTGCCAGCCCTGCGCACGTGTCTGTGTTCTGGATCAGGTACGATGCGCAGGTACCGTCGGGATTCTGCGCGGGCGGATCTGGCTTGGGCGGTGTATACGGATCACCGGCGGAGCAGCAGACATAGTCGCCCACTTGCAGTGTCGAACAAAGGTTCGGCTTGGGGTTAAATGTGGTGAAGTCGGATCCGCGGATGCCGCACTTTGCTGCGAGCGACGCGCATCCATCCCCGGCTACGACTTGGATGTACCTGCAGGTTGCGCGCTTGTGGAGGGGAAGGAAGGCGCCCCAGCCAGGGTGCTTGTGGCGGCTCCCATCCGCTCTTTCCTTGAGCCGGGGCGGTGAGCGAGACGCGAGTGTGCTGCTGTTGGTGCCTGCCACGCTGGTGAAATTGCCGCTGCTGCCGTCGTCGAAAGGAGCCGATGCAATGTCATAAAGCTTGACAGGGAGCGTCTCCGAGACCGACGCTTCCGTCTCGTCGAGAGTGGCGCACTTTCCTTGTGTCCAAGACAGGGCCGCCTTCTGGACCCACACGAGGTCGCGACTCTTGTCAATGGAAATGCCAAAGACGGTTTCCTCCTTGGTTGTCTCGCCGCAAAGCTGCGCGACTGTGCGATTGGCCATGGACGATTCACCCGAACCCAGCTGGAATCGCTCCGAGACGGCCTGGAGAGCCGACTTGACGGTTGGCTTGCCCAGACCGGGCCCGACGTACACGCCGACAACTGTCTTTTTGTGGTAGGCAGCCACAAATGACTCGTCGCAGTTGTCCTTGGTGCTGAAGAACTCGTCAAGTCCGTCCAACAGGCCCTGGATCTGGGCGCCATTGCCGATGCTGGTGCCGCCGCCAGACGTGAGGCTAAGTGCGCCGCTCGTCTCACGACCAGCAATGCTGCACGCGGGAGCAGTGTCCAGGCTGACTTGGAAGAGCGCGATGTCGGTCTTTGGGTTTTCTATTTCCGTGGCAGTGGCGTTGGCGATAGTCCTGTCCCCGGCAGCATCCGGGTCAGGTGTTAGGATGCAACTTCGAAGAAGGATGTCGGTCTTGGGGTCATCCAAAGCGAGCGGTACTGAGAAGTGCACGAGCATGGGGAGCTCGCACCGCGCAAGTCGATCAACGGAATGATAGGGCGTCCATTTGTGAACGTTGGCAAAGTCAACGCCACAAGGGAGCGGACAGTCGTGCTGATCAGGATAGTAGGTGATGGGGTCTGCAATGGGCGAGGGGTCGTCTTTCGAGACCGGGTCAACGACTTGGGACCCGTCAAGGTCGACAGCGGCATGGGCAATGGCAATGCTCGCCGCCAAGCGCAGCAAGGCGCGGCTGGGCCTCATTGCTGCCACTGCGTTGGACGTCCGAAAAGAGTGACAAAAAGAGTGACAGGGTTGGAGAAGACATGGTGAGCTTGGACAAGAAGGACACAAATGTCGTTGATATGTATAACCCAGCCAGCGAGAAAGAGTGACAGAAATTCAGTGGTCGTCACCAGTTGTCGACGAAAGCGGTACGTACCCCTGAGTTCTAGGCCCGAAGACCGGGGATCAGCGGAAGCAGGGCAGCAAGGAGTCAAGGGTTGTATCGTCGTGCATGGGCGGTGCTATCCCGCTCTGTGCGGAGTACCTTTTGCGCTGGTCACAGCTGTGCCTCAGTATTGCTTGTGGACACAACAAATTAGGGGTAACGGGGTTACAGTCTAGTAGGTCACACAAGGCATAACAGCCGCGTAACTGACCTGGCTACTGTGCCCGAGCTGTTACACGAATCAACTTTGTCAACGACCCGGCCAACGTCACAATATTGATTATTCGACTCTATTTTGCTGGGCTAAACTACGACTCTGGCAGGGCATGTGAGCGGGATCATGGGGGGCGAATCACTCATTCACTGCAGGCTCTAGAATCGGCATGCATCGGATAGCGCTCCTCCATGGCTTTACGCACAGCCGCCAAGCACTCCTCCTTTCGATAGTTGGCCAAGTCGGGCCAGCCGTGCTCGCGGTAGATGTCCTGCAACATGGCAGCAAGGCCCTCACCATTGGGGGCAAAGCTCCACTCGGCGCTCACCACCGCGCGATGACTGATGGGCATCCACTGAAGCTTGATGAACTGGCCCTTGAGAATTTCGAAGAACTCTGGGACAGCCCAAGCGGTTGCATCCCGACGCCAGTCCAGCTCTTCTTCTCGTCGTTCATCTTGGGGCTCGTCGTCGCCGTCATTGTCGTCATCGTCATCGTCATCGTCATCGTCATCGTCATCGTCATCGTCATCGTCATCCTCATCCTCGTCCTCATCGCCGTTGTCACCGTGCTCGTTGTCAAGTGTCTCGTAGTCGACCGTCGTTGCGTAATGCGCGTTCTCGATGCTGGATGGACAGTTGTCCCAATGGATGATGCCATATTTTGTGTCGAGCACCATGATCGGAGTCTCACGTCCACCGCAGGTCAGACCGACAACATGAGCGGGCGCCAACGGGGCAAACACTCCACCTTCGGTGATGATGCGGAGATCCTCTGCAGTACTGGGGCCCTCGGGGCGTGTGAGGTATCCAATGAGCTTCTGCCAGTCGGCGAAGACACAACCGGGAGCGCCCTCGGCATCATCGCGGATGTACGGGAGATGGGCAAGCAGCGACAGGACCTCATCAGACTTGCCGAGGGGTGCTATCACGGCGCTGTCCGCATTCGTGATGCTGGGCCATCCTTCGGCAGGGGGCCAGATGACCTGGGTGTCCTTGAGGTACAGCTTGGTCAGGAACTCGTAATAGCTCTTGACCGCAGCGATTGTTGCGCGGCGCGAGTATTCCATGCTGTCGGGACTCAGGATCACACTCTGTTTGTAAGATTGTAGTCGAAGTCAACCCAGTTGGTGTGATTGAGGTTGGTTGCTTGTGTTGAAATGGGACACGAGAGACGGGAGGGAAATGAGACACACCGGGACCTTATACATGCCCATGGCCTCGCTGATCAAAACAGCCGCCCGGTGCAACCTTGTGCCAAGCGCCAGGGCGGCGTAGCGACCAAGTACCGTCACACAAACTCTAGAACCAATACCCGTTGTCTAATACCGACAGGGCTCCAAGCCCGCCGTTACATCGATGCACATCTCTAGCCCCGGATGTCTGCGCACCCCTTTTCCGGGGATCCTGATACTCGTCCCGACGGATTTCCATTTTCGACGTTGGCAGCAAACAAGGCCTCCTGACCCCTTTTCACGCCAGATTCATCTTCAAGTCTTTTTCCAGCACGCTCCAGCTGGGAGAACTAAACAGTCGCTTCTCCAGTCGTTTCTGAACCTTTCGTCCTCCACCTCATTCTTCACCATGCG
>Ga0247780_1000567_pt1 | contig 33347 bp, 29 predicted proteins | sample UWRJL079202R5_FD_179927 | JGI IMG/M metagenome (GOLD analysis project Ga0247780, IMG submission 179927) | Plant litter microbial communities from Arlington Agricultural Research Station in Wisconsin, United States - UWRJ-L079-202R-5 | ecosystem: Environmental > Terrestrial > Plant litter >...
GCGAAGACCTCTCCAGCGGGATTGGACTTTGTTGGTATAGTATTGCGGCAGAGTTTAAACCAGGTAACAACTTTACTGCTTGGAATCAGATCGCAGACTGTGCCCCCTTGTGAAGTTGGGCTTTGGTTACCGGTGCTGTTGCCTATGCGCGACGGAAAAAGTGGAAGCTGTACTTTGAGAGTTCGCCTCGAATTGTCAGCGTCGACTACGTCGTGCCGGAGGAGAACCCCTTTGGCTGCCCTTCGCGAACATCCATCACTGTACACGGGAAGGTCATACGCGATGTCAAGCTGAAGCAGCTCGGTTCAAGCGGCAGCAGTGGGGGATTTTAACTGCAACTCCCAGGAGCCGTGAAGGTATTGGTCTTGTTTGTAGATATGGAAGTCAAGACTGTAAAGTTCCGCAGTGAGGAAAACCAGGATCGGACATTTCTTACATCTGCAAGGAGAAGGGAGCGTAAACCGCATGTGACATGGAGAATATACTACTCTTAGTAGCATACAAGACAAACCAGGAGCAGGACAAAAAGTCTTTGAGGGACTTATATGTTTAGCATTGGCTGAACCTTCGGCATTAATACTGGGGCTGATATCTTTGCAGCCGAGGCGGTACGGACGGCTGGGGTTTTGCATTCTGAACTATGGAGGAGCGCAGTGCTGCCCGTGGGAGGATACCGAAGTATTGTTGGTTTGATGCGTGTTACAGGCATTTCCCTGTATGGTTTGGTTATATCCCCCCTCCCTGATTCAGTCGAGGGTTCTGAGGCACAGGTTCTGAGGCACAAAGTCTGGGCCGGATCTGGGAGGTCAGAGGAAGAGATAAGGGAGGGGATGGAAGGTTCGTCTTGCGTGGTGGAGGTTTATCAGCTGCTGACTGGTGGGTTTATGTTGGCTGATCTAAACCAATTGGGAGAATAGAGCTATGCTGTGTCACATCAAGGCAGTAATTACCCCGCCTCTCTCGCGTGGAGTATAGGTCATATACGGGGAGTTAGCTGCCTGCTCTCGCCCTTTCCCTCAGACTTTCAGTCTCAGCCTTCCACTTCCTCATCTCCATTGCCAGCCATGGCGACCATCCCAGACTCAAAACTCGCTTCCCACGTCCCCTTGATAGAACAAATCCTTCCAAAGTTTAGCCTTCAGGCCGCTGGCGAACCAACCCCCCTAGCGCCAAGCTGCGTCGGACCACTCGCCAGCGCCTAAAAAGTGAAGTAAGTGAATGCAGAAGTTCGAGAACCGGGGTTGTGGCGTCACAGCTTTTACGCTAGTCTTGGGCCCGTATCCCGGGCCACGGTTCCGAATTTTGGACCAGAATATACCAGTACATGTATTTCAGTTTTGTCGGCCATCCAGCTCAGGAAGGACTTGGGCCCTGCCCCTGCCTGCTTCGTGTATCTGAGAGGACATCAACTCGGGGAATACCGGCCCACTGTGACTGTTTCCCTCTGCAGCTGTGCCACCAGGCCTAATCGATGTGATTGACGGGTTTTCTCCAGCTGGTGAGATGCCACTCCTCCTCCATCGGAGGATATATAACGCCGCAGCTACCAAGATTGTGATGCACGCTATCGGGACGGCCACGCTGATGGCGATTATGGCGTCAGTCGATAGTCCCTTTGATATGGTGCTTGATGAGACCGAGGATGAAGTCGTCTGAGTTTGTATTGCCTTGGTTGGTTCGGTCATGAGGAACCAGATGGTAGGCGAAGTCCCGCACCCCCAAGACGTCCGCTTTGACACATCATAGTCCGCGGTCTGGCGAATGAATGTGACACACACTGACGAGACTCCGTAGGTGCTATGAACGGCCGTCAGCATGGCTGGATATCTTGTATCGAAATCGAGAACGAACTGACCATCTCATGATTGGATATAGACGACACAGCGACACAGGGGTACCACCGCAGGTGGGAGCAGCAGCATCCTCACACGTAGCAGGAATGTAGCACTGTGCCGTGTCACAGCATCCCCATGATCCGGCGTCATCGGAGCTGCTGCAAATCGACTGTCCACTGCATGAGAGAGGAAAGTCTTTTCTACTATCAGAAGATACTTCCGGACCCAACTCCAGTCCTTGGAAACGCACCTGGGTTGCCGGAGAAATAGCCACATATTTGCGGATTTGCCGTCTCCCGCTGTTCGAGGTGGCTATGTGCAAAACTTGGTCTGGAGATGACAGTCGAGGCCATGGTCTTCAGAATGTTCGTAGACTGACCGCTGTAGTAGGGTGGGCAAGTTTCAAATCTCCTCATCTTCAACGACCCGGAGCGGGGTTCGTCGTGGTTCAAGTGACTCGATTCATCAACCTCAGCCGCACGGGAAGTTCCGTTGGTAAAAATCTCGGGGTTCGGGTCTAATAATTGAGTCGCCTTTTTGTAAAAAAAACCCCCTCCCTTGTCCGGCGCCCTCTAATTTGACAGGACTTCGTGTGGGAGGACCCACCTGGCGTCCCAGGTAGTGGGTTGGCCAGACAGCTGCCACTGCCCCGTTCAGATACCCAGCCAGATAGCTCGCATTGGCCAGAGGCTTCTCCTCTCAGGTTATAATGGCCTCAACGCAGCCAATTGTGTGTCACGACCCAAGGAAACGGCAACGGGTGGGTCGTACGATAAGCCGAGGGAAGCACGCCATTGACACGATAAGATGTACGGAACCACCAATCAAGAGGGGACCCACGGAAGGTGTGGACTGGCGTCCGGTCCCAAAGTGATTGGTCCCTTGGGGAAAACTGTGTATATATACGCCGGGCAACCCGGTGGCCCTAGACTAAGAACCCCCCTCCTTCAGCAACGATAATAACACTGCTTTGCACCCCAAGACTTGTGCAATGGGATATCCTTTGACTATCCACGACCACCCTTCCAATCTAGTTGACCCCCAGGACCTGCCTGGAGACCCCGAGTCAGAGACCGAAGCCCGAGGTCGTCACACCACCCTGAACCAAACAGGCCCCTAGACATACCACAATACAGCCAAGTTGGCCCATCTGCATGCAAGTGATCCAATCTAACCCGCAGTTTATTCATGTAAGGCGAAGTATGATAATATAAAACGAACTTTCTACTGCCTGCTCATTTTCTCGCTTGGGGTCTTTATTTACTGCTTTTACTACATGTTTTTACCTGCTAGGCGGAATTGTGTAACCTAAAGAAAGGGAACTTTAACTGGCGTGGCTCAAATTTTCTACTAGCCATCCTAGCACAGCTGAGCGTACCACACCATTTCCTAGCGCACCGCGCACACGATTCTGGGTGCTACAATATAAAACCTCAAGCACTACTCTTAAGTAAGCTAAATCTAGGTGTTAGAACTGCCCATCTAGTTCGTGTTGCACCACATCTTCTGCAGCTCCTAAGCCTTCATCTAAGATGTCCTCATACAGGAAGATACGGGATAAACACCCATCCTTAACTCTAGATGCAAACTTACCGGCCTTATCTCCACTTTCGGTAATCTGCTTCAGCTGGTCTCCTATGCCGTTCATATGGAGAGTCTTGAAGAATTCGTGTAGTAAACCAACGTTAAGAAGGAACAGCTATGAAACTAAACGACCGCTATGGATTGCAATCGTATTGCTCCCGTTTTCTTTGACTCTCGCTATCTGATTGTTGTGCACAGGAGCATGGTCTCAGGGCCACGAAGCTGAGAAAGAAGGGGCTGCTCTACAACCCCGCGGGTCGTGATTTGTAACGAGAGCAGTTGGGGTCTGTGTTCAATTACTAAAGTCATCACAGTGGTATTAATTTTACAAGCCCCTCTCCTCCGACTAGTTCTTGTACAGAGGACAGAGACGTTTTCTTTTGGCCGAAGCCTTCTCACATGGATGTGGTGGGACTTTAGTTCCGACCCGACTTTACGTCCGCCAGAGCTTTGTCTTTCCCGTGGCAGCAGGGCAATGCAGAGGCCTACTGCTCTGCTGTTGGCCATGGGGCATACCGAGGTGGTGGCGGCATGCCAGCCCTATGGATCACGGTGGTGCACGACGTGGGGGTGAGCCTCAGAGACCTCGATTAGATGGCTGCTGTAGCCGGGGGGTTTGTGACTTTGGCGATCGCGCTGTGCGGCAGTACGGATGGGAAGACGCTGTTGGAGAAATGTAGGAGGCGGTGGAGATCCTGGAGGATTGGGACGGGGAACGACATAGTGACCTTGGTGACTCTGGAATTGCTATCACCGCCGGTTACCGAGAGTTTGGTGTAACCAGCCTAAACCAACCCCATATCGACGGGGTAGGGAGTTTGGGTGATGGAGAGGAGAATATTATTCTTAAAAAAAATCAGATGTTATTCGATCACCACAAACGCTTAGAAAGCCCAGCAATAAACCTCGCCGTCTCACAACGCCAAACCTCCCAAGCGCGCCCCGCATCATCGCTTCCTCGTACGGCGCCGCGTCGAAATAATAAACAGGATGACTCCGGTCCACCCAAGTGTTATTAATATCTTCAACTTACATCAAACCCGTTATCGCCTCGACGAGCTCCAACAGCTCGCCACTCAGTTCGCCAACCTCGTGCAGCTCGGCCGCTGCATGAAGTTGTGCATCCCCGTTGTGACTAGACAATCTGGCTTGCCGCCGTCCTCGCGCCTTCTCCGCGGTAGCAATCTGCCATTTGGCTGTCTTCCCGCCGAATCTCAGCACCAGGAGACGGATCGCCGTGATAACAGCCATGAGCGTCCATCTCTCCCCGAGCTCCCCCGTCAACCCGCTCCCCTTGAACTCGAGCGTGAAGGCGAGCTTGAACCACGACCACCCCTTGGGCCACGTCAGCAAAGCAAGAGTCTCGTCGCCCGCCGAACTCGGTGACGCGGCCTGGCTGCTGCTTCCGGCCGCTGAGCTGTCCCCTGCACTCTCACGAGACGGCCGTACCAGCTTGTACCCACCCTTCTTGGTAACAGGATCCTTGATCTTCCGCCACTCAAACTGTTCGCGATCCCCCTTCCCGGTCCCCACCTCGATGGCGAAGCGGAACGCGACGCCCTTATCGGTGGGCACCGTGACAGCCAGCAAAATCTCGGTAGCCAGGTCGTTGGTGGTGGCTCCAGGCCCGGGATGCATCTGCGGCATCATGATAATGGAGCTGGGGTTGACACCGTAAATCATGGACAAGGCCGCAGGCGGGTCGCCCGCGGCTGCGAGGAGGGGGTCCTTTCGACTGGCACCGTTGTGCAGGATGATGCTTGGTCGGGATCCCAGCGGCCCGCTCCTGCTGAAGCCGGTGAAGTGGGCTTCGACGCGGCAGAGGAAGTCCGACTCGTTCTCCCCGCAGAGCTTAAACGTTTTGGCGGAGTCGGCGCTGAACCCGTAGATGTAGTATGCGTTCATGACGGGCTGGAATGGCCGGTAGGGGACGAATGGTCCGGTGAGCTTGGTGTTGCATTCGTTGGAGGCTTGCGACGGCGGCGGCGCGTCGTCGTCGTCGGGGGGGACCGGGCTGTCGCTTTTGGCGTTCGGTTGGTCTGCCATGTTGGGTATGGATTTGGCACGACGGGGATGTAAAAAGCACATGTTGCGATGAACTCTGAGTGAAAAAAATAACCGATTCGTAAATTATGTGATACAAATAGCGGTAGCCCTTTTCTGTGTCTCACTTGGTGGTGGCGCCAGGGATTGCCCATGAGGTCCACGAGAATCCACGGGCTGTACTGACTGTTAACGTGGGTGCAATCTTTCTGAAAGTAGTGCAAACTGTCACGGGCGATGCCCGGGACTCGCAGGCAGGGCCGAGGTTGTGGCGTCTATGGTATAAAATTAGATACAGAAGCAAGAGAGGTATCAAGGGCTGCGTAAGGAAGATCTCATATCTACCGTAACCTAGGTGCGGGGGATGTTGGGGCTATAGCTTACGTAGCACAAACTATATCGAGTGCTCAAAGCCGTTTTGGTACCGGAATGGTACGCTGTAGGTCCAAGCTGCGAAACATGTAGGGGTCAATCATTACTGGTGGCACTGCGTCTGAGAACGCCGACAGGAAGGGGGAGGGTACCAACCACTCAAGAACACCACAACACCATCCTCGGCAACTCAAATCCCCCTGCGCCTTTCTGATCCGTCTTATCTCAGAAGGTTCAGACCCTTATGGCGGATGTACCTCCCGACCCACACCACCCTTACCACCCCAACCCACCAATCAGAACGACTCCTTCGGACCGGGTTGAAACTTGTCGATTTGCGGGCACGGATTCCGCAGCCCTTGGACCACGACAACCGGGTGTGCTCCGCTGTCCTCGAGGTCTTATCCACCGTGAGAAGGTGAAGCTTTGACCCCGTCCCCCGCAACAACAAGTCGATGCCCACCGTCGTGACAATCTCCCCGATGTTTCTCGGCTCGACCCCGAAGTGTCAAGAATCTCCTTGGGAATCAGGTGGACCTGCCCCAGGTTCGGGGGCAGAGACTGGATGTGCAGGCGGCTTTGGTGTTGTGCTCTTGTTTGAGGACGGCGCAACTCTGCGTCATCGCACAGGGCTGAACTCGCTACGGATATAAGCGATGCCAGGCCTCTCCCCGCCCGCCGACTCACCCCCTTCGGCACCATAATCCGGCACATCAACCCGCCGAGGTTTCGGTCCGATGCAGCAAGCTAGCCGATCACCGAAACCCAATCTCGGCCCACAGCTTACACCTCTCTCCCCTGCCGCCCTCAAACTTCATCGCATCCACAACACTCCAATCCGTCTTCACCGGCTTCGCGTCCGTAACATTCACACTCAGCATATCGAACGTCCCGCCTTCGCCCCACGGCTTCCACGTAGCCTCCGCGGCAGCCGCCAACCCACCCACATTCGCTGCCGCCGGCCCCAGGGTCGGAACTCCGTCGAGGATAAACTGCGCCCACAGGTTCTGGAACCCCCTCCGGAAATCACCGTCATACCGCTCCACTGCGACGCCGGAGTCCATCTGCAGCGGCGTGAGGTCGGAGCCGTGGAACGCATTGGGGATTGAGAACTGGTAGCGCCACCCCTTCTTTCCCGGGCCGCGGTACGCGTCGGCGAGCCAGTACGCGGGGCAGACAAAAGTCGTCTCGGCGTAGAGGTTGTTGGCGGCCTGCTGCCAGCCCGAGGCGTACGCTGACATGGTGGTGGCAAAGGGCGGGTGCAGGCCGTCCGTGTCGAAGCGCTGCGCGGCCGTGAGGTTGGTCGGGAAGCCGGCGGGCACGGCGTACAGCTCTAGCAAGCGGGAGTAGAGCGCCGGCGGGGCCTTGCGTAGCGAGGGGTAGAGGTAGTACAGGAAGTCGATGAACTTCGAGGAGGTGGTGATGTCTTGCCGGACGAAGTAGGTCGCTTCGTTGGCGTTGGACTTGGGGTGTCAGTCGAATGTGTTTTGTGTTCCTGTGGTGTGAGAGGAAGGAAGGACTCACGGCAGACAAGATGCGCTCCCCGTTGACATTTCCTGTCAGGAGCTGCTCGTTGGGCTGCGCGCGGATGAGGGTCCCATCTGTGACCGGGATGAAGGCCCACTGGCCGTACTTGCTGCCATAGCTAGTGTATGCGCTAGCGTTTTGGAGGACCGTGGTGTCGGCGTTTTGGAGGCACTTGAAGACGGAGCCATCTGTCGGCACCGCAGTGGCATTGCCGGCCAGGCAGTCGGCGCGGCGCGCGAACTGGAGGTAGTACTCCTCGGGCCCAGTGTCGTCAAATTTTCTGGGGGAATTTCAGTAATTATTTGCGGGGTGCTGACCTCGACGGTTTAAAAACTCACGGCTGCGTCGGGAGATAGGGGCTGCTGGCGATGCCCCTCCGGAAGAGACTCGTGCCTTCGGTCCCCCCGTTTGCCATGGCCATGAGCATGACGGAGCCGCCACCGGCCGACTCGCCCGAGATGGTCACCTGGTTAGGGTCGCCGCCGAAAAGGCTGATGTACTTTTGCACCCACTGCAACGCGAACCGCATGTCGTGCAGCGCGACGTTGAGCGTTCCGTGCTTGGCGAGCTCGGAAGACGACAAGAAACCGAATGCACCGAGACGGTATTGTATCTGGACGGAAATCATGCGTCGTTGCCGTCTTTTTCCGTTGGATGCTACAGGGGGACTTTACCGGTGACCGGGGAGCTGCCATACTCGTGCTCAGGGCCTCCCGAGAAGAGTGCCATATTCGCAAGCTCAAAGTTGTTGTGTTCTAGTGCTGACATGGCAAAGTGCTAGGAATACCATGGCAAGTTAAAACTGGGCAGGTCCTGCTTGTAACATGCAACTGTGTTAGCTTTGATCAAGGCACTTGCCCACTGAGAGAATCTTATAACAGTAGCCCTTTACCCGCAGTCGGAAGAGGGCAGCTTTGGGGATCGCAATATGGCCTGTGCCGCCATTGGCCTGGCAGTGGAGCAAGTCGTTCGAAGCGCGGTTAGCCTTGCTCCTCAGGTCCTCCCTGGACTGTGTGGTGGGCGTTTTTCAAGGCCTCGGAAGAGCTTCCCGTTCAAAAGCAATCAGACTTGGGAGAGGTTCTTTTTCAGTTTTTCCAAGCTGTCGTTAGAGACATGGTCCCTCTTTCGCCCGAGAAGCGCGAAGTGTGGACACTTGACCTGCGGGAATTCTGCTGGGTTGCACGCGAGCGACTGAACTGGGGTAAGTAAAGTGTCTTATACAACCTGTGGGGAGATTGTCTGACAGGCTCAGAGGTCGCAGTATTCCCGATTCCGGATATGGATGTGTCGAGGGACGAGCGGTACGGCTACTTTCTCGCTCACTTGACGGCTCGTTATAACGCTGCCGGCGGCGACGACCTCCAACGCATCCAAAACGTCGATTTCGACCTCTACGGCCTTTGGATATTGCGTTATGCTTTTGAGGCTCATGACGCTAGTCAAGTTGATACCACAGGCCTTGTCAGGATCGCCGTTCCGTGGATCACTGAAGCCGGGAACGTACTGTGGGATCGCACGCAAAGGAATGTGGACATGGATGAGAGGCGCGGATGGCCTGGTCCGAAGTTCAGGGACTCCAAGGACTGGAAGGGCTTCAACAAGGGGTTAGGGTAGGGGGGAGGGGTCCCAGTTTTAGGCTATCTATGTTCTAATGTCCTAAAAACTGGAACCTTGCGAAAAGTTGTCATTTGAACCGGAGAGTACGATGAGTGACGGGACTTGGTACCCCTAGAGATACAACCTTATCAACGCTTACATCCTTTGACCCGGTGTGACATAATAGATAACCTGAACCACGACCACCTTATGAAGAAGAAATATTTTCTAAAGCTCTAAGTCTATTTTCCAGTCGCATTTCTTAGACCTCCCTGAATCAGACGTTTTTCTCAACTTTTAGTTCACCAACAAAAGAAAGAAAGGCCACCTAAAATTATAATCCTAAGTAAATACCAAACTATGCGACCCTCAGCTCCAGAGCCGCGAATTTGCGCTGCTTATCGGGAAGACTTTTCCCGCTGTGTGGTGCCTGCAGACTAGAAGATACCCACGGTATTTGCCAGTCAGACAGTACTTCATCTCGGCACCTTCATCTGGTGGACTTCGCAATTGTAGCAACGAGCATGACTGCAACGATGGTTGAGACAATTCTCTCGGAGAAGGATCATATCGTGTCCTTGCCGCGCACAAATACACTGCATCCAGTTGCGATGTGTGGTTAGTAACTTGGTCTCCCAAGAGCAATAGTTCTAGGGATACCGCGGGTACTCACGCATATCCAGACCCAGGCGGTCTTTGTCGGTACCTTTTTCTTTTTTCCGCCATCCTTCTTCGATTTGTCCGAGGGCTACGCAGGAACGAGTGTCAACTAGCTTTTACTCAATAGACCGGGGTCCAAATTAACCGAAGGTGAGACCCGGCACGACCAATGACGTACCATCTCAAGAGAAGTGCTGCCGAAAAGAACATTAGCAAGCGAACGAAACGGGCAGGCTAAAAGTGAAAGTGCAGGTTTATGCCACAGGTCAATTGGATCACGTGTCAGGAGGGCCAATCAGAGGGCCCAATCCCAAGGCGGGCAAGCGCCGCCATAGGATGGGGCTCATTCCGACAGAAGGGAGGAGCCAGGGGTTTCGGTAGTCGCGGGTGTGGGAGGAGAGCGCAAGAGAGCCGAGGAAGGGCTCCAGGCCATCCCAAAAGCAGTAACCGACCTTTACAGATCCTATGGCAAGCCTCAAAGCTTCGATGGGAATGGAGATGAGGTAAACGTTGGCTGTGGCACTGCTTGCTGATGGATATCCGTGGCTGAAGCAGAGATTTCACCTCTTAAGCTCTGCTTAGGTCACGTGGCGGGCGATCCTGAAATTAAGATTAGAATGGCAAGGGGATGATGCACCTACCCTTGGTGGCGGGAATCTGATCTCCGGCCAATGAGATATCCGCACTTCAGAGACATGGATTTCCAGGATCGCGAAAGATTTCCAGGAATAACAAAGCCAAAATTCTGTTGAGGCGCCAAATCGCTGGTGCCGGCTCTGAGGTTGTACCTCGGACTCTGCTAGTGAATGAAACTCGGTCGCGGATTGGTTTGCTAGGACGTGATCAGATAGCGGCTTCAGAAGGGTTTACTCTGAGCGTCGCCGTTGCTGACACCCAGAAAGACATGTTGCTCGCCCTCCTCATGCTCAAACTTATCTTGTAAGTCTGTTCGGGGCTAATGCAACAACAACACGAATGAAAACACAGGACTTACAGTCTAGGGTCTGGGAGATAAGCGTCAGGTCGGAATCGTAGCCATGGTTTCACATCTCCCACTCACTGACTCTGGTAGTTATCTCTCGGGAGGCAGTGCAGAACAAGATGATGCTGCTTTCAAGGGTCACTTTTTAGTACTTCCTCCCTTTCCACGCTTTTATTACCCACATACCTTACCCAGGACCCCCCGTTCTCCTTTATCTCCTCGGACGCTGGGCTTCATTCCGAAAAGCCATTCCCGTTCCTTACGGGTGAATCAGGCTCTTGGCAAACTTGTCAGCTACCACTGGGTACTTAAATGTACTTTGAGAAACTCTCGTGGGTTTAGCGACGGGGAACCGTGAGCGGCGACATATAGCGGGCTTGAGAGACCATTCAGCGACATCCTGGACCTCTGCCCCTCCCGGAGCCGTTATTTTGATACTCAAATCTAACTCGTTTTTCTGAGCAGTATGCAGGATGACACCATGGAGACCAAAATGGGCATGAAGGACTGGAGTTGTCCGCTTCCTGCTGGTTCCAGCAGTCAGCTCCCTTGTGGGACTGGCAATCGCTGTCTCACTCTGAGACAAAAAGGAGGGGGTGGGGGTAGAAGAGAGATCTGTGGCTGTTCGGCTTACGGCTGAGGGGTTGAACTAACCGATAAGAGCCATTTGCTTCGTGAATTTGAGCATTCTCCACCTCTTATAGATGTATCGGCCATATGTTAAACTTGGATAAGAGACGGAGATCAATGGAAGTAGAATCAGCACAGAAGTCGTATTTCTGAGTTATACCGCTATTTAGTTGTGTGAGCGGACAGCCGGTTTCCCAATGTTTGCACCGTCTCTCTTCTTTGTCTAACTACCATCTGCAAGCTCCAGGCTATATCTCCAAGGAAAACATCTCCAGGGGAAAAAAAAGCAATACACATTTTTCAAGACCACTCTCACAGCGGTCTGTCAGTCACCTTATTTGGCTGCTCAAAGCTTCGGCCATAGTCTATCTAAGACCGTTAGAGATTCAGAACCATCGCAGATAGCCGACATGAAAATGTTCAAGCAACGATTGTTCACGTCCAAGACTAGACAGCATTCGATAAGATATAATTGGTCCATCAGCCCACCCTCAGATCCAAAGAGTACGCCGGTGTGACCGCAAAGCTGTGGGTCGGCGCAAGGGTGGTGCATGACAGTCTGCATCGTTGGGGCATATTTAGACTGCTCCTCCTGCATGACATGGGGTAATCATTAGCCACGTCGCCGGGTCGCTTGCCAATGACATACTAGCTTGTTTCAGGCGTCAGGGTGGCTGCGGGACGAGGACCTACCACAAAAGGTAAATGGAAATTCGTTTGCTGGCAGCACATTTTGGCCCGACTAACGGGGCATCAGGTACTAAGATATTTAGATTGGGCTCTCTCGCTCAAGACGGGCCGCAATCTCAGCTCACAACACTGGGATACATGATGCGACATTGGAGCCTTATCGGGTACAACACGCCGTTGCCAAACCTCGGTTGGAGGCGGGCCTCACCACCATGGAACGATTTACTGGGGAAGTTGATGAGACTCCTGGTATGTTTGCAAGCTAGGTCAAATGATGCCATTGCGGCCATACAGTGTGTTGAAGCCTAAAGCGCACATCGCATACATTGGAAGGGTAGCGTAACACTGCCTCAGAAGCCGAGGGGTAGGTGGACTGCGGACACGGCCGAGATTCGCACTTTGACATCGGGCATGGTCGCCCATTGCAGCGCTGACACTGTGCGTTGTCGTTTGAAGCCTCAAATCTCTGCATATTCAGCGCCCCATTGCGCCCTGATGCTACTCTGGTAACTTTGATGGCGCACGAGATCCTGAGGTTCCCCTTTCTGAGCCCTACCTCACCGAGCTTGCAACCAGAACCCTTCGCCCAGCATTGCTATGCTCAACCCATCACATCCCGGATTAATCCCTTGTCCCATCGCTCGTGATCAACAAAGAGGCGATGGAGTCGTTGTAATTTGTCACTTCCCACCATGTCGTCTCTGGAGCCGCCGACCGTGAGCGCGTTCAAATGGCCTCCTATCTTCTCTCTCCCTCGGACCGTCACGGACGAGTCTTGGAACACTCCCTATGTGGAATTCGCGGAATTCGACAGCGACTCTGACGACTCTGATTCCGACTCTAACGGCTCTGATTCCGACTCCGACGATTGTGGCAATGGCTCCGGCGGCCTGGACTTGAATGTACGCCTAGTGTCGCGGTTTATGAGACGTCGGCCCAGAGGCAGGAAAGGACCAGAGCAGTGCCATCTCAACCAGGAGTCCGTTGTCTCCGGTTTCTGCGAACGCGCGTACAAGTACGCCTCGAATGAGCCAGCATGTGTGCCTCCCTTCATCGCGATCACCGACGTCAGGAGCAACGTCGGCGTCGGTCCGGATGGGCATGGAGTCGGAGTTCCCAGGACGCAGATTGGCGGCCGAACACCAGCCCAACTGACCGAAGAGCTTGGCTTTTGGGTGAGTGCGGAGGCTCCCTCAGTATTGCAGGCCTTGACTAGAAACTAACACCGGAACTAGAAGGCTCCAAACATACCCTCCGGTGAGAAGGCTAGCACTGATTTGTCGGAAGGCCCCTTCATCCGGGCTGACAGGGTACTGGTGTATGCCATCTCCCAGTTCTTTTCCCCCAAATCTTTTCATACACTCTAGATCCAGCCGCTGACCCGAAAAATAGATACCTGTCGAATATGGATGCATCTGGAATCCAAGTACTTGCAAAAATGGCGCCGATAAGACAAAGGGAGGCGCTAATCAAGTTCTTCTACACTCACATATGCCCTAGTCCTTGTGTTAACGTGAGCTTGAAGGTAAGTGCACCTGAACTAGCCACATAGCGCAAGCTATAACGTTAGCTCTAACAAGATATCATCTAGACAAACGGTATTCCAGGATATACAATGCACTTGAGTATACCGTTCATAGCCCTTCGATACCACAAAAGCCTGCGCGAAGACGTTCGCAAGCGGCCCAGTGGCGATAGTCTTAGGAATTCCTGGATTGCGGAGTGCTTGACGGCTCAGTCTTATGGCAACAAAGCATCGCCCAAAAAGGCGTGCATTTACGAAGCCCAGGCGTCAGTTTCGCTGACTGGGACGGAAAATTTTGTTTACACTGTCTACGGAACTATCGACACCTACTACGAATCCAAGTCGGAGCACTCAGTCAAGGTCTACCATCGAAACTGGAAGGAAAATGGGTGCATGTGGGATCCTTTCTTAGGGTGGACCTGTGTCTTAGACAGACCTGTCTGGGAGAGCAGACTTTACTTCCTGATGATCTGGAAAGCTCAACTTGCTAACGCTGTGCTGGAATGGGATAAGCTCACCGATGAAATGAAGGGGGCTGCCGACAAAAGGTATTGCCAGCGACCCCTATACCGTCTCCTCCGGTGTATCCAAAGCTTTCAAGAGCTGCTGCTAATCCTGACTCAGATGTCTTGGACTGCCCGAAACTGGGACCGGCGTCAAAGACTTCAACACTTGGAACGAAGAAATGCTTCGCCGTCTCTCTCATTTCAGCACCCTTCTATCAGAAACAATTCAAGATTGGGACGAGTTCAACAAGACTGACATTGGCCACTTCACCCATGATGGAAATGAAGAGCGGATCTCGCACCTCGGAGAAATCACGAAATCCTACTCCAAACTGAGGAAGAGACTCACCAGCCTAAAAGCGCTACAACTGAGGCTGTCGGACACCAACAGGCAAGAAGTATGGTGCATCACCGCATCGGCCGCCCTGCCATTGATCGGCACATGCGTATAGGTACCCACTGATATTCGCTAACGCCTTGCTCAGATCCAAAGCTTCTTCGGCTTCCAGACCTATAATGCCGCCGCAAATGCCCTTGGCGTCACGCTCATCCTACTCGTAAGTCACCAGAAGGACAAGAAATCGCAAGTGGAAGATCGCGCTAACCCTTATTATCAGCTTTTCACCCCCTTTACCCAGGTCACCGGCATGTTTAACATGCAAACCGGCGTCCTCCCTTTCACCGCGAACCCTCGCAACTTCGGCATCTCCCTCCTCATTTGCGTGCTCGTCTATCTTACAGTCTGCGGCTTGTATTTCAGATGGGAATTTTGGAGCAGGATCATTTGTGCTGGATTCAAGAGCGCCAACTCAAGAGGCAAGACCACCAAATCGACGACAGAGACCTCGACTCCAGCCGAGACTACGACTACAGCTGAAATTACGACGTCAGCCGACATTACAACCCCTACAACTCAGCACCCGCCCCCATCATTGCCACATCTCAAAGAATCTATTGAAGAGACTGGGGATTTAGGACTTGGTAAACCGAGCAAACAGGGTATCATGGCGAGGATTTTGCCTTCGAAATCTCCCGTTGGTGATGACGACCTGGAGAGTGCCAGGGTGTCGTGAGCTATTTCCAGAATTGTCGTAGTGTTTTCTTTTTGCTCAAGCGTTGTGGGCGCGGCCAGCCGTAGTCCGCCTTAGCCAATAGCCAGCGCGCATGTATACTCAGGGGGCAATGCGGGCTTTAGATCCACATCTGCCCCTTGAGTCCTCGTCTAATTGTATTAGTTAGAGTTATTAAGGCTGTCGGTATGATAGTGTCCAAGTAGACTTACAAGTATAACGCCTCTGACTCCCACGGTGTCACGGTTAAGGCTATTATGGTTGAAGAATAGTCATTCAATTACCCGGAAGCGCAGGAGTTTCTCGCCCTCCTGCTTCAACCAAGCACTTACTACCCCACGTTGAAAATCGAATCCTCCTCGAAATCTTGATGCCAAAACCGTCTTTTCACCGTTGCTGAAGCCGGTGGTTGAACGCCAAAGCCGTTGAAGGCGGTGGTGGCCGAGCCGTTGCGGAAGGTAAGGGGTTAGGGGCGGGAACTCTTTCCTCTCGAAATCAACCCCGTGGCAAAAGACCTCCTCTCCTCAAAATCGCGGTTCTTCCTTCATCCCCCCTCCCATCTTCCCCAGCAATCGCAGTTCTTCTTCCTTTCCTTCCACAAGGTCAAAACCAGGTACCAAATAATCGTCACCAGCTAAGTATCGTAAAAGGAGCGTTTTGCTAATGATGATGATGCTGACAGTTAACAAAAAGTAGTCTGCTCGCCTCCCCAGCCTCCCCCGCCCCGAGATAATGCCGCACTATCACTACCAAACCGTCAGCCAATCGATCACATCGCGATGATCAGTCAGTCTTTAAAATCCTGTAAATCTCGAAGCGACCTGGCTCTATATAAGGTACGTTCACCGGCTGCGGCCGAATGCTCGCTAGTTATACAGGCAGTAGGGTAGCGTAGGAGTTGAACATTTCGATTAACTGGCGGTTTGGCATGGATGGATGGCGGACGTCCTATCCTTATAGATTACGCGTCATCTGCTTTCCATCGATAGGAAACTTTAGCCGGAGTGGACTGAAAAGGGGCCTCTGAGGCTGTGGGGCGGCGGTGTATGGGGTCACCCTAGCTCAGGGAAGAATCAGGGGAAGCTCAGGACAAATCAGCCACAGCTCACTCAGGATGACGAACGAAAAAGGAAATTTCGTGTGCCCAGATTCTTCTCAGATAACCAGGCTGTTTTAGAGCGATCCACACAGAAAGGGACTTGGGAACGTGCGGGGTTGAGAGCTATGTATATCGGGCGAGATGTGGTTCGGGATGTGGACGAAGGGTTGTTTGAGAATGCACGGGTTCAGAAGGTTAAGATTGTTTAGCAGCAGAAGGTATTGTAGATGAGATATCACCTGTTCATCTCTCACTGACCACCCCAGGCAGTGGTATAGTGCGCCAAGTTGAAACATAAATCCTTACTCTAGGGTCTTAATTTCCCTCATTTGCAACGCTATTGTCTATTTAGATCGCCTCTAAGACCTCCGATCCTATAACACTATATGGAAACTGATTTCGAACTACTCTTATCCTTCTCATCCTCCCCACTGATCCCAACAAACATCCAGGACTGATGCTGGCCCTCAATCGGACGAGAGGGCCCAGAACCGATAGTTGGTAAGCGACCACTCGAACCAGCCGCCTCCATGTCGCCATGGACGTTCTGTTCGTTGCCATCCCCACGCGGCGTCATCAGATCGGGAAACCACTTCGTCAGAAGAGGCTTCAGCGTCATATTGCAGGCAATGACGACGGTCGCGTTTGTCTCGATACACGACCACAATGCCGTGGGGATGTTGTCGAAGTGGAAATCAATGCTGTTGGCGGTAATCTTCAGGATGTACACCCGCACGAGAGAGAGGGCGCAGATACTGAGAGGCGGTCAGTCGGGCTGGACATATACGGGCACGTAACGCAGAAATAGACTCACAAGAAACCCATAGCAAACAGCACAATCAGCAGCACCTTCTGCCTCGTCTGAAACTTAACACGGATGATAACCGGCATCGGCAGCAGGTAGATCAAAAAGTCGATAATGACCTGCAGATACGTCTTGGCCCACCACAGGTTCTTATGGTGGCAGTAGGCGCCCTGGGACAGGACGTCAAGATCCCAAAATGCCTTCAGGGGCACGCAGGCGGTGAGAACCATGATGATGGTGAGGACATTGTAAGTGACCACGATGGCCATGAGCGCGTAGGCGGTGCGGCGGACCCAGGGGACATTCCAGATTCGGATGTATAGCATTGTGATGGAGATTTGGGCGCAGCAGCGGCTGAGTTCGTAGAAGAAGATGGTGTACCAGCCGGCCTGGAGAGGATTAGTCGGGGGGAGTGGGAGAAAGATGGAGTGTGTTTACTTTGTTTAAGGGGCCGAGATTCTCAGCCGGGACAAGCCATGAGTGCTGACCGTGGCCAAGATACGCCTCTGAAGCACCAGTCAGTCGTCAGGAGAAACGAAAACCACATGGGCAAGAAATGGGACGTACCGTGGATGAAGCCACCGCACATAGCGACAGTGAAGACCTGCGCAGCCAGGATCAACCAGTCCTCCCAAGCCAAGACGTTGATGATCACACGGCGGGTATAGAACCTCAGGGCGACGAAGACAGTGCCAATGACGGCCGTGATGACCGCGCAGATGATGATGTCAACCTGGTACGAGCGATCCTGGCCGCCGGGCATGCCAAGTGGCCCCTGACCAGGGTTGGTGCCCGGGGGCGGCGCCGGCGGCGGCAGAACAGACTCGTCGCCGTCGGCCATGTCGTCTGCAAATTAATCCACTCGCCGTGGATAAACTCCGTGGAGGGAGTCCGCGGGTCGGTGGACACTGCGGACGAGCCAACTTTTAATCGCCAAGCGGACAGCGCAAGTGGGTTTTCTGTCGCCCAAGACTGGGGGAACTTTGGTTCGCTCATCTTGGCTCTGCGCACAATTGCAAATTTATGGCGGGTCTAACTGCGAGGTCATTACCGCCTTGGCGGATTTTATTCGTTCCCAGGCCGTCGTGATCATCCACTAGGCCTGAAGGACTTTAGTCATTGTCGGGCACAGATCGCACGGACCCAGTGACAATTGCTGATAAACCTAGCCTAGCCTCCCTCGGTGTACACCTCTGCCGGCATTATAAACGTTAGCTTGTCAAGGGTGTTGCTGATTGCGGCTTGGTGTGGAAATTTATGGAAACACTAACAGTGGGCCCCTTGTTGAGCTAACGTTTATAATGCTGGCGGAGGTGTAGAGTAGCATCGAACGAACCTGCGGGGAAGAGTGTGCCGTGGTGTGGATGTGGAACTTCCCGTTGTGCTCGTGTCAAGCATAAGCACCAATCTCGGAGCTATTGCTCGGACATAGACTAGGCTCCCCACTTTGCGTCACCATTCAAACTGCCCACTCTTGAATCGCCGTCTTCAGAGCAATTGGTCCATACCTGAGACCTTTTCTGCGATCGAGTTTCGCCCAAATACGCCCGACGGCATGAGCCACACCATGTAATGAATGGGTCGTCGTTCATGCGCATTGAGAGTAGACCCAACAGACAGCACGTCATGGACGCAGATGCGGATGCGCTGGGGGTGCCGAGGCCAGTGTCGAACAACGCCGGGGTCGCCGCCGTCGGCTTTCAGGACACGGGCAAGTGCGGTATGGACTATGCAAGCCGTGTAATAAAGCCGTCCCAGCCGCACCTGAAATTACCAACCATAAAAGCTCAGCTTGCCAATCTTAAGCGGTTTCTCAACGGTTTATGAGGGTTTTAGGGTAGGACAGCAGTGCTTGCCTCCAGAAAACCCATAAAGTGGGTAAAACCTGCCTGATACCTATGTAAAATGTTAGGGAAGAAACCTGTGAGCCGTCTATGAATCGTTTACAAACCCAGCCGCTCACTTACTGGAGTGAACCATGAGAGTTGAACTCATTGGCGTTAGAAATGCAGTGATGGCCAGAAAGATTCAGTGTCGGTGAACGGTGGTGGTCGACGACCATACTCAGACCTTGCCCTTGTCCCTGAAGTCAAATTGTTACCAAATGTCGGCATCTCGGGCTGCATGATTCTCACCTTTTTTGGTGTGCACAATATGGACCACTCCGCTGTCCGTGATAGCGTGGTACATGGATCCCTCCTTCTTCATCTCGTCCGCCGAGCTGATACTCTCCCAGCACGGCAGACAAAGCCTCCCCTGGTTGGTATCGACGTATGAGGAACTGCCAATTCTGCCAAAGCAGTTCCAACACTGGAGACAGCCGTCACAGACGATCGTTCCGGCTGGGAGAATACGGAGCTTCTCGGTCTTGCGGCTGGCATTGCAGATACTGCATGGGTGCGTGCAGTTGCTGCAGAGAATCCACCCGTCTTCCTTGAAGATGACGCGGGATCGCAGATCTGGTCGAGTGTGGCACTTGCTGCACAAGAAACATTCGTTGTGATACAGAAAGTCGGCTAAACCCTGGTCAGAATATCGAGAGGGAGACAGGACAAAGTAGGTACGTACCTAGCTTCGTGATTGAGACTTCGTCGAGCAGCTGTTTTGCCTGTCAGCTGCTGTAAAGACGCCCGTTATATTTGTGTTATTTGGTTGCATTGGGTCCTTACCTTGCCACAGGCCTTACACTGAAGTTCTTTATTCACCACGCTTAGATTAGTGTTAGCTTCCCCACTGTGTCCAAATTCATTAACTCCCAAATATGATAGTCGGCTCCTTAGATATGCTCCGTCTGTGACATCGACTGATTCCTCTTCCGGGCGGCTGGCAGCCATTAAGGAGTACATCCCCTCTCCTATTCGCGGTATCATAGGAAGCAGCTCAGCGGAGATACTAATGTGTTCGCGGGGAGGGCGTAGGGGACAACGCTGGGAGGACTTGACTGGTTCTCCTGGCTCAGGGTATTCTGGCTCCAATATGACTTCCTCGGCCCTAAGCGCTACCTGGTAGTGCTGCCCGTTCTCAATGTCTCCAATCGTAATCGGCATGGCAATGACGGACAAAACTGAAATATCTGCCAGACTGTAGCCCGAAAATACCGACCAGGCATGTGATCGAGGGGCAGTACTGGCGAAAGATATGTCGCAATCGTGGCGTTTTTCGTTCCTGCGGTAAACCCAAGACTTCTGAAGTACGTTTTCGAAAGTAAACCGGATGATGCTGCCATTGAGTGGAGGCCTTGGTTTGGCTCGGCGCTCCAAGATTGATACGCCATCATCATCTCTGTCTTCGACATGTTTGTAGCGGATTGTAACTGTCTCGGCGCTTGGACGAGTGGTAGTGAGACTGCATGCGTCGAACGAGTCCTCCGACTGGCGCAGCCTATGCTTCAGTTCCGCATTATCCGCCAGCACTCTCTCAATAAGAGACTGTAGTTTCTTTTGGTTCCGATGTGCCTCGACGTCCGTTTCACTACCAATGTCAATGAGCATGTCCGTTTCCGTGCCGATACAGGCTGAGAGCTTAACTCACCATTGCAGAATCGTCAACATGAGCGTCAGCGAGAGCTTGTACCGCTGAATTTTTGCCATATGCTCCTTGATTGGCTTCGAATACTTAGGCCATGAGGCCATCGTCCAAGCCTTGCCCAGTGGCAAGCTCGTCAGAAACACCTCAAAGGATGAAAACACCAGCATAGCATCAGCAAGCGTGACACGCAGTTCGTCGATCTGGATCAGTCCCCGGCGCTGGTTCGAGTAGTCCAGGCATTTCAGGAGCCGCTGGATAGAGCGCAAAGCGACTTCGGTATGCAGCACTTCGGCCAGGATGTCTTTGACAGTCTGGGGGGCATTCCGCATTCCTGACAGGACCTCTAAAAGTTCGCCGACCTTCCCGGCTGCAGCGAGAAGGCCAACAACGGCCATGGCGATGCTCAGTGGGTCCATAGAGGTGTCATTGGGCGAAGTTCAGCACGGTGAAGGCGAGATGCGACCGGGAAAGTTCTCGGTAAATACCCCCCTTCCAGAGCGAGACGAGACGGCGCCTTTATTTCTCCGCACTGCCTGAGGCACAGCCTGAGGCATAGCCTGCCCAGCCAGCTCACCTAAGCCTATTTAGGCGAGAAAATATAAACGGATGATTGGTTAGATGTACATCTCCAGGTCTTTTGTTTCGCTGCCATCGGGCACACTCGATAGTAGGTGGTGCACGGCAATCTGCTGAGGTCGCATCGTAGACTGGACAGTTCGGCGGGCTTCTCCGAGATTCGACAGCACGGCGGGCGTATCTGACACTCGGCACCTTTAGCAGCACGTCACTTATGATGGACTCACCGAGGGTCAAATGGTTGTGATCAAGAAGTACTTTTATTTACCCTCATATAAGCAGTCTGACATCTGATAAGACTGCTTCAGCAGGGCATACCGTGTCCCGAAGACTGAATCTAGCGTCGTCCCGTCATGAATTCGATGCTGAATCTGTATCCATAAGCTGCGTGACATCATAACACATTGTTCTCGCTGTGTGAAGCCTCAACAGCCTCAACCATCTCTAACCGCGAACCAGGTCATACCCTTCAGCTCTTCGATAGTACTGTCTCTTAGCCACCACCCATTTTCCTTCTCGGCCGCTTCGACATGAGATTCATGGGCCGCCGCTGCTTTCTCTTCGGGCGTCGGCTCGAGGGAGACCTTCTTCTTCCCCTTTCTAGATCTTCCCTTATCCTGCTTTGCTTTGCCAGTAGCACTCTCCTCAGGCTTTGTAGACGGCGAGACATTGGCCGGCTTTACTAAAGTCGACCTCCGATCTGACCACTCAAATAATAGCTTCAACCCCAGTAGTCTATCACGGGACCAGCCGTCCAGCCCGCTTCGAAGCACGAGCTTTGCGTCAACTGCTGTGGTCGCCCCCTCGCCTTCACCGACCCCACCGCCAGAGCCGAGACGGTCCATAACCACGGCTCGTTCGGCATGTGTAAGGCTCCTCAAAGCCTGTAGTGAGAAGAACCACTCCAGCGGATCCGAATCTGCAGACATGCCACTGCGCCCGAGTGCTCGCAATGTTGCAGGGTATGGGTTTTCGTGGGCTGGGCGATGTCGAAGATACACGGATTGGGTTTTACGGAAGTCTTCGACCAGGTGCGGCGAGTGTTCGAAGTCGATGGTTTGGTTCCAGAATCCCATCCCGCCAGCATCTGTGCTGACCCGCAAAACGTCCTCCAATGGCGGGAGGAGGCATGGGGTTTGCCGTCGAATCGTAACGGTTGCGGGACCCTGAGTGTCCTGGGCTGCCGCGGCGGCAGCAATAACAGCAACGGCTGACGGCGAGCTCGCCTTGAGTTCTATCTGAACTGGAATGTTGATGGGCTGACCAGTTGTGAGATCCTTGGTCACGAAACAGCGAGGGTCAGTTGCTAGCACCCAAAAGTGTCGAAACGCCTGAAGGTGCGACCTGTTGTCCTGCACACTGGTTGGGAAGAGCGGGTAAAAGGCTACAATGAGAGACGCCGTGGCGAGATTGCTGGTGCCAAAGGTGGCGGTGCCACAACCCAAAAAGAGGGCACCAACAGCAAGATGAGCAGCAAGGTGGCTGCCGTAGGTGGTGTTTGCGTCGTCTCGTCCGTGTAAAGACCTCAGCCTGCGAAGGACAGCGAGATCTCCAGTGCCAGCCATCACCATAGCACAAGCGAGGGCGAGCAGATCCATGCACATGCGTGCATTGCCCCGAGCCAGCTCATTGTCGAAGTTGCCAGGCGGGGTTCGAACAATCCGAATGAACTGGTCCAGGTAGTGAACCAACAAGTCTCGAACTTGAGGGTTAGCTGAGCCGGCAAAGCGTAGACCGAGGGCCCAGCACAGCCCCGTAACAATCGAGAAGAATGGTAAGTCCCGACTTCGTAGCTTGGCGACGTTCGTCAGTCGAGACCTGGACCTGTATTCCGCAGGCAAGCCAGCTTTGATCCATTCGAATGTTGGATCGATCTCCTTCCATAGGATGATATTCTTCGCCATGGTCCTCAACAGTAGAATGTCTGGGCGAACATAGTCGAACTGCAATATCGAGTCAGGGACATCAATCTTCCGTGCGACAATGTGGTCCTCTGACTTCATGAAGATGAGCGCAATTGCAACAACAGCACCAGCAGCGGACCTATCCAGCACATGCACCAACTCCACCCGTTTTGTTGATGTGGCAATTGTAAGGAGCTTTTCCGTCAAACGCATGTCGCGCAATCCCTTCAGATCGTTGCCCTTACCGAGGTTGATGAAGCCAAGCGCGAAGCCGGCGGCAAGGCGATATCCCTCGTCGCGAAGGGGATCTTCTTCTTCGCCGTCGTCAGTGTGCTCAATTTCCGACATCATAATTTCACTCATCCGGCGGTGTTGGCTGTTGCAGTAGAGGAGACCTATGCCCATGACGCCAGTGGTCTGCGTGTGCTTGGAAAGATTGAGCTCGGCCGCCCCCCGAGGCAGCATTCGGGTGACATGGACTGACAAGAGCCGGGTAATGAGAGAATCCATGGTCCCAATGTAGGAGGCAGCCAGGCCGAGAAGGAGACCAATAGATGTCATTGTATGCTTTGGTGTGAGGTACTTGAACGCTACCCACTTGGCAACTGACTTCAGGTGGCCGTTTAGTCCCAAAGCAAGGAGGAAGCCGGCGTGACGGTTGCTCAGGTCCTGTCCGGGCTTATTGTACAGAATCCAAGAGGTGTCAATGCCCTTGGCGTGCGGAGATATCGCAAGCCCGCCCGCAACGCCTTGGTGAAAGAAGGCCCAGTTGATTTTTTCCTCGGTGAAGAGCGTCTTGTCGACGCCGACAGTGTTGTTTGAAGGCTTGACGATGCAAGTGAGGTTGAAGCCACCAATGTGGTATTTCTGAGTAAGCAGCGGGTATCGCAGCGAGTAGTAGAGCAGGCCACGCCCGGCAGGTATCGCGAGGGTACCTGTTGCGGCGGTAGTGGCCAACTCCTTCTGTCGCTCCAGATACTCTGAGTCGGTCCACTCTTGTCTTGGGTCTAGCTTGAGAACACGGGGTTTCGTCGACGACAAGATGTTCTGTGCCTCATTCAGCCGCCGATCCTCTCGGAAGAGTGAGCGCACCACAGCCTGCCTCTCGGTGCCGTCGGTTTCCTCGGCATGGTCAGGCAAGTCGCCGAGATGCTGTGCCAACATCCGGAAATCCCACTTCGCGACATGAGGTGGAGCTTGAGCATCGTTTCCGTTTGCGCGCCAGATCTTTCCTGGCTTCAGAACTCCTGCCATGTCAGTCCGGTTGACGAGAGCGAGCAAATCCATTGACCATGATGGTGGCGGGTGTGGCTGGCACATGAAAATGACGTCCTGTAGGGGCGTCAAGACTGCTTCTGGGAGCGTTTCCAAGATCTGGGGTGTGAAGCCGCATTCGTGCATGGCAACAACCATCTCGACGTGATTCTTTACCGAGCTGAGAAGCCCAAAGAGCCTCGCGAACATGGCAGTGCGGGGTGTGAGGGCATCCCACAGCCGAGAGCGAGAGGTTTCTGCTAGTAAATCCCGGCTCGCCGTGGCATAAACCTTGGCGAGTGTAGGGAACTCGCTCGTTGGCTTGGCGGTGAGGTGTGCTTGAATCCATGATAGAACACAATAAGTATCAGAAGGCTCATCGAGGTTGGTGCTGAACAAGGCCACTAAGAAATGGTCAGTGGTGCGGTAGACCAGCCCGAGGAATTCTGCCATACCTGAACCATCGCTCACGTCTGGCTCTGCTGGCATTCCAAGAGCATACAGAGCGTGGAACTTTGGCCATCTGAGCCACTTGGCGAGTTGGCAGAGAAGCCCCCTCAGATCGCTGGAGTTGGGGGTCAAGTCTTCGGGGGTAAGGATGATAAGCCGTTGCTCCTCGAGAAGGAGGTGAAGACCCATGGTAATGGCCCATGCCGCCATGTTGCGGCTCTCCTGGTCTCTATTTACCGCGGTCGGAAGATAGCCTTGAGGGCCAAATGCCGCCGCGCCATCCGAGGAAGTGAGGTACTTTCTTGCCAAGTCGGTGTGCACAGCGATGAAGCTGCTTGCAGTGGACAGGGAGCCGTCTGGGTTGCGTGGGGTCTCCAGCGCCCCCTCCTCCAACATCCACTGCCAACCCTTGTTCCTTGCCCAGGACGAGCAAGCAGACGAGTTAGGGGCGGTGTAAACGTGCATTGTCTCCCAGTTGCTGTCCGGGGGCAACTGGGATGCGCTGCGTCCTTGGGGCCGTCGGAGTTCACCGCTTCGGGACTCTAGGGCTAGAAAGCTGCTCAATACCAGAATGACGAAGGATGACCATTCAATGTCAGCGGGTGGGTGCGTTGAGCTTCCAAGTTTTGCCGCTTGAAGCCACCGCATGACCTGCCACCAGCCGGCTAGAATCTTGTCCGCGAAATTCGCTGGCAGGACACCGCGACAGGCATTTATTGCCCTTAAAACTTGATGAGATGATGGGCGGAGCTTCACCCGAATCCGGTGGTACTTTCCATCTCTCCCCTGAAGGTCAAGAATACCACGCAGTTGGGGATGACAGAGGGAATCGATCTGTGTACCGGTGACTCCAATACCTATCGAACGTCTCCCGCGAGCCTCCTTGTCGGTTCTGTGGCTCCCAGCATAGTCAAGGCTGGTTAGGTTGTCGTAGAACAGGAATGGCAAGGCTAGCTTTGTCACCTTGCTCCAGGGTGACTGAAGACTGAGCTCTCGGCCCCCGGTTTTGTCTTCGGAGAGTATTATCATCGTTTCGCAGCTGTCGCCGCCGTCAGAGATCTTGCACGAATCAACAACGCTTTGGACCCTCCTAAGTTCCCCAAATACGATGTTGATCGAGTCAACCTCCTGTGCAGACTTTGCTCTTCCAGCTTGTTGTTTTTCGACAAACAGCGTCAAAAGTTGGAGCCGCTTATCCACCGGGTCCTGAATACCGACAAGTATGGAAGTTCGGCCTTGTTCGTCCGTCGCAGTTGGCGGTCCAACGAGAACGAAAACTTTGGACTGTGTCCGCGCCGGCAACGTCGAAAGTGAGTACCGTACGTTGGCATTGTCGACGGGAATGCTATAGATCTTGGTGAAAAGCATCTCGTGCGTAAGGCCCTCAAAGTCATGGTCATCGAGACCCATGTTGTGAAATCCTTCAAAATCGCCCCCTGCTCGCAGTTCCTCGAGTAAGTTGTCAACGGGGGCCTCGGCGAGGCTGTTGAGGCTCTGATTAAACGTCCCGCTGAAGCTTGGGAGGCCGTAGCCGCCGCTTACTCTTCCCCTTTGGCTGCCATGGGACTCGACTCTCCTGCTGCCATGGGTCGGGTGCGGGGCTTGATCAACAAATGTCGACCTATCCTGGGAGGCTGAGAGATCGGCCCTCGCTAGAAGCGAGCTCACCCTCCGCGACTGCCTTCGGGTGGCGTCACTGCCCTTTTCTGGGTCAAGGGAGCTCAAGGCGTTGTCCAAGACCTTGTCATTCTCCTCAATCCTCACGCTCTTCCTCGTCTTCTTGCCAGGAAGGGTGGCCCCGAAGCTCTCCCTCATTGACGGATGCAGTGGAGTCGCTGCGCCGCTAGCCAGGCCCGGTGCCATGGAGCTTCGTCGACGAGATGCGCTGGGCTTTTTTTGCTTCTGCTTCCCAATGAATGGGTCTTCGTGTTCGAGATAGGCGAGCTTCCATACTGTGTACATGTTCACCTCACGGTTGACTGTTACCGCAATATTGAGACTGCGTTTTCCCGCTGCGGGTTCAGAATCGAGGTTGAGCTCCTGCACATGTAGAATTTCCTCAGCAGGGTTCAGGAAGAGGGAGCCAGCGGAGCTTCTTCTGCGGCCGGGCTTTCGAGACTTTTCAGTCTGGGCGACAACCAGCCCGATCTCGAGTAGGGGGTCGGTCAGGCAGACGAGACGCGGCCAGTGACTGTCGGGGGTCTCCATGGGTGGTTGCCACATGTTCTCAAGCGTTGAGCTTAACCGCAGGGGCAACATCTTCGGCTTTCCGAGCGCCTCGGTCGAGAACTCCGTAACGTTCAGGCGCGGGACGGCGAGGGCTGAGACCTGCGAGGACAGGAAGGAATTCGGCGGGACTTTGGGCATTCGGAGTGACATCGGTGCCGTATTGCTCCCCCTTGACTTCCGTTGTATGATGACACCGCATGGTGCTGCGCAAGCTGACTCCACCTCGAACGGCATGTGGACGATGTGACTCGTGCCGGACAGGAAGAAGATGTGTGCCTGGGTTTTGAGGAACACGACGAGAGCTCGCGAGAGCGCGGGCGGAGGGGCCTGACTCGGCACAGGTTTGCGATCGTGCGGGGCATCGGGTTCAAGGGTGGCATCGTGGCTGTCGGCGGAGGCGGGAAAGTAGGCAAGCAGGGCCTGTGTGACGGGTTCGTTCTCGATGCTTGCCGTGAAGCTCTTGCGGAAGATGCCGCCGCGGGACCAGAGCACGCAGTTTTCGGTGGTCAGAATCTCGTCCACGTATTCCGAGCCTCCTTCGCGGTCGACGACCACCTCCCAGGTGTACGAGGACGGGGGAGCATCGGGCGGAAGAATGCCTTCTTCGATCGCATGTCGAAGACTGGTGGGCTGGTGCAGCCCAAGCGAGGTGACCGACGCCATGGCGGGCAGCGGGGTTTATGCGAAGTGGCAGCGAGCGCGGGGATCCGACAAGGGCCGGAGACAAGCCATGTCTTCCGTCGAGTGTCAATTTGTCGTGGCGGGCGGTTTGGAGGGGTCGCTTGAGCAGTCGCTTTTTTTGCTAGGCGTTGATGCGGTTCACAGGAAGGCGCGTTTCCATCGCACGCGACGAATAGCGGAGCTTCAGCCAATCATTGCCTGCCCCACGCCGAGTCAAACCCCACAAACCCTGGCTAAAGCGCGGCCCCTAACTGATACAAGCAAACGCCTTGCTGGGAAGAAGCTCATTTCCAGTGCTCGTGAATGCTCTCCAAGAAAGTTGTAATAAGTCAAAGCCCTACTATGGGTGAACTCATTGCTAGTACTAACCTAAAGTCTTTTTTTCATTGCGGCTGCCTTGACTTTATTCATTCTTGTCAGAGCACATGCCGCTGTGTACCAATTTGAGGGCGTGCTTTAGTCCAAGTGGGTCCCGGCGGAGCTCTGGCGTGACGTAGCTCGAAGCTTCCAATACCTCTAGAGCTCCTGAAACAAGCATCGATCGTCCTGTAGCTTCGCCCTTCCCGCCGCCCACAACGCCATGAGGCTGCCCCCAGCTCTCTGATCAATATGACGGAAGCTTCGCGGGAAGCGGGCGATAGCGAAATACACGATGAGACGGTAGCGACTCCTGCCCCGGGCGCGGACGCGAGTACCGACCGAGAAGCAGAATCCACGACAACAGCCTCCGAAGCCGAATCCCACCACCAGGCAACCGCGGGCGACGGCGCCGAGTCGGTCGGCGACTCGGCAGTCACTGGGGATCGTGAGGATGATGACGGCGACGATAACGGCGATGGCGACGACGAGGAAGAGGAGGAAGATGAGGACGAGGACGAGGATGACGATGACGATGAGCCAAAGCTCAAATACGCCCGTCTCACACCACATCTCGGCGCAGTCTACAGGAACGGCGATGCCACCAGCTCTTTTCTTGTTGCGGGGGACAAAATGGTGCGTCCTGTCTGTTCCATATCGTTCGGTGGCTGTTCGACTGACCTGTACGCTCTTACCAGATCCTCGGGACACATAATGGCAACATCGTGAGTGTCACCTCTCCCAACCCGTCGGCCTTCCCCTAACACGCACCACAGCACGTCGTTCAACTTCCAATATTCCAATCCTTACGCGTCTACCATGCCCACTCCGCATCGGTTACGGGTGTATCCATCTCCCCGTATCCGCCTCCACTCCCGACTTTCAAGGCCGAGACGGCGGCGCGAATAGCCTCCCAGGCCACAAACAGCCCGCTGCGACCAAGCACGGGTACCGCCGAAAGCCTGGCATCGCCCGCCGCGGCGTCGAGAAAGCCACCAAAGGACCATAATGCCGTTCCCAACACCCCATCGAACAATATCTACATCGCAACGTCGTCAACCGACGGTAATGTTTGCGTGCAGTCTCTGGTCGACATGAAGGACGTCCAGCTGCGAAACTTTGCTCGCCCAATACAAGCTGTGGCGCTCTCCCCTGAGTACAAAACCGACAGAATGTACCTGTCTGGCGGGCTGGCAGGACAGCTGATTTTAACCACGGGTGCTCCCCAGGGACGGAGCACCTCGACCACGACCGGTGCGGCGGCGCAAGCTGCAGGCTGGCTAGGAAGCGTCGTCGGGGCGGGTACTGGCAAAGACACTGTCTTGCACTCGGGGGAAGGAACCATCAACGCCATCAAATGGTCGTTGTCAGGGAGATACGTGGCATGGCTGAACGAGCATGGTATCAAGATCATGCGCACCAAGCTGCACCTCGAAAGTGCCGATGCGGACGATGCTTGGAAGCGTATCGGTCACGCCGAGAGGCCGCTGGGGGAAGAATGGGAGACCATGGCCAGTGTCTGGAAGGGCCGAGTCGAGTGGATTGACGAGCAGACGGTTGAATCCGATGAGATTGCTAAGGAACCGGCGGATGCGGTCATATCCCCCGCTGCGGAGAAACTGAAGCAACAGCAGTTGAAGAGCAACAAGGTGATCGAGCGATTGCTCGTTGGGTGGGGTGGCACAATCTGGATCATGCATGTCCACCCCAGCGGTGTCGGCACTGGCAAGAACGCCGGCGAAAGGTCTGCTGGTAGAGCGGACATCGCAAAGAAGTGAGTAAATACCCTCGTTTCAGTGAGATATGACTAACTATGTTGAAGGCTTCGGTTGGATTGTATCATTTCTGGCATTTCGTTATATACCCAGAACCTATTATTGGTTCTTGCTTTCTGTTCGAACGACAAAGAGGGAGAAGACGACGAGGTAAAACCGACGCGGGGCCATAAACATACCTTATCAGCCGCTTCAACAGCCAGTCAGCCTTCAGGTGGCGTCAAGCGCAGGCAAAACAACTCCCCGCCAGAACTTCGACTGATCGATCTCACGTCACACGAGGAAGTCTACATGGACGTGCTCAGCGTAAGCCGCTTCGAACGCCTGTACTCAAACGACTACCATCTGGGGGTGCTGCCCGCCCGCAATGTGGCTGCGGCAACGTCAACCCGAGGAGCCTTGGAGACGCTGGCTGGATTCGGTACCGACATGCTGAACGCTGCACTCAACCCAAAGTCATTGCTGTTCAACTCTGGAGCCAGCGTGAAGAGCAAGGACAGCAACGACGGCGCTTCGGGCACCTCGACCTCCACCCTTCGTTCTGGTCGTACCTCGGTTCATCCGAATCTTGGGAAGCCTGGTTTGAAGATCTTCATCCACAGCCCATACGACTGCATCTTGGCGACGCAGAGGGATCTTGGTGACCATTTATCATGGCTTCTGGAGCGCAAGCAGTATCGGGAAGCCTGGGAATTGGTCAATGAGCATCCAGAGATTGTCGGCTCACCAGAGCGATCGTTCGACCAAGGATCGTCAACGCCAGACCGGACGCAGGGCACAGATGACTTCTTCGACGACACCGCGTCGGTGGCTGATGGCCTCCAAAGCTTCTACTCCTCTGCGGAGAAAGAGAAGCGGCGAATCGGAGAGCTATGGGTCAAACAGCTCATCGAAGATGGCAACTGGGCCCTTGCAGGGCAGATCTGCGGCAAGGTCGTTGGCACCCCTGACAAATGGGAGATGTGGGTATGGAGGTTTGCTGGTGCGAACAAGTTCGACGAAATCGTCAACTACATACCTTCAGAGTCAACCCACCCCCCAATTCCCAAGACCATCTACGAAGTCATACTTGCACACTACCTCAAGGTCAACAAGCCCATGTTTCGAGATCTTCTTGAGAGGTGGCCGCCTGAGCTGTTCAATGTGGGGGCGGTTACAACAACCCTAGAAGACCAGCTAAAATACCGGGAGGTACGAGAGGACAGCATTGAGGATGGTGAAGTCGGCCGAGACTGGCGCATTGTCATGGAAGGCTTAGCGATGCTGCACGAGGCCAATGGACGCAGTCGAGAAGCTTTGAAGTGCTACATCAAGCTCCAGGACGCCGACTCGGCGATGAGGCTGATCAAGGAAGGCCATCTCGCGGAGGCAGTGGCGGACGATATCCCAAGCTTTATCGGTCTCCGAGTGCCGCAAGGCCGCCGCAGAGGCATGACCCCGAAGGATCTTGAGGAGGCCACCTCAGAAGCCATCACGTTACTTGTTGACGAAGCGCAGCACGGGCTTGTGAAACCGGAAATCGTCGTCAAGCAGCTCCAGGAGAAAGAGCTGAACTTGTACACTTTCTTCTACCTGCGAGGCCTCTGGAGAGGGGAAGGCATCCACGAGCATGGTCAAGAGTCACGCGCTCGGCTTGTTTCCGACAGCCAGTCGCTGGTTGACAGCTTCGCCGACCTTGCCGTTCATCTTTTTGCGATTTTTGATCAGCCCTTATTGATGACGTTTTTGAAGACATCGACGGCATATACATTCGAGAAGGTTAGTAACTACCCAGTTCCCATGTTGGATCGATGACAACTAACTGGAATAGGCCGCCCTAGAGTGCGAAACTCACAGCTACATCCCAGAGCTTGTATACCTGTATTCCAAAACTGGCCAGATGAAGCGAGCGCTCTATCTCATCATCGACCGGCTTGGGGACGTCAGCCGCGCCATTGCATTCGCCAAGGAGCAAGATGATCCTGACCTCTGGGAAGATCTGCTCAAATACAGTGAGGACAAGCCTCGGTTCATTCGCGGCCTTCTTGAGGAGGTTGGCACAGCAATCAACCCGATCAAGTTAGTGCAGCGCATCCCGGAAGGCTTGGAGATTGAGGGCTTGCGGGAGGGCCTCAAGCACATCATGAAGGAGCACGAGATCCAATACAGCATCAGCTCAGGCGTGGCACGCGTGCTTCGAAGTGAGGTTGCCGCGGCGCAAACCCTCTTGCGCAATGGACAAAGGAAGGGCATCAAGTTCGAAGTCGTTGTTCAGGCTGCGGACCACGTCGATATCGAAACTACCGATGTCCAGACCATAGGAGAAGACGGCAAGGAGGACAGTCTTGACACTTCGGAAGTTCCGCCCAAAACACCCAAGGAATGGAAGCCTGGCCACTGCGCGGAATGCATTGAACCATTCATTACATGGGAGAGAGAAACGCTTGTAGGCTTTGCCTGTGGTCATGTTTTCCATGTGAGGCATCTGCTTGAGCGGTTGCATCCAGGGGAGGGCGTGGACGAGGACATCGTCGGGGCTGTTGCAGAGCAAAGGACGCATCATTTGGTCGGGACGAAGGTCACCCACGCCAGGTTATTGAGGGATAAGATTATGGGAGGGTGTCCTGTGTGTATAAATACGGATGTTTCTTTATGAAATCGGCGTAGGATCCACGCTGGAATGGCTTGGTTAAATACATAGTCAGAGGCTTTTATAAATGCACAGTAGGCGGCAGTTGCATTCAGAAACGCAGTATTTCGGGGTATGGCTTGCATCGTTTGCATTGTGAGATGTGGGGTTGGAGGAGAAGAGGATGAAGTTCGACGAAAAAGGGGTAATCGGTTTGCAGCGGCAGCGGCATCAGATGAACGACTTCCACATTGCAATTCCTAGGACTCATTTCCATCAACCCCAATCTTCGTTATTACTAATGTCAGTGATGATCTTTCTCTTTTTTTCGTTCGTCTAATTGCCCCTATGTGTGGGTGGACGTTGAGGTGCATTTCCCCTGCCAGGTTCCCAGTGTACCGCGTCAAGGGTTGCGATTACAACCCCATCAAACAATAAACCAATCCAGTCGCTTTAGCCAAGTGGTTACGGCGTTGCCCTGCTATATCCTCGGATTAGCAGTACAGGCAATCTCTTCGGAGGCGTAGGTTCGAATCCTGCAGGCGACGATTCTTTTTGTGTCCCGGCCACACACAGCTTCCCCACTTTTTGCCCCTATTTCCCCGTTTGAGGAATTCCCTTGCTGCCTCCGCGGTCATATTCCCGACGCAGTGCATTGCTTGTCCTCTTGTAAACAGGTATGCAATTGATTATCCCGGATGGTGAGGGTGAGGGTGAATGTCATCGCTTGGGGTGATGTTGTCATGCTAACACTAAGATGAGGGTGAGCAAGAAGTCTTGCACCGCTCACATCTTCATTGCCGGATGGTTGGCCTTCGAGTACAGACCTTTTAATCAACGTTTCTGAAACGAGGGTTTATCTTTGTTACTCCAGGGCTCATCAGGGGTTCGGGAGCAAAGAGACGGCGAGTTCCAAGTTTACCTGTCGTTTGCGGCCCAATGGGAGTGAGTCCAGTCCACTAGAAGTCGCGACCCCACAACCGATCGACCTGATTGCCGATCACAATTTCCACCATTCCTCCTCGACCACCCCCCCATTTCCACCACCACCACTCCTTCAA
>Ga0247780_1000568_pt1 | contig 33331 bp, 32 predicted proteins | sample UWRJL079202R5_FD_179927 | JGI IMG/M metagenome (GOLD analysis project Ga0247780, IMG submission 179927) | Plant litter microbial communities from Arlington Agricultural Research Station in Wisconsin, United States - UWRJ-L079-202R-5 | ecosystem: Environmental > Terrestrial > Plant litter >...
TTACACCACCTACATACTTCACGGGGCTTTCTGCGGTGCCTACGCCTTTTCCAGGCACAAGCGGAAGAGAGTAGTTACTTGGCAGCACAAAATTCCAAGCTAAGGCCTACCTGTGTAATTAAGGGATTTCTAAGGAACCTATGATTTAATCACATACAGATACACTTACATCTGAACACTACCTGGGTTATTAAGATATTCCAAGACTGCTCTACCCACCCTCAAAGCCTCCTCACAACAGCATAAAACGCCCTCTCACCCCTGACGCCATCAACCGTGATATACGCCGTCAGCTTCACCACCACATCCTCATCCCTCGGCCGACTCACCCGCCCATTATTCGCAATCACATCCGGCCGTTCACTCTCCCACGCGACCTGCACCCCATTCACACTACTCGGCAAGTTAATATTCCCCCTCACATCATCCAACCCCTGCACATTCAACGCCACCAACGCCGCCGTGACCCGATCCGCCGCCGCATCACCACCGCCTTGCCCCCCTCCCTGCCCCCCACCCCCTTGGCCTCCACCCCCACCCTGCTGCGGCCCCCTCGGCAGACTCGCAACCTCCGCACTACTCAGCACATGATCCCACAGCCTGAAATTCCTCACCGACCCCGCCAGGTAATTATCCCTCGAGAACACCGACCGTCCAATATAATTCGCCGTCGTATTCCCCGTGCCAATCGCCCCCGGCGCGGGAATCGCATCGCTATTCGTCCGTCCCCCTAGATAATTCCCATCCTCGTAAAGGGCTATCCTGGCATTGGCGCTGTCGATCACGAATGTAATCGTCTTCCAGACCTCCCGCTGCAAGGGGCGGGTGGTGCGTATTTCGGCTTCGTCCTGGTAGGTATATCGGGTGATGGCGGCGCGCAGCTCGGGGTCGCCTGTGGCGAAGATGTAGCCGTTTCCGTAGCCGTTGGCGTCGGTGTTGCCGAGGCCGAAGAGGAAGTAGTTCCCGGACTGCTCGGAGCGGACGAGGACTTCGAGGGACACCGAGATGGAGTACTTGTCGCGCATGAGCCCGCCCGGGAGGGATATGTAGTCGTTTACGCCGTTGAGACGCACGCCGTCGTGGCCTTGTAGGCGCGGGGCGTTGATGTATTGCGCGTGGCGGGAGGCGCCGCTGTAGTCGCGCGCGGTTGTGCCGGACGTTTCGTTGAGGGGGAGGTAGAGGAGTTGGGCGGCGCGGGTGGGGAGGGCAAGGGGGAGGAGGAGGAGGGTGGTTAGGGGGCGCATGGTTTGGTTTGGGTGGTGGTCAGGGGTGGTGGTGAGGGGTGGTGGCACGAATTGGGGGATGGAAATGGGGTTGGTGTTGATGAGGAGCGCCGCTGTGGAAGGGAAGATATCTGCGTTTTGGGATGGCCAAGCCAGGTACCTGGATCGGGGTATTTATGCTGGCACCCCTTATTTACATTTCTCTTTTCCCGTCCTTCCATCGTCTTCGGAGAAAAACAACCCATATTGCTTCGGATCTCTGGGACTTGACTGCCTTGTGCTACCCGGCCCGCCTGATACCGGATAATGAGCTTCCAGACTCCTTGCTGGCAGAGTGCAGAGTGTATTTGAAAAGATGATGTGAGCAACACATCGCTGGCCGAGGGAAATGGCGCCAGCTATGATATCAGATATCTGTTTTGATATCAAACTTCACTTGCTCATCGAGGCTGGAATTAGCCGACCCAGCTCGCTTACGCCCGCTAGAATGCGACGGTGCATATAGCAGCCGCCTGGCCAACGTCGTAAACAACCCGGATAGGGCGTAGAAACCCCCTATTGGCCGATTCCGCCCACATAACCGAGGTGTGCCTGCGGGCAATATATTTCCCAAAACCCGGTCCAAAGGACGGGGCCGAAATTCAGTGGGACGCCACACCGATCCGACCTGATGGGACATGACACGACATGTCGGTGAACGGGGATAAAAACATTGACCCTCCTGTTGGAACATTTGTGTTGGGCAGACCGGTGGCATTGACGATTTTGGGGCAGATTTCTACGGTGTTCTCTGTTTTTTCGGGGGTGCGCTTGGTATAGCATATAAGTGCGAGATTAGTGAAGTCGTCGGGACAGGAAGCGGGTGGAGCGTCTGAACACGGATGATATTTATCCGACCCAGTTTCCTGGGTGCTTGGCACCGTGTACATTCGTGTTGCGGATCTTTTACAGCCCGGACTTCCGGCAGATGATATTCAAGGCGCTGATGGCGCCATTCTGAATTAGTAGCAGGGATTGTGGAATATTATCTAGTCACTGGGCCTAAGAAGGATGGGCAAGATGCCGAGTTCCGGAGTCACCCCTCATCTGGCAAAATCCCTGGTCTGCTTACAACGCACCTCACACATGTTTCTCGCCAGCCCTGTCCTCAACCGGTACATTGGATATCTAAGAACGCTTATCGTGGCGTCAATTGCTGGACTGCTCGCCTTGTCTTGTCGGGCAAGATCCATATCTCTCTGTCCATTATCATTGCGGTGACGCCTAAGGCTCCCATATCGGCCTCAATGGAAAGAATTGCTGGTCGACTGTGGAGGACAAGCTTATTACGTCTCTAAACTCTACCATCCAACAAAATAAGGTTTTCCTGGCGTTATTGTCGTATATTGCAGTGGTATGCAAGCCATGAACGCTTGACGTTGACAAGAAGGAGACGTTGCCAGGGCGGGAGAGAGGGATGGGGGATTAGGACGAGACAATTAGTAGCAGTTTTAGGGCCGAATGAGGTTAACCATTCGATGATGGTGGTGGTAACGAAGGAGGGGCGCTATTGAGATGCAAGTTCAAGCTTCGGACTTGATGTGCTTGTGGTGTTGTGTTTTGAGTATTGTCGCTGGCCGCAACTTGATGCTCGCACGCCAGTGGTTGACTTTACCCGCCGTGTAACTCACTTGCCGCAAGCTGACCGCACTGAATGAAGCAGCTCCCCCGACGAATCAGCCAGAGACAACTCTAGAAATTCTTGGAAGAGTTTCAGGGGTAGAGTAGTGAGCAACTCAGCATTTCGAATCAACATCACTCCCACAAGCTTACACCCATACCTTGGAACTACTGCCGGCCTTTTTTAGGAAAGTGGTTAAAATATCAGAGAATGATACTATCTCGAAATTTATAAACGACTAATTAGTAAGTCTCGCTCTTCGCTTTCAAGGCGCTTTCCAAGCTCCCGATCAAACATGATTTCGGTCTTCATTCCCTTCCGTTCGAAATTGGAAATATGATATCGCTTTGGTCTTGGAAGATCCAAGTTCAGCTCGGTACCAATATACATGGGTCGCCCATAGATCGTCGCAGAATTCGTAACGAATTTTCCCAAGAGGGTTCCCTTCCTAAAGTGGAATATAACACAAAAAGGAGGAGAATTTGTCGTTGAAACTAGTGGTCGTCAAGTCCGCGTAGCCTGGGTAATGGATGAAAGCAAGCATGCCTCCGAGACAGTTTTCGTCCCTGTTGTTGCGAGGCCGCCATTAGTAACCATAGTGGCAGAAAGTGGGAATCTTGGATTGTTAACTTACACCGAGAAATGACAAGTCGTTCCCTGGTCAGGTCCAACAGATGAAATCGCGTCATTCCCTCTGATGATGTTGTCTAGGATGACCACCTATGAGTCAGCGCTGAAAACCTAATTCTCGGAGCAGGGTCACGACTTACAGCAGATTCTGTCTTCAGCTACAAAGTGTTCACACGGCCCACCCCAGTTGATGTCCTCGCAAAAATATACGGATGGGCTTGCAGCCACAGCCCTGGTGTCGACTGTATTGACGGTAGTGGTGACGTTACTTTTAACCAGACTGAAAGCCCCGCGCTGCTGAAGATGAGACTCGGACGGAAGAGACATCGAGAGGTGAAAGAACCCCACGAGAGTCAGGATATTGGCGAAGCTGAGCATCATGGTGACTTGCTGCTGGGGTGGTATGGAATGAATGTCAAGTAGATTGGGAAATGTGTGTAGGTACTGTTTGTTGCGTTCTAAAAGTCTGATTTTCTGCGGCGAAACATGTTCTTTTATAAACTCATCCCTCCCCCAAGGCTCACTCGGACAAGCTCTGTAAAAGTTACACGTAAGCTACTCCATAAAGCCTTGTTCCTTGGTTATTCATGCTCCAAGTTTAGATCACTGCTGGCAACTGTTTCCCGTCTTGAAGACGCGTAATTAATTCTAATAGCAAGTGCCACCTAACTGATTAATTCTACGTCGCTAAGCTACCCGACGGTGTTGAAAGCCTTCGTTTCCCATGCCCAGGGGACGCCAAGTCGGGAAAACGCCGCTGTCGTACAAGCAATACAAGCGCCGCACGCCCCGCCACCGGATAAATGGAAAAACCATGGCATCTGTGCGAATGCGCTAATAGAGGCTGTGTCCCCAAAAAGCAGACATTAAAACAGTAAGGCACACAGTCGAAATTGCCAGGTTGTACGCGCACCGAAGAGTGCCAATGGTTGGGAAACTGCCCGCTGAACTCTGGGCTTAATCTCGTGTTAGTTTATGAGGCAAAGCGAGCTGCAGCTCTGAAATATTGATATTTGCGAGGCTGCTTCCGAATGAATCTGCCCGCCCAGCCGCCGAGCGTGGAAGCTTAGGTACATTCCCTGGAGGGCGGCGCGAATCCTTTCAACAATAAAGGAAAAAGAATCAAGTTAGTGCCTGCCGCAATGCATCGTCTTGATTCCTCGAGAGTAACTTACTCATACAGTATGTAAGTGATTCCGAGGCTAGGCTTAGAATTTTATAGACGATTGCATTGTCGAGTGTGTTCTCTAGAATAGCGGTCCTCATTGACTAACATTTGTAGCAGTTCGTCTAATCATATGAAGGTATCCGCCATTTTCTGTCCAGTCGCTGCCGTCATCCCAAATATCTTCAATCTACCCTTAACGGAGATGGGCAATGCGATGCTCCCCTTTTTCAGGAGCAACTTGTACCTGCTCTGCTGTCCGACTTGCAGGGAGGGCAGGGCAACGGATCGTGGCTCTGTTATCTTGGATGACGTCAACGAGCCGGCAAAGGCATTCATGTTGTTTCAGCAGACGAATTATGATCATGGGATATGGCTCCTGAATGAGGGGATGCATCAGTTTACCCTGCGCGACGGCAGGCAGTTTAGCATTTTTACCTCGCAGTATACGCCGGAGCACGGGGGGTACGCGTTTTCGTATGGGCCCGGGGAGGATCGATTCCAAATTGGGAAAGGAGGGAGGAGGGCTATGACGAATGGGGTTGATATTGTCATGACGCATGGTCCGCCTTTGGTGCCGAAGGGGGAATATGGGCTTGATGTCAATGGGAAGGGGGAACATTGTGGGTGTCCGATGTTGTATGAGGCTGTGAAGACGGCGAAGCCGAGGGTGCATTGCTTTGGGCATATTCATGAGGGGTATAGAGTGCAGTAGGTTGTTTGGAAGGGTGAGGGTGAGGGTGGTGAGTTGGAGAAGGTGGAAGTTGGGAAGGTTGAGAGGGATGGGGGAGGTGAATATTTCGCAGAGAAGGGGAAGACTTTTATGGTCAACACGGCGATTATGAATCATGAAGAGGGGAAGGAGAACAATAAGCCGTGGGTGGTGAGCTTGGATTTGGATTGCGACTAGGTAGTCATGGAAGGATTCTGCCTCCTCCAAAACGACGGTATACGCTATCCACATATGGCATATATTTTAATGATACTGGTTTGGATAAACCAGCAGTTGCTTTACATCCAACTACCCCAATGGATTTGGTAGTTTTAACATTTTGCAAGGGTTAGGGTGAATCGCCCCTTTTTGAGGGCTAAAATTGCAGTGCTCCAAGTTTAGGTGCCCGCCATTAGTTGGCACCAAAGTGGCTTGTGCAACAACCACCAACAGGGACTTCGATATTCCCCTTTGAGATTCCCGTGCCAGAAGACCGCATGTTGGCTTGCGCAATTTAGAATAAAAGGGTGTCACCCCCGCGCGGGGTTCCATCTAGTGTCTTGGATGTTCTTTGAGAGATTGCCTGAGCAGTTCGACGTGGAAGGACATCGCGCCGAGACTGATCCCATGCACACCGGCGCTCTGAAGATATCCCGATTTTTACGCCCCTCGCCCTCACTTCACCATGGCGTTGTTCCAGTTTCCCCCGCCAGAGTCGGAATCATTCTCACCACCTTCGGAATCAAAACATTGTACAATTTCGTCACAGTCCGGATGATGTTTCGACGACTGAAAGCACAGGGTGTGGTAAGTGTCTCACTCTCTTCCCTTCAGATTTCTGCTGATATCCTGCACATTTAGCCCATGATGCCTCATTCGTTTCTGTTCGGCCACCTTGCCATCGTCGCAAAGCTCACAAAGGGGATGCCGAGTGGGATTAGTCCGCAGTATATCCCTCAACTCATCGAGGAAAACTGGCAGACTCTCTTCCCTGACCTCCAATCGTGCCCCGGTCTGTTATACCTCGACATGTGGCCGATAGGACCGCCCATGATCTGGACAATTGATGCCAGCTTTTCGGCCCAGAGTCTCAACGACATGCAACGAGTGGTCCATCACCCAGACTCTTACAGCTTTCTGGATCCCGACACACAACTTGGATCTTTTCTACGCCACCGGTCCTGAATGGCGCGCCTGGCGGTCCCGACTCAACCCAGGATTCTCACCCAAAAACATCATGTCATTGATCCCCATCATCCTCGAAGAGGTGGCCGTTTTCCGTGACATACTCCGAAACACCCCAAACTACCAAGAAACCCGCGCAGCCAGACGCCCTCTTCATCAACGCCGTCCTCTCCCAACTCAAACTCTTCATCTTCGCCGGCCACGATACCACCGCCGGCGTCCTCTGCTGGATTCTGCATAGCCTAGCCGAGCACCCCGGCGCCGCAGCCCTCGTTCGAGCCGGTTTATCTTCCCTCCCCTTCCCCTTCCCCCATCTGTCCCTTCCACCGCCTCCCACCTGACACAAACTCTTCCATCTACACTTAGAGTTAGTCTCCACCCTCGGCCCCAACCCCATCACCACCCTAACAGCCACCCCCCACCTCCTCAACTCCCTCCCGTACACCTCCGCCTTCGTCAAGGAGGCCTTCCGACTGCACCCCTCCACGGCAGCGATTCGTCTTTCCCCTGGAGATTTCACATTCACTGCCCCCTCCCCATCCGATCCCACCCAGCAGGTGCACTACCCCACCAAGGGGTTCATGCTCTTCGACGCCAACCTCAGCGGGATGCGCTCCCTTTCCGTATTTGCCAGGGCGTGGGAGTTCCTCCCTGAGAGGGGGCTTGCACTGCCGGGGGAGGAGTTGTATCCTAGAAGGAAGGGAGCGTGGCGCGGGTTTGGGATGGGGCCGAGGGGGTGCATTGGGCAGGAGTTGGTGATGGCGGAGTTGAAGCTTGTGGTTGTGGTTGTGGCGGGGGAGGTGGATGTTGAGTGTGGTTGGGGGGAGTGGGGTGAGAGGAGGTGAGTTTGTCCCTAGCCGCCTGCACTTCCTAGAATACGCTCTTCTTGGGGGGGTTTGGGGGTTTTATGTGCTAACGAGATAGGATAGGTGGTACAAAGGGAAGAATCACGAGATGGAAGGGCATTGGTGTTACCAGGTGGGCACGGCGGTGCGACATTGCAGTGAAGGGATGCCGGTGCATGTGAGGTTGAGAGAAGGTGCCCGCTGTTGAAGGTTCGCTCTTGCCTGCAAATGCAAGACACGAATCAGATCGGAGGCAGAGTTATACTGGTACCGCAGATGATTGGTGACTTAGAACCAGTTGGTTGAGTTCCAACTCGCTCTATCACCTGCGCCCCTTTTCCTCGCACTTTAGCCGGCGGATGAATTGGAGATTCTCAACGCATCACAACCGCAAAGTCCCAATTAACTAGAACTCATTTGTGCCTTGAGTGACCGGTGCCTGCCTAGATGCGGCGCAGCACATCATAACTACCTCACAACGCCAGCAACTGAGCCAAGAAACTCCCCCTCAGCATCCAATCCCTGACAGAGACGGCTGAACAATGGCTCGCACCCTCCTCCCAACCCTCTTAGTCGCGACCCTCTGGTCATGGCCCTCATTTGCCCTCTCCAACAACTCCATCGAAATCGACATCATCTCGCCCGCCGCCGGCGGTCACTACCGCATCAACCCCTCCCGGGGCCTCGCTGTTGTCGTCGCCGTCCAAAACAAGCGCGCCACAGACCGATACGGATGGTCCTTCTCCTACCAAATCCGATCAGTCACTAACAGCACCGCCGACACAGCAGCCTGGCCCGGCCAATCCGCCTATTTCGTCCTGGGCGGTATCGGAGGGGGCTTCCAGGGAATAGAGCCCAATTTCACGATTCAAAACGACGAGCATCTGTACATCGGCCTGACTCACGATTATCTCTTCGACGGCAAGCCCTACCAGCCGATGCTGTCAGGGGAGTACATGTTGCGCTGGGAGGTCAAGACCGGCCCGACGTGCTATTTCGGGGAGAACTCCACTTCGTTGAACGCCGTCGGGGACTACTTTGGCGAGGGCCTGGTCGCCTTCACTGTGGCGGACGACGCGCCGTGGCCCGAGTTGCAACCTACGCCCTGTGCGTCTGTGGCTGGCCAGGTGAGCTTCTCGGCCACGGGGGCGTATATTAGCAACTGGATTAGCCCGGTGGGTACATACCAGCCTCTTCCTTGTGGGGTGACGGAGAAGGTCACCGAGTCGCCGGACCCTTGCCGTGCGACAGTCGGACCGGAGCAGGCGAGGAGTATTTCGAGTATTATGACTTGGGTTGAGGGGCCACCAAGGGTCACTGCGCCGCCGGTGGCTACTGGGGCAGATAACGCGACGAAGCCGAGCTTGGGGTCTTATCTGCAGCCGGGGTTCGGCGAGTGGTTTATGTTGTGGGGTTTAATGCAGGGGCTTGGCATCATTTTGTGATTGTTTTCCTTTTTTCGAGAGATCTGCTTAGGCCAACCATTCTGCGCTGCCTTCCATCATGGTTGGCGCTATTCACAGAAAATGATAAAAAAGATACCTAGGTTGGCCGCCTCAAAGTTAGGCAAGCGTTCAAGCAATGGCGTTGCGAGCAGTTCTGGGTTGGGGTTGTGAAAGGGGTTCACCCAGTTCCGAAGACGTGCAACGGCCAAAATGCTTGAGTTGGTTTTGTGGAAATGACTCGATCGGAAAATGCCTAGCGCTATCGCGATTGATGTTATGAACAGGGGATACTTTGAGGCGTCCAATGGTGTGACGGCGGGGTTCAGCCTCCTGTAACGTGACGGAGATGAGTGTGGGGGTGGCCACCAAGTTCAAATACCCACGCGTGTTCGCGTTCCGATCCACGGGATTTTCTCTTCTTGGCAGACCCAGTCGCTCGTTCGTACTCCAGGTCAAAGTTTGAAGTTGGAATGATGGGCCGCATCGCCGTGTTCGCAACGACTGCGTTGGGGCTATTGCCCACAGCGCTCGGCTTCGACGCTCCCATTGGCCCGCCAATCGGTTTCCCCAACGACTTTCCGCCCATCGGAGGTCAAGGTTCATGTGCTGGAAGGGCGCTGGACTATCTCACCTGCCACTATCCACAGTCACCCGCATGCATCGAAAAGGTTGCCGTCCAAGCCGCCTCGTTTTGCAGCAGCTACCTTTCCAAGACAGCCACCGTGTTCAACACCGTCACCGATGTCTCAACAGCCACTTCAACTGCAACCGAGGTCTTCACCTCCGAAGCGACAACCACCGAGACATCGACATCAATCTCCGGAGCCACCGAGACCGAGACCCTGACCTCGACGACCATCTCGACGTCGACCTTTTTCATTTCAACTTCCTACGTCCCTCCCTCCCTCCTTCCCTCCGTCTCTTCCTCTGCGCCTTCCTCCACCCCCACCGTGACCGTCACATTCAAGCGCCGCGGCGCCCTCCCCACCTCCTGCCTCGACCTCTCCAAGCGCGCCCTCACCCGCCGCCCCGCCGCCAAGCTCTCCTCCGTGTGCAGCTGCCTCGGCATCCAAGCCGCAACCACCACCACAACCGACACCCTCACCACCAGTACCACCACCACCGAGCCAGCCACGACCAGCACCACCACAACTGAAACAACCACCTCCACCGAGATCGAAATCTCCATCTCCACAACCACAACCGAGACCACAACAACCACCACCTCCGGCGCCGTCACCACCGAGACCGCCATCCTCGATTACTGTGACATCACCTACAACGGCGGCGGCGTCACGCCCGGCAACACCGTTATCCGTCCCCCGGGGGATCTCAACGGCAGGCAGTGCTGCGTGCTGTGCTGGAATACACCCAACTGTGTGGCGTCGGCGACGGGGCTTGGGTATTGTCAATTGTTGATCAAGCAGACGGTACTGGATGGGGCGCCGACGAGCTTGCAGTGTCCGTTGGGGGTGGAGGATTATACTTATAAGGAGGGGCCGGGGACATTGTATCGGGGGCCTTGTAGTCCGGGGCTGAATTAGGTTTGGGGCGCCGGAGGAGTAGGGAAATTTAAAGTCTTTAGAAGAAGCATGCTGGCGGAAATACTGTTTGTAATATTCGTACAATGCCTTGCCCTGTCTTGCATGTCTTGCACACCGAAGAAGGAACCTGGGACACAGGGAAATTCTGGATAACGGGTCGCTGGATTCCGTCACGGAACGTCATGGTAGATTGCGAAAATTGAAACCCCTACTCGTTTACCCAGGTATGATACCTATCAACTACCTATTCTTACTGCTTGGTATCTAAGTGGGCTTTTGTAGCTTGGTAGGCAGGCAACGCCTGCGCAACACTTGAGAAAGATGAGAGAGTGAGTAGGTATGCTAAAGGACTTGAGCGTTTTGAGGGTAACATTCGCGCAGAATAACATCGATAGATGGGAATTTAAACATGGTTATATGGAAGGGGAGCCGAATTATTAGGGTGAAAACATAGCTGCGAATGTAGCGGTGTCTGTTTCTCTCCGCTTCCCAATGAGATGCAGCAAAGAATCCAGCATATCCCTTACACGCTCACTAGTATTCGGCCACCATGCCATTTTCTTCAATGTTTCAACCACACCGAATTTTATTGAACTCCACGTTGCTGAACCCCACTCTACAACAACACAAAGATCAGCCCCAAACTCCAAAAAGACCTTAGCGGTCTACAAGCAGAGAAGTATCTCTACATCAGAGCGAGTCTTTTTTAGAAATGGCAAGTGGTCGGTAGTGCCATTTCCAGATTTTCCATCCCTTGCCAAGGTTTCAACCTTAAGGCAGTATTCGGCCGCTTTTTGTAACCATAACGCCCAGGGTGTGACGGTGGTCCTATTCGTATTGGTGTAAACGGCATTCGGGTCGCAACCAGATGACAAAAGAAGTTGAATTATATTCTTACGACCTTCGGTAAATTGGCAGACCGTTCCGTCGGCCGTGCGGACCATGGCTTGTAGTGGTCGCTGAATCGCTATGAACAGGAGCGGTCGATAACAGCCGCAATTTGGCTCCAGTTCGCACATGTCGTTTAGCCGGGGTTTATTTCTGGCCATGAACTTGACGGCCCCAAACTCAACTGCCAGGCCCATGGCTATGTGTGCAGGCGCAGAGTCGGCGGTAATCCATAATAGCCCTGGAAGATGGCGGTGAAGATTCCATTTCCCTCGGAGCAGCTCCCAGAATATATGTGTTTCGCAGGATGGTGACGCGTTATCTGCCTTAGTACCCCAGACCAGGCCTTCGGTGAGGCGCTTCAAGGCCGGGATGTTCCATTTTTCCCTTTCTAAAAGAGCGGAAGTTGTGTGGCATAGAGATATTGAAGCATCAACACCAGAGTCTAATTCCTTAAAATTGAGGCATGCCAACTTCCAAGTCTGGGAGGTATCAAGAAACTCGAATACCGTACGATGCATGAATGCCACCTGTGCGTGAAAGAGGCGTTTCAACTCGTGTGGTGAAGTGGCTCCGGAATCTCCGACATGATGCTCGAAGTCTGGCTGGTAGTGGACTTCAATCAGTCCACCTGTCCTGCTTCGAAGACGGCCTTCAAACCTAAGGCAATCCTCCATCCTATTGTCTGTGTTGACATCCGCTAAATGCACAAAACTGTCATTAAGTCTTGCGAGGCTCAATGGTGAAATGCATTCACCTAGCTGCTCTGGACCGCGTCGGGCTACCTCATTTCTGTACACAATACGCAACAACTTTGCGCCCTGTACTCTGTGACGCCCTTTGACTGTGCTCAGCATTCTTTCGAACATCTGCTGGAGCTCCTTGGGTAATTCGTCGACTAAGACCCGCAGCTCCGAGATGCGGTCGCAGTCTGCGAAACCGGAAAGTAGTGATCGACATGCCAAGACAACCCACAGGAACACCCCGGCGGACTTATTGTTGAGTTCATCAAGCAATGCAATGACTTCGAGCTCATGTCTCTTCATAAGTCTGAGAAGGTATGAATGACTACCCACGGTGTCTTGAATGTATCGGGCAATGTCGCCTCTCGTGAGCTGGTGAAGCTGTAGCTGGGGGAGATGGTCGAATGCCGATGCGCACTCAGGAATTGGTCTACTCGAAACCACAACCTTGAAGTTTTCGCTGCGTACAAGGCGTAAAATGACATCGATACCATCATTGATCCTTTTTGGAAGTGAATCAGTGATTTGATCAATACAAGTGGAGAGCTTTGGTGACCAGCTTACCTGCCCTCGAACTCATCCATGCCGTCAATGAAAAGGCAGATCCTGCCCAAGCCAGATGCTTGCTCAAAGACCCGAAACGCGTAGTCTATCTCGGCGGCAGACAGTGGCTCCAGACCAATTGCGGAGTATAGATCGACCACAGGCGGTGGCCCTAGGGCAAGCCGCTGTTCCACGTCATGCTGTGCAGTCAGGGCATCCGCATATATTCTGGGCAGTGCCTCTGAGATCATGGAGCGCTTGTGGCTCAGAATCTGGTATATTATCGACCGCTGCAGCCCTTGTTGTGTTTTCTGCTCGGGTTTACCAAGATTCCAGAAGAAGTGACTTCCCACGAGAAGTGTCTCGCTACCTGCCCACTGAGACAGGAGTTTGTTGGTGGTCGCGTGATCGTAGAGATACCGCATTAGCGTAGACTTGCCGCAGCCAGCCTTCCCGTGAACCCAGTAGACACCCGGTCCACAACTCAACCACTGTACTAGGTCGCTCCAGCAGTGGGTAGGCCCGTTCGACGGTCGCAGAGCCCATTCGAAGGTACTATCATGAGCTGTCGACACATTCAGACGCCGGTCATCCATGCAATGGAACCTGATGCATTGCAGGATTTTGCCCACTAAAGTGTCATTGAGTGGTTGTGTTCCTCCAGGGAGTCTTACTCGCTTGAAATATGCGCTGTGATTGTCATCCTCACTGTCGTTGGGGCGCTTCAGGTTGGTTCGACGTTCAGCCGGGTTGCAAGACAAGGCGGGAACCATCTCTTTCAGGTTGGAGATGAAGTATGCAAGCTCGGTGAGCAGACTCTGAAACTTGTCCTTATCTCTAATGACCCATTTGAACCGGGCCCCGACAGAGGGTCTCTCCTGGCACGCCCGAATTTGGAACGCTGCGAAATCGCAGACAAACTTCTCCATCAACGGAGCGCTGTCCCTCGCGTAAAGTGTCTGACCTTCATCGAGGAGACCTTGCGCAGGGGCTTCGGTCAAATCATATCGTTCCTTCAAACGGGACGCATCGCCTAGAAGGACGCGAATGCATGCGAACATGTTAGCTAGGGGAAGCCGTTTGTCGTCTAGTCGTTTGTCGTAGTCGGCGGCCAGGAGTCTCACCGACTCCGCCCATTGAAGGAGTCGCGTCTTCTCAATATTAAGTTTTGTTTCGAGAAGCGTGAGGTCGCGGCCCATGCTGCGCGAAGCGGTAAAAAGAGCAAAGAGGTCGATAATGTCCTTGAATGCGCCGGCAAGGCCAAATATGCCGATGGCGAGCCCGGCGGCTTCCATTGTCTTGGCTGTTTGCTGGCGAGCCGTTGAAGAAGGTGATAATTTGGAAGCAAAAGTCGTAAGTGAGAGCTGGAGCCTGACCGACCTTTGACGGAAAAACTCCGGAAGCCAAACGCGACGAGGCAACTGCAGGCAGGTTCCCTCTCAGCCAACCGGCTTCCGTCGGGATCGGCCGCACCTTCTCTGATAAGCGGGGTTCTGGAAAATAAGTCCAAGGCATCAACCAAGGCAGATTTGAAGCGCGGAGCAGTGTTCCGCTGGACGAATCGGAGCTGCTAATAATGTCTGCATCTGACAGGCGGTTTTTTATGTTGCAAAAATGTGCCGAGACTCGCGGAAGGGGGCACCGTCGCGACGCTAAGGTGTTAAAGCCATCATTGGCTTCCACTTTGGTCGCTGGTCGTGAGTTTTCCCACGAAAGTTCAAGTTGTTGTAGCAGGAACTGTTACCTACTTTACTTACTACATTACACGGATTGGCCGGGATTCAAATTACGTTAAGCTGTACCCCTTTTTCTCATCAATAATAACCATAATGGTGCCACCGTAATAACCATATGATTTACCGTCACGGTGTCAACCTAAACCTCGTGTCCGGTTTCTCGCTTCTCTTCTTTGCTCTCTAAAGTCCATCCATCTGCGATGCTCAAACTCAACGCCCAACCCCACACAAGAACACAACCACCGACACCGCTGTCGCTAACACCATGGAAGTTATCACCGCCGCAGGCATCAACGCCCCTAACATGCCCATGCTAGTCAATGTCGCGAAGACGCCCCCAGCAGGTGTGAACCCAGCGTACATGAACGATTGGAATGCAGCAGCGACCGATCCTGCTTTGTGTCAAAACTCGTTCTCGGTCAGCTCAAACGAGGGCTGTGTGAAGAGACATACCAGCAGCGACACCGGCGGGTCCGAAGCCCAGACCGAGTGTGATTACGCAGACGAGGCAGAAGGTGACGATCCATGCGATAAGGACTGCCGCGATGTCTAAGTTTTGTCAGCTTCTTGCATGAAACGAGATTCACGGGAAGGGAGAATTACGTGGCTGTGCTGCCCATTCCAGGACTGATTCCCATTGTGCGGAAAACCACAGCGTCAGGTCCTCAACCCAGGATACAGAGGCGAGCATCGTGATCACTGGGAGGCGGTCGGCGAGGAGGTGGGTGATTGCAGGCATGGATGCACAGTGGTTAGTTCCCGGGAAGATTTATCGCTGATGAATTTTGAGGACCGTTGCCGGGTGAGACAGCATGTTGTTGAGAAAGAAGGGTTGGGAAGTTGGCGGGGGTTGTTTTGGCCGCCCAATGCCAGCCCAATGGGCGATGGACAAGTCACTGGGGTTACACGGCGTCCACTGGCTGGGGTCGTCAGAAAGCCCCGAAGTGACAGGCGTTCTGAGCCAATCCTCGGCGAACCACCAATCCTCTGCGAACCGCCAATCCTTGACGGTGATGGACGGCCAATGGATACGAACTGCGGGATGGCACGTCGCGAACCGCGGGCCAACCCGAGCGCTGCACACGTGGAGGACCCTGACTTGGGGTCGGATCGAAAGGAACATCAATGCCCCAACAACAAGTTGTGGTGACCGCGATTTATCTCGAAGTCGCAGCCATTGACAGGAGTCTGACGAATAAAGCTCAAGTGCCTTCCTCAGGCAACAAACTCAGCCCCTTTGGCAAAGCACTTCCAACCAATAACATGCCGGGAATCCGCAACCATGACCCAACAGCCGATTATTGACTTTATCAGCCGTTGCGGTCTTGATCAAAAAGAATGCCGACCTCCTTCATTCATTCATCATTCCTGCCAAGAACCAACCCCGCCGACACGAAAGTGTTCTGAAGCCGACTCTTCCGAAAGCTCACCATCCCCAGCACCGAACTTGTTCTTTTCAATGACGTTATAATAAGGTCAGTGAACGGACCTCACAGGAGGGCTGGTACCTGGGCGGACGGCAGTTCGGAAAAGCACTACTACCCCTCTTTTGGGCGCTACAAAACACCCGATAGGACGCCCCTAAGCCCGGTTATTATCTCCGTAATTGTCCGTAGCACACGCCACCCGTCGCCATCTGTCTGCGATGGATGGAATTTCTCTTTCCCATTACCCGGCTTGATTTCGCCATGGGGGAATTTCTCATTTCCGTGACGTCATCACTTTTCTAGGAAGAGTTCGAGATGACTGGCGTCGCAGCCACTGACATACTACAAGCCCTGATGCCGCAAACTGGAGCACGTCTCCCTCTGGGTATACCTGACGATGATTTCTAGGTTTGGCATGACCCTCTGGAATCTGGACATCCATGGCCATATGGTGGTAGTATTAAATAGCCGTACTGTCTTGTTTCTCGGTATAAATCAAAGTCCTCCGCGGATTTGAGATTTCGAGCACCTGTTCGACCTGGATCCATCCATTGGCCGGGATTCTGCACCCCGCAACCCGCCAAGACTGGATCATATGCTTCAATTTAGATTCAGGAACATATTTTCACCCCGGAAAGGAGATGTCTGCCCGCGAATCGCAACTTAAACTTGGTCCACTATATCCGGGATAGAGAGGAATAGTGTCCGGGATATGAACTGAGCGACGCCATTGGCTAGGGGATCGTGGTCATGACGGCGATCTGCAGCGGTATCACTGTTCAATACCCGGTCCAATATGAACTCTAGAAGAGGGGAATATGGCGAACGTAGAGGCGAAGATGGTTCGTTTGGGGGGGGTGGTGTACCTGAACTGAAAAGTATAAGAAGATGGCTATCATTTCCGTCTTGTCAGCTCGAAACCAGCAGTGATCTCCCGGGCACAAGTCGGCTGTCATTCTCACCAAAGTTGTTCTATCAACAGCCAACTCCTGGCTCTAAACCGTACACTCATACACCATGAAGCATCTCATTCTCTTCGCTGGGTTCGCCGCGGCAGCCCCCGTCGCCACCGATCCTGGTACGCAGCCCCTTTCCCCCTTTCCCTTTCCCCTATATCCCCCCCTCCCTCACCATCCCACAACTAACTCCCACCCCCCCTAGTCTCCAGCATCGTCTCCGCCGCAACCTCCCTCCTCTCCAGCGCCCGCCCCTCCATCCTCCCCAGCATCTCGGCCCCCGTCCCGGCCCTGCCCAGCGTCTCCCCCACCCTCGCCACCTCCGTTGTCCCTGCCCTCCCCACCGCAGTATCCAGCGTCGCCTCGGTCGTGAGCTCCGTCCTCGCCAGCGTCGTCCCCGCTCTCCCAAGCGTACCCATCCCGGTCCCCTCCGCGCCCGTCGGCCCCACCGTTCCAATCCCCAGCGCGCCGTTTGGACCAAGCGTTCCGATTCCGAGTGCCCCGGCGCCGAGTCTCCCGGCTGTGCCATCCGTTGTCTCGAGCGTCGCTTCAGCTGTCAGCTCCGTGCTCGCGAGCGTGGTGCCTGCTCTGCCGAGTATGCCGGTGCCGAGTGTCCCGATGCCGATGCCGACTGCCCCGGTGCCGACGCGGCCGGCTCCGAGTGCCCCGGTGCCTAGCGTTCCGGTTCCAGTGCCGAGTGTGGTGTCGAGTGTGGCGTCGGTGATTAGTTCGGTTTTGGCGAGTGTGGTTGCGCCGTTGCCGAGTATGCCGGTGCCGAGTGTACCGGTTCCGGTGCCAAGCATGGCAGTGCCGAGTGTTCCGGTACCCGTTCCTAGCGCGGCAGTTCCGAGTATGCCTGTCCCGGTACCGAGCGTCGCGGTTCCGAGTGTCCCCGTCCCGGTCCCGACTGTCCCGGCCCCTGTACCTAGCCATGGGCATTGAGGGTCCACTGATGGGGGTGGTTTGGAGACAAAAAAGAGATATTTCGTTTCTTAGAAAAGCAGACCGTTTGCATGTATTTAGTACTAGTACTCTGCGGGTACCAGAACGGGCGCACTAGTGCTACAGAAACACCTCCCATGTCACAGGTCTTATTAGGTGTTAGCTGCCAGTGAAGATATATCGGCATTGAAAATATAGTCGAAATGCGAATCATTACGAACCGTTCCCTCTTACCGCGTCCAGCTGCCCCCCTTACGTGCTCAGCTTACTATCCCATCACATCACAATCACTCCCACCTCCCCATCCCCCCACAATAACCCCCCACCGCCTTCCTCACCGAACACTCATAATAACACCCTCCCAAGCCAAGATCCACCAACAACGACGGCACAAATCCCACCAGTGTCGTCAACCACCCATCAATCTCCCTCCTTCCCGTCCAAACCCTGTACTGTCCAATCCAGACAATCCCAGGGATGGCGCGCGTGATCACAAGTATGAAGAGATGCGGGAATATGCTGTGCCCCGGGAGGTAAGGCCAGACGTACAGCCGGAGGAGGGCGTTGGCGACGAGGGTTTGAAGGAAGCAGTATGCGAGTGAGAGGCGGTGTTCGAGGCGGGTGCAGTCGGGTTTTAGTGCTGTGGGGTTGGTGGCTTTTTCTGGCATTTTGAGTTGGATTGTGGGTGGTTGGAGTCAGGTCGGTGAGGTGATGCCCTTGTTGAAGTCGATGGTGGTGGTGGCGAGGGAAGGAAGATGATGAGGTTGAATGAAGTGGGTTGTGACGGATCACGTATTTTGCCGGCGAGGTGAAACGGCTTGGCGTGAGGCACAGGACAGGAGGAAGGGGAAGAACGGCGTTCGGACACATATTTTCCCGCGCGGCGCGGCTTAATGCGGAATCATTTAAGTTGGTTGGATTATCCTTCAAATGAAAAGATATCGTAGTAGTGGTTGGGATGACAGTGGAGGGGAGGTATGGAAGAACCCACCCAGTTCAAATGATGGTGATCTCCGTCAGCTCGTCCGGCCAGTTGATAGAATTCTCCTTCCCATTCCCATCTTCATACCCAGCAGTACCAATTCGAGTGAATACGTATTCTCCATCCGAGACTTTAACCCTGATTAAAATAAGAAGAAGATTCTTCGGCTTATATTGAATCACCCTCACGACATACACCCCGCCGCTCAGAACAAATTCGTTGTAGTACTCGTCAAGCCAAATGAACCCGCGTGGTCCAATGGCCAACGCGTCTTTAAGTTCGTGACCCTGAATCTTAAGAAATGGAGGGCTGTTGTCACCGGCGCGGTCCATGACGACTGTTGCGTCCATCATCGGACCCCCTAACTTAAGGTAGCCCGATGTAATTTGATCTGTTTTTGACTCCCCAGCTAGAACACATTCAGCGGATACGAGCTCACAGAATTCGATAGATTTGTGCTCAAACAAAGATGACGTGTAACTGTCGTCGAAGGATACGGGCCAGTTCCGCGAGGCCCAGGACCACGATGGTGCCGTCCATAGCATTGACGTTTCATGCTCCCCGGATGGCCATGAAGCCCGGCGCTACAGCAGATCGCACAGCAGAGAGTCGCACCATAACCCGGCGAGGTATGTTGAGTCCTTGCGTCTTTCGGTCATGTTGTATTCCGCAATCCCGGATATGGCCGGCAGACGGTCGCTCCACTTTGTCAGCTTGAGAGTTGAGTACTGCTCCACTGCCTGGTGCCACATCTTCATGTGGTCCAGACCTTCTTGATGTCGGTAGAAGCTGGTTTTGAGCCTGCCCTTCGATGTCTATAGCATGCCGCAGCGGTACTGGCCGCATTCGCAGTTATGCGTGGTTTGACAGTGCCAGAATATCTCATTTGGTCCGAACGAGAGAACACGAGGTGAGAGCACTTGTTCTTGGTAAACCTAGCCGCGGGATGATAGGGGGAACGAGGTAGATGGTGGTTTTTCTGGGGAAGGAGGATGGTCAACAATGTGGGGTTGGACGCAATCGGTCACAGATACCTGTCGGTGAGCGAAGAGCCCGGGGTGAGGATTCGCTGCACCAGCGGCTGCAATTGTGAGGAACGAGTTGCGATAGATTGCCGCCATCCGTCCAGCCTCGCGCTTCCAGTCCTCTGTGCTGTCCTGAATAATACAGAGCGAGTCGATCCAGACATACCTCACTTGAAAGGTTCTGGCGACTTGGATGAAGTCTCGGAACACCGCTGGCAGCCGTTCAAGCGGTATGCCGCTCAAGTGCGACTGGATACTTGCTGTCGTTGTTCGAATGAAGTCAGCACCTCCCCAGCAGTAGCTGAGACACATGTAGCGGGCCCGCATGTTGGCTACATGCTCACACAGCTTGACCGTTTTCGGGTCTCCGCCGCTGATTTCAATCACTCTGGACGGCAGGAATGGATCGTCGGCGTCGGTAATATTGGTGCAGTCTTCATGCTCTGTGAGACAACTGCGCAACCAGTCCGAAGCCAACGCAAGCGTGCCGGGGAAGATGTGTTTTCGCTGAAGCTTCTTGCCCGGCCTGAGGGATCCAAAGGAGTTCGAAGTCCACATGGATTTTCCACACCTACAACCAGGAAGAAATCGCGATGTCAGCCAAGTACCAATCTCATCCTTGCTAGGTGACGTACAACCGACCTTCAATGGGCGTGACTACTATGCAGTTACCGGTGCCAGTGACCCGAGCGTCGGATATTCCCCGGTAAAACGGCATCACGAAGGCGCCATAGGGCAGCTCAATTTGGGTATCGCTGGGGCCGCTGAGGCCTATTCTCAAAATATCGGTGCCCTCAATTCGCGGGGCATAAAGACGCACGATCTTGGCCAGGACCGCGCAGCCTGGACATCTTACCGGTTGGTGCCGCTCCAAGTGACTCATCAGGACTCTTGGTATGAAGTCAGGGCGACCAAGTTTTAAGCACTGACGATCGCAAAGCGGTTCTGGCATTGTGGGCTACCCTCTCCGCGAAAAGAAGCGCTCCAGGGCGTTGCAGCAGGCGATGTATGGTTCTGGTAGGCTTCCAAAATCTTTGGAGCCGGGATGTGCTGTGGACGTTGAGGGCTTCAAGTCCGAGGGTCCAAACCCCGCTCAGGATACAAGGCAGTCGCGCCTGCCCCCAAACCCCCCACAGCTCTTCAGGTTGCCGTTGCGTGGCACTGTCGGGACTCGGAACTAAAATAGGCCGCGCGCATGGAAACCGCCGAGTCTAAATGCATTTACAGCGCGCCAAAAAGAGCGAAGCAGACCCGCACGTACCGAACCCCGAGCGTCAAGCGAGGTTCCCTTTTGGCCTCTTCAGTTTACCAATTTTCCATCACCTCCATTCGTATCAATTTCGGTCCGTCCTGTCGGTTTCCATTCCAGCTTCGCACGGGGAGGTCGTACTCAGTTTTGAACGTTTGAGGACATGATTTCAATCCTCAAAATGTCGTTTGCGGCAAGGCCGATCGCAAAGAATCTCCTGATCTACAACTTCAATTGAGCCTTCAAACCGAGTGCCCGTCGCAAAACTCGCGACTCGATGCCGAAGCCAATGCAGCCCGGCGACCTTGGTCTGGATACATCATTCGGGAAGCTTCCCATCACTCCTATTATTGATCTCGGGCAGCACGGCGTTCAGGTGCGACCATATCCGTACCAGCCTCTTGGGGAGGGAGAGATCCTAGAGTGCAGTATTTTCGTCGGCAACCTTAGTTGTGAAGTTAACAATATCGTTCTCGTATCGCTCTTCCAGTCGCACTTCACTTCGTGCGAGCTTGTTGTCTTCTGCTTCCCCCCTTAGCAGATTGGTGCCTCTTACCCCTGCGTTTTCGCCTGACCACTCTGTCGCGGCGTCGGTTGCTGGCGCTGGTCCTGGATCTGGAGGCTCATCAGCTCGCTTGCTTCGTCGATGATCCACTTCAGGGTATCAACAGAGCTCGCTAGCGCCACCCTCGCCCACTTGAGCTGCAACCCCTGTATTTCAGACAACATGGTTTGCACACCTGCCGAGACGGCACTGGCCAAGAATGTGTAACGCTGTGGAATCACATGGCCAAAAGCGGAAATTCTGATTACGCGAACATCATTAGTGGAGATCACCGGGAATTATACCATGTGCGAGCCACCAGAAGCAACCTGACGGTTAGTGATGGTGTATGCGCCTTACGTCGTATCGCGCAACTACTTATTTTCGCACAAGATTTCTATTCGAGCGGTTACAAGTTATAATAGTTGCAATATGTCGGTGCATATAGCCTCTTCGAAGGCCAGGTCTGGTGTTTCGTCCAAGCTCTGCTTACCTGTTTGTGTTTTGGCTAATGTTAATGTTAAGCACACACACAGCTGTACCTGCGCGATGCTTAACAGTAGACCGATTTGATGATATAAGGCTGTGCGATGATGAGCCATGACTATAAACCGAACAACTGCCGTTCGTTCTTTCTTACGAGTATCTTCCTACTCCTTCAATCTATCATTTTACCCCTCGACAAGATGCAACTTCCCACCGTCCTTTTCCTCGTCTTCGCAAGCCTTGCCCTAGCTGCGCCCGCTCCCCAGAAGCAGGGTCCCACTCCAGCGCAACTCAAGCGCATCAAGGCGCAGGTGGCCGTCGGCATGAGTTGCTACGATCGAGGTGACGGCATCTTCGTTTGCGTCGACTACCAGGGTGGCGATTGGTAAGCATTCAGACTAAAACCGCCTTTTTGCCTTTCGGGCGACACAAATCGCAACCTTACCGAATATGATTACGACTAACATCAACAACTAGCTACATCAACAGGGCCGGTGGAGGCAACTGCCTTTTCTAAGTAACCGGGGACATGATGCGGATTTGCCGAGCTGTTGCTTTCTCCGAGACACCGTCTCACAAGTCTCCACAGATAGTTTACAGTGGTGGACAGGGGTTGTGTTTATATTAAAATGTGGTAGTGCTAGCGGCTCAATTTAGGTACTTCCACATGTTTATTTTCATGGGCCAGATTTTCGCACTAGTCGTCTTTCGTCGCCTTTTTTTCAGGGCACATGTGCCGGCACACGACTCTCAAAGCGAGCGCTGCCAGACCGTCGTTTTTCAGATCTTTCGAATCAACAACCCCCTTCTGTGACTCTTCATTTAGTAATTATCTGCCTACTGACTTAAAGGCAGTGAGTTGGGACTTAGCTCAGTGAGCAGTAGGTACCGGGCCTCCGTGCTAGTAGTGTCTTACTAGAAATTTGTACTTAAATCCTTTTGCTGCTATTTACAATTCATCTTGCCGTCATGACCTTCTGCTGGGTTAAGTGGTGCCCAAAACGGCAATGTACCTCTTACCTTCCACGTTATAAATGCAGACTGCCTCTTGCACTTACTTTACTCCTGCTTTCACTATGCTCAAGCCCACGAGTCTGAGTCGGGGGAGGCAGACTTCATCGCAGACCTGAAGATCGGTCGACGAATCAGAGCTGCAGGTAGACCCCCAGGACTTCCAGCGGAACTTTCTGGTGATGCAAGTCTCACAGCCAATCGGAAAATCATTGAGCCGGCTGCGCCGCCATCTTCTTCAGCTTCCCGTCTGGACTGGTCATTCGGGGCGGGGCTCGTTTGATCCAACCTCAGCTGGCACGCCGTTAATCACGGTCTTCGCGCTTCTCATCAATGCCGCGCCATGGAGGTCGCGCTGACCTTCGGCGCAGTTGGCGACATTATCTCACTCGTTCTTCTGGCCAAGGACCTCTTCAAAGCCCTTGACGACTGTCGCGGATCGGCAAAGTCGTATTGTGACCTGATTGACGAACTCGACGTCCTGAAAACTAGGCTCGAGAAGACCAAGAGTCTCTATGAAGGTGAACTTCCTGACGAATGTGAAGATACGAAGAAGGTCGCCCTCGCACTCATCGACAAGATCCGTGGGGACGTTGAGGCCTTCTGCGGCCCGGTCTGCAAGAAGTATGCCGCGAGCCTTGCGGAGGGCGGATCAGGCAATGTTATGAAGGACTTCGTCAGGAAGATAGAATGGAAGTTCAAAGAGAAGGAGATTGAGAAGTTTCGTCAAGATATTTCGGGGCATTGCAGGTCCCTTGACTGGCTTGATCGTGTAACGCAATTGTAAGCCCCCACTCACAACATGAGGGAGGCTTTCTGACCAGTGTGCAGACATGTGGCTAGGAAACGCCATGACGATATCCAAGCACGGCTAGGCGAGGTTGAGAACAACATGTCGAACGCTGTTCGCCAGTACAGCCAGTCGATCGAGAGGTTTGTTGGGTTCCTCGGTACCAACATCGTGTCCAACGTCGCCTTCATCGTCAGACAAGTCGGTACCGATGTCCGAGACCTGGTGGAGACCTCGGTATCCCGGGTCCTCGGAGCCGTCTTTGCGGTGTCGACGGACGTCGGCATCATCAAGGCCATTGTCCTACGCCTTGATCGAGGACTGGACACCGGCGAATACTTCATGCTCGAGGACGCCACCGGCCGAACTATCCGGATCGACATGAGAACCATCATCTCCTGGGAGACGTTCGACTTCATCATCATCGACAGGTTCAAGGGAAAGCCGGGCGAGAGTCGAATCCGGCGAAAGCGATATGCCCTCCACGAAAGGGCGAGCCACCAGCCAATCGACAGATCTAGAAACTTTGTGGATGCCTTTGTTCCCTTCCGGACGGTCAACATGAGCTTGATCTGCAGAGTTCGAGTGCCCGACGCGCCGACACCAGCAGACGGAGACAGCGGGCTGTCAGTTTGCCCTTGGTGCAAGACTGTTTCCCCAGGGACGCTGGGAGCACACGTCCAGTGTCCGAATTGCAATGGGAGTTTCGTTCGTGTCGTCATTGAAGCTGGCCAGCTTGATGACGCCACCTTCGCTCCAACTGCTCCGACTTCAGAGGGGGGTCTTCGGAGGAGACGCATGAAGGGAAACGGCAATGATGGTGTGGATGGCGACACCGGTGATGAGACTTGCGGGGAGTGCCGACAGACGATAGCGTCCCCACGTAAAGGGGCGGATGGCCTCGATTCCGGCTCAGAGCTTGAATCCGATGAGGAAAATTTCACAGGTTTTGCGCACTTGATATTAGAAACGACACGAAGCCGGTGTCTTGAAATAGAGCCTCGCCCACTTGGCGCAGTTGGGGCCGAGTCAAACATGGTCACGGAAGCGGACGACGCTCCAGGCCGCGATCTGGTGACAATGTCAAACAGCATAGCGGAGGTTCAAGAGGAGGACATCTGGGGCGCGCTCGGGACGTCATGGAAGAAGAAGAAAAAGAAAAAGAAGGCGGCAGAGAATACGGAGGTAGGCGTTGCGGATCCCGCGCCTGAGAGTTCGAAGTTGCAAGGCGAGGGGGGTAATATGGATGTATCACAGCCAAGCACGACGGACGTTCAAACAGAAGACCCCTGGGGCTGGGGCACGACAAAAACGGGCAAAAAGAAAAAGAAGAAGAGCTCAAGCGATACGAATGCTGCGATTGAGACTTCGAAGTTGCGCGTCGAGAATGAGCCGGAGCCAAAAGGTCCTGCATTGGCTCAGGCCGATGCCCCTGAAACGATCGCATCAGATTCTTCCGCACAGCCAGAGGTCGCCGGGACCCAAGTCCCTCTCCAAAATGACCGACAAACAACTTGTCCCTATGGAGCCACCGATATCAACTCTGATGCGACTGCAACCTTCCCGCCGAGACCACACCTCTCGCCGAGAGCATACTTCTCGCCTCGATACACGACCGACGGGACCTATTCCACTGCCAATACTAGGCCTCAGAGTTTCAGCCCGAAACATCGTTCAAGGCAGCAACTTTTGGACGATGGCGACTTCCAGGTTGAGACAGTTGAGTTCGATGGTCAGACCTACATCTTACTTCCTCGCACACAGGATAAACCGTCTAGCAGTGCCTGCTACTACGATTCATCACCCTATTACAACAAGGGAGTACAGTCCTTATATGGACCTGCTCCAACAGGTAGCGAGGAAAGCTTTATCTCGGCCGACCCTTTGTACTATTACCCACACTCCACACCAGTTCCTAAGCCCCCACCGAAACTAAGACGGGCCTCAGTCTTAGTCACCCAGAAGCATGGGACAACCAAGTCTCCCTCCGGAACTTCACAGGCATCAACTTCAAACTCTACCAAGGGAGAAATTCTAGTTGGCACCTCTCCACAGAATGACAAGAAAACTGCCTTTGAAGCGTCAAAGAGAGCCGACGCAGACAAAGCCAAGGAAGCCGCTGCAAAACGCCACCGCGTACCCCGTGGGTACTCCCTCAAGAACTGGGATCCGACCGAAGAGCCCATCTATCTCCTTGGCTCTGTATTCGACGCCAACTCCCTCGGTAAATGGATATACGACTGGACGGTCTATCACCACGGTACAGGGACGCCAATATCAGCACAAGCAGGCGATTTATGGCTTTTGCTAATCAAAATGGCGGGGAAGATCAAACGAGCGGAAACTGCTCTGCCGAAGATTAGGTCCAAGGACAATCAAGAGATGGTGGAAGGGTTTATTAATGCGGGTGAACGCGTGATGGACAAGTTCAAGAAACTTCTCAAGGCGTGCGAGGGCCCTATGCTAAAGAGGGCGGGGAAGCAGAAAGAGGCTTGTCTGGGGAAGAGGGCGGGGGTGGAGTTTGTGGAAACGCTATTTGGGAAGGGGAGAGAGCTGGAGAAGACGGAGAAGTGGATGACTGGTGGGAGGCTGTGGAACCTGAGGTTTGATGCTAATTGTGAGGATATATTGAGGAAGCCGTCGATGTAGAACCGGCGGCCTTTGTTTGCTCATCATCCTGTCAGCATTAGGGCTGCAGATGTCAAACGAAAAGAGAATACATCTGTGTACAATGTAAACTGTCTCATTTGGACTTTGCAAGCCACTGAAATGTTTAACGAGGCCTCAAAAGATAGTAACCAGGCCCTGAAAAACACCAGCTAGGTCTTCAAGAGCTTAGCTGAGGCCGGGGCATAGTGCGGATGAGACGGTTTGCAAAATGCAAAGATGCATTCTCAACTGAAAAGCGGCTGGCATTTTCAGGAAGCAAGTTGCTGGCAGACATTGACGAGCGATCTGGCTGGGACACGCGGCGCTTTTCAATTGTATCTTGAGAGTAAATTCGGCGTCGGGGGGGAGGGTATACTTGAACAGGCCAAGAGCGACCACCTTTCTGATGAAGCCCACATCGGCGAGTGTCACAACAGTGAAGACGATAATAACGAGTGGAAAATTGTCGAACTGCAGCCGCCTCGCTAGGCGCTCAGGCGCCCTGCCGAACCAGGCTTGGCTGGAGCGCAGAGGCCTTGGATCATGTGCTCTCCCCATACACAGGGAGCTTCCATTTGTATATAACTGGGGAGTGCTTCGCTACCAAGTCAAGTCACTTTGCAACTGCACTTCCACTGCTCCTGGGCCCCTCGTTCCTCAGTCAAACGTTCCACAAAAATCGAACTTCAAGCCTACGAGGAGCAAGTGATACTCGCTAGGATAAAAAGAGCAATGGCCATGGCCGGAGGGGGCGTGCACCGGCGTGTATTTCGGACGAAGAGGGGGTATGTCGGTCTGGCGATGGGGGGGATCTGCAAAGGGGATTCGATTGCCTTGTTCCGCGGTGCGAGCGTACCATTTGTCCTCCGACATGCTGACATCTGTGCCTGTGCCGGCGGAAGCGACGTGGGGCCGGTTCCTGGGCGTGTCACGGAGCCGTCGGTATTTAGGAGGGGTGGTGACGGGAGTCTGGGAGGAACTACGGGTGCTGGTGTAGAGGGAGAGAGAGATGTAAACATGGTTAGAAAATGCATGTTTAAGATAGTTTGCGAGGCTTACGTGTGTGGGATGATGGATGGTTTCAGCCCGGCTGACGCGAAAGACACAATCCTTGTTTGGTAATGTCAAGGGGGGGCTAGTATGACGTAGCATATCTCAACGGCCGAGTGTCACTGTAACGTAAGCAGTTAGGCTGAATTTGATACAAATGGGTCCCAAATAGTCCAAGAATCGTGCTTAGATGCCCTCCTTGCCTGGTATGCCTAGCGCTACTTTCGGTGTTGACCAAGATCAAACCAACACAACCGTCTCAATCTTCTCCGTTCCAACCTCTCTCAGTCCCCTCCCCACATCCACCCCCGGGATATAAACCTCCCCCACCAGTCTATATTCCCTCCCCTCGCCCTCCTCCATCTTCCCCTCCTCCCCATGGTCCCCCACCCGCCTCAACAAAACCGGCGCCCTCGCCCCTCCCAACAACCAAACCTCATCCCCTTTCAAGCTACTTCCCGGCCCTAACCCCAACCTCCCCCCCTCCGTCGCACACAGCATCCCCTCCGCCAAGACATCCCACACCTCTCGTTGCAGCACCTGAGTCCCCACTCTCGGCGCAATGGGGTCGACTTGCACCAACTGTCCGAGCAGCTTGCTGGCCATGTGGTACAGTGAAACATCGCGGCCTTTTGACAGCTTTGATCTTTGCAGGAATTTCATGAAGCTCTCGTACGACCAAGTCTCGTCCCGGTGTAGGGTAGGTTTTCGGTCGTTTCTTGTTGTTGTTGGTGGTAGTGGTGGTGGCATTACGGTGGGGTGTATTGTTCTCGTGGCGAGGGAGGGGGGAGGGCTCCATTTGTTGGGGTTGGGAGTGTCTTCGAGTCCTGGTAGATCGAGCGCGGAGGTGCTAGCAGATGCTCGTGCTGTTCTTGTTGCTGTCTCCGCTGGTGCACGGGCAGGGAGACGTCGCCATTCCTCGCGGTTGTGGAGGCTGTCGGAATCCTTGGGGGCGAGCGGCGAGTATCTGGTTAAGGGACTCACGGCTCTGGGTCTGGCTGTTCGCTCTAGCAATGGGCTCTTGTCCTGAGCCTTGCGGGTGAGGCAGTCTTTTCCCATCGTGGCACTGATCGCTTTAGCTTTTTCCCTCATTGCCTCATACCTCGTTGCCTTGTCCCTGAGTTCCGCCAATCGTGCCTCGTTGTCCTCGAGTTTGCGCTTCATAGCTTCTCTTTTAGCAATAATACGGTCATGGTGTGCCGTAGAAGAGGCCGAACTGCCAGTCTGAAGGCGGTTTGCTCGATAGGTCTTTGATAGAGAGGCAAACGGAATTTCCTGCGATGTTGCAGACAGCCAGCTCTCGGACTCTAGGTCTGAGAGCCAAACGTCGAAGCGCGACATGGCGGTGCGGCTTGCGATGGCGATGGAGGGGCCCATGTCCCAACTATCCACGGCCGCAGTGGGGTGGGTTTGGCTGCGGATGAAGAGGTCGAGACGGCCGCGGGCGAGAGCGGTGAAGAAATCGAGGGCGAGAGTGGTGGTGTGGAGGGCTGTGGTGGTGACGAGGAGACTAAGGAGGTTGTCGCGAAACTTGGGGGTGTCGGACCAGGAGTGGAGGGTTGCTTCGCCGCGTGTGTCGATGCGGATTCCGTGGACGATGAGCCTCGAGCCCTTGATGAGTGGGGGTGGGATGATGAGCTCGCTATCCGGGACCAAACTGGTGTAGAGGTCTGATTCTGACATGTTCGGCAGTGCTGAATCCTTCGGATGGACAGAGTAATCCGGTACCCAAGATGGAAGTCCGTGGTACCGCCGATGCCGCCGATCCTCGACCTGGGATAACTCCAACAACGACTTCGTCCCCTCGATAAACGTCGCCGTAACAGAAGTAAACACCTCCTCGGTTGCCATACCATAGTCCGGTTTGATCGGGCTCTCCATCCCCTGCGGCAACAACTGCGACAACATTCCCAGCGACCCATAGACATGATCCCTATGATCCTCAAACTCCGAAGCCCTCAGTATGGCAATTAGCGAGCTCGCCCTCAGCACCCACAACCTCATCGCATCCCCCTTATCCAGCACCACCGCCTTTTCCCCCGGCCCCGCCCCCACAAGCCTTCGTATATCCTCAATACTCCGTATCTTCCACCCAATCGGCCGCCGACTCCCAACCTCGGATACCACTCCCCTTCCCGTAATCCTCATATTCAATGTATTCCTCAACCTCTGCGCCCACCCCGTGTGATGCAGAAACCGCGAAAACGCACTCAGCCTCACCCAGCTCAGCTCCGTCCCCCCGCACAGCAGCGAAATACTCTCCGCCTTCCCCAGCGCCACCTCCTGCACCACCCACCCGCGATCGAACCACCGGTGGCGATCCAAGAAGTTCGCAAAACCAAGCCATGATGCAGCCCACCGGTTGCATACGGCGCCTCCCAAGCGGTTCTGCACCAGTCGTGATTCACAAAACGGATCGTCAGCCAGCAATGACACTACAAACTCGGAATCGGATTTTGTGGCTTTCGCGAGAGCAGGGATGAAGGTGTTGTGCACCCAGACGACGCTCCCTCGCGGGTCTAGTTCGGAGCCGCCCAGCCAGACGAGGACGTGTTTTGCGCGGGAGTAGATTTTGTGCATGAGCAGGACTTGGTGCTCGCGCTCGGAGGGGTTGGTTTGGTTGATGCAGAGGGCGTCGATCCAGATGGGGAGGGTGGTTAGGAGGTGGTCGAGTTTGAGGTTTTGTTTTTGTTCGAGGTTTAGTTTTGGTACTGGTTGTGGTGGGGTTGTGGGCGGGGATGATGATGATGGGTGGTTAGACGAGAAGCGGGGACGGTGAAGGATGGAGAGCACGGTCTGGAAGAAGTCGAACAGGTTGGAGGAGATGGTGGCAGTTTTGTCATCGCATTGGACATCGAAATGGCGCTCTGGGTGTGGAGTGGCGGCGAGGGTATTGCGGGTGTAGACGGGGGATTTCCAGGTGTAGGAGAGGGCGTAGAAGTCAGGGTCAGAGTCGAGGTTGACTTCGCGCAGGGAGAGGGAGAGATTGTGCGGTTTGCTTTCGTCATGGCGGATGGAAAGAAGGCGGATGGAATGCGTGTCGGTGAGGGACTGGTATTGGTACAGAGAAGGGCCCATTTGAGCGCATCGTGTGTTTTAGGAGATTGGTCTCGGTGGGGAACGGTGATGCTGCGATGTAAGATAGACGTTGAATTGAAGTTTGCAGGCCGTCCGCCCTGATGTAACCTTGCTTGCTGCAGATCAGCGGGACAGTGTGGGGTCGGAGAAGTGGGGCCGTACGCTGACCTGATATCCACGCCTAACCGCTGCCATAGAGACTCTGAACAGGTTGTAGTCAAGGTAGGTAGAAGCTGCCAGGAGCAACAGATGAAATAGAACCGGCGCCATAATTACCGTTGCGGCATGTCGGCATGACACGTATGCAAACCCTCGAAGAAAGTTCTCCCAACGTCGGGTGTGACATTGAAAAACAAAGTTTTTCTTGACCAAATTGTTACACATAAGTACCGTTGCGAAAAGATCAATGCACAGCATTTGCTAGTGCTACAAAGGTCGGGGTTGGGATTCTCGATCGAAGTCCGATAAGTTCAACCCCTCGAGTGTGGGGCCGGGCGCGGCCTCTTCTCATTGCTTCTTCTTTGACTTGCAGATGCAAACACATGAATGTCCCAAGAAAAAACTTAGTTACCCAGTGAGTGTTGGCGTGTGATAGCAACTAAGAAACGGACCCCCCAAAGGCGTCACCGACAAAACGTATGCGAGAACGACAAGTCTAGCAAGGTGTCATTCAAGTTACCGCCATTCCTGACGAGCGCCTCGCACAGTGTCCCGATAGAAGGCACCACCGCACCTGCCGTTGCATTTTCTCCTACGAACGGCCTCGACCGAATTATACACAGGGTCGCCGTCGTTATACTCTCCCCAGCAGGCCTTCCTGAACAACGCGCTGATTTGCTGACGCTGCGTAATGATAGCTTACAGTAGAAAAGCTGAGGCAGTGGCGGGAACCACCTAAGCCCAATAGATGATGAACTTCTCCGGGGCGTCCCACCCAAGCGAAGGCATTGAAAACAATGCAGCGAAGAATGTTGCTGGGAGGAAAGCTATGGTTAAAACTACGACCGTCTTTATCGATGTGCTGTTCCGCCAGGCTGACTCAGCAAGCTCCCTAGCCATGTTTGCGGCATCGATGTTGACTTGGACGTCTTTATGTGTTAAGAAGCCTATTAACTGTCCGTTGCATCATCGGATTAACAAAGGTAGTTGCTTGTAAGATGGGGAAGGTAACTTACGAAGGACTGTTAATTCCTGTTAATTTCTATCCACTGAGCACCCTGTATCGCGTATCCTTTACAGCGTACCCTATAGTGTGGTTGCGTGCCCCAAAACCACCAGTTGAATCCTCTGGGGTTCCAGAGGGTTCCAGAGGATTCCAACCCACTCCAGTGCCCCTTGGGGCCCCTGGAGCACTCCGAACCTTCTGGAATTCAAAGGGGTGGAACTCCCTGAATCCAGTGGGGCTACTGCCCCACAGAATCAACTAGAACACCACAGTGGCCACGTCAGCCACTACGTCGGCAGAACTATAAAGAATGGTTTAGAACAATACTATTTCATTATTGTATTAGTTAGTTTTACATTGTAGAAGGCTCTGGAATTCTTCCAGAGCCTCCTACAGCCTATAACAGGCCCTCTCCTCTCCTGTATCTAGTTCTAGTTAAGCAAAAAGCAACTCTACTCTACTCTATTCTAGTTATTGCATAAGGCACTGCCTTCCGGATCCTCTTGTTTCCAGCGTTAATATTCGCTGTGATACCTTTATTTACAGTGGCACTGCCCTGTAATTCAGGCCTTTTGTTTGCTTCCTACAGTGCCAGAGGCACTGTAGTACGGCTTGGACCAGTACGCACTTCTTCTTCTGAGACAACAGGCCTGTACTACAGCTCTGTGGGTTCCTGAAGTTTAATATAACTTAATGGTAAAATACTTATTAGAGAATAAAATAAATTCCTCTTTTAAGGTTATATTATATATATAGTATATATAATAATGTAAGTAAAGTGAGGTCTATTAATAAACTGCAGATCTAAACTTGTCAGCATTTGGGACAGTAATTTTGATCAGTCTTACTTAGATAACTTATAGCGTGCTATTATATTTTCACCTACGCTTAAAAACTGACATTATAGACCTAATATTCTAGCCCGCTTCTAGTAGACTAGGTTAAGACTTGCCATAAGGAGCTTACCTAACTGATCACGTCTGGCTTACCTAGCTCACCTAGGTTAACACTCTAAAAGTGAGAGCCTTAGGTAAGCCCTGAGCTTACTGTAAGGTTTTATAATGATTATAAAGCACGTTATAGGTATTATAAAGCACGTTATAGGTATTATCACTAAGTAGTTATAAAACTAGCTAGGGAATCTGCAGTTAGAACACCTGTTAAGAAAAGAAATCTATAATGAATGAGTTTCTTTGCAAGACGCTCAACGACAAGCCTCGGATGACCGAGGCAAGCCTAGCAGGCCCCAGCTCAGTTATTAAGGATTCGATTATAACCAACTCTTCAAGGCATCCTACGAACATTCGGGGTGAGGTAACTGTTACGGCCCAGATCCTAACGACAGATCCAACGAGGCGCATGGGACTCGACAACCCAAGAATCCACTACGGTATTCTCGTGTCTGGTAACACACCTATTAAGGAATGCTGCTGAGCGGAACAGGTTCGCTCAGTATTCCGGGGGCAGATGCCTCTGTATCGAAATGGAAGCGGCTGGGTTAATGAATCTGTGGAACGTTTTGACTGAGGAACGAAGGGCTCGCGAGCAGCTTAAATGCAGTTGCAAAGTGACTTGATTTGGTAGAAAAGGGGAGTGCGAAGCACTCCCCAGTTATATACAAATGGAAGCTCCCTGTGTGTGGGGAGAGCACATGATCC
>Ga0247780_1000569_pt1 | contig 33309 bp, 24 predicted proteins | sample UWRJL079202R5_FD_179927 | JGI IMG/M metagenome (GOLD analysis project Ga0247780, IMG submission 179927) | Plant litter microbial communities from Arlington Agricultural Research Station in Wisconsin, United States - UWRJ-L079-202R-5 | ecosystem: Environmental > Terrestrial > Plant litter >...
CATCTCCCACGTCCAAAACACCTTACAATGCGCCGCCTCGTACCGAAACTGCAATGGCAACGCATCCGCTGCTTCTCCCAACGGTGTCTGATTCGCCATATTAAACCTCACACCTCCCCCATACCGTCCACGCCGCTCATCGCTCAGCGTCGTCCGTAGTCGCAGCGCTGGCCCCGTCGTCGGCACAACCTCCACACCGGGAGGTGCGGTGGCGCGATCGATAGCAGGAAATCCGCCAAAATTGGCCACGGGCGCGCCCTTAGTGCGGCCTACAGCTTGCATGGCCTTGTACAAAGGGCGGCCGCCAAGGGCGACGGTGCGGATTTTGTGCTTGTGGGTGAGAACCTCGACGAGAAGGGCGCAGCCAGAGTTGCATTCGCCGTCGGTGACGATGGTGATGTTTTCGGGGGCGAAGGGTGGGGATGTTGGCACTTTGGGTGGAAAGTCGGCAGGGGAGTTGACTCTGTCGACGAATATTTCCGGATCCGTGCTGGCCGGGACTGTGAGGTTGCCGAAGGGGGTGGTAATCGGGCCTAGCCAGGTGTGCGTGTCGGGAAAAGGCGTTCCGTTCAATTGGCGGTACATCCCAAAGGACCAGGCGAGAGGGTAATTGCTGGAGCCTGTGCGAGGGGCGTTCTGAAGCCAGGAGAGCTGAGGATGGGCGCGAGCCTGGGACTGCATGGGGAAGATGCCGGCGGCGGCTTCGGGAAATAGAGTGTAGTAAGTAGCGGCAAGTCTTGGTAGCTGGCCGCCGCCATTGCCTTGCATGTCGATGACGAGTTTAGCGCATCCGGCTGCCTTGGCCTTGGATACGAAGTCGCCCAGCAGCTTCCAGAGCTCGCGACCGCTCTCCGGGTTGCTGAAATCGAGGATGTCTGGAGTGTACTGGAAGTTGTTGAGGACCAGGATTGCTATGTTTTTCAAAGCTGGACCCTCGGGCAGGAACCAGGCCATGTCACCACCCAAGGTATTGCCCATGGGTGTTGGGAAGCCCCCTTGGGCGTAGTTGGCCGCATATCGATTGTCGGCCAGCTTGTACGTGGCCGCTGATAATGGGGCGGATGCCTTACCGCTTACGAGCCCCAGCTCTCTATATAGGTCTGCGCCGGAGGCAATAGTGGTGAGATTGGCGGTGACAAAGGCAGTGTTGTCGAAGACAATGGTGCTGCCGTTTTGGAGCACCACGGTTGTTCTATCACTGAGACCGTCTCGCAAGAAAAGGCCTCCAGGATAGAATATGTTTGCCGTCTTAGAGACGCTAGGGAAGAGCGTGTTGAAACGGGCATCAGGATCGTGGGTGCTCCAGCTGGTCATGGCCATGTCTTGCAAAACACCGAGTGCTGGAGCTCCGTCAATCGTGACGACTGGGGACGGCTTGTAGCCCTATCAGAGGAGTCAGCCGGACAACAAGGGACAAGCTGGGTGGTTGATACGTGCATCTTGGTTGTGTCTTAGGTCGTCTGATTTCATCTGTTAGCCAGAAAAAAACCCATCGGCTGCATTGACGTAGCCCGTACCATGTAAGAAGATCTGCGGCGCTGTCCGGCCGTCTTGAGAAATCGACACAAACTTTTTACCCAGTTCAGCGATGAAAAAGTCCAAGAGCAAGGGCCAAGAACCAAAGTGTGAGTCTCGGACTCGGTTTTGCAGGAGCTGGAGATCGAACAAGAACTCAAATTCGTTGGAGTACGAAGGTGGGGTGGTCTTTAACTTTGCGGCGATCTCCTTGATGCCCCTGATGATGTCAACGCCTTCGGATAGGTAGCCGCGCGGGGGTTTCTTGTTGTAGTCAATCGTGCTCTGCCATTCCCAGTGAGGGCGGAGAAAGTCCAAGTGCGCCAGCGCGCTGTCTTTGTCGAGCGGGATGGACTTGAGGCATCCGAAAGCCAGAGAGGGTTTGACTGGTACGGGTGGAACGGCCGGTATGAGACCCATCTCGACTTCGGTGATATTTCTGTGCACTAACGGCAGGATCAGCGGGGTTGGAACTCTGAGCCAGTAGTGGCTGGGTAGGCTGGTGGTGTAGGGTGGTAGGTAGTTGACATACCGACGGGGTTGTTTTGGAGCCATGTTGCGACAGCATCCCGAAGTTGCTTGCATGGCTCCTCGCCGTCTCTTGGGTTTGATGTTGAGAACTCTCGGCGTGTAAGGGGGTGTCCGACGGATGCGCCGAACAGCGTCGCCACGGCCAAAAGGGCGCTGAGAGCCGTAGTCAACATGGCGTCCTTAATTGTGTACAACTGAGAAAGGCTGAATTAACGGTTACACAGCACCGCACACGCACACGCACATTCTGTGCTTTTATAGAGTACCCATGGATGTGGGTAAAAGCGGGATGCAGTAATGCTTCCCCCCATCTTAGCCATCGCCTCGGTTAGACTGAGCGATGCCCAGCGACTGCGCCGTAGTAGTACCTAGGCATTGACATTAACCGTCGCCGCCAGAAGCATCCCGTACCAGAAAGCAGTTAGCGGGTAGACCGGAACCAACCTAGAGAATACTTCGCTGCTTTGAACCCTCATGCCGCTAGCAGAGTTCCGTGTAGAATGGGATTGACGTCTGCGTTAGATACCCCCGACACGAAGTCCAGGGCGAATACTGCTGGTGGTCGATGCTGTCCGTGGAAAGCAGTTTTTCGGGTCAATAGCCCCCTGAGCAAATTCGTTACCGCCACCAGACAGAGGCTCCTCCTTCCTTGCCAAGGTCGACACTTGTAAGTTGTCTCCACAATAGGGGTCGAGCAAGGCTTGAATGGCATGGGGCAGGGGCTTTTGCTTGTAAGCGAACCAACAATCATGTCTCTTACCCATTTGTTGGGGTTCTATGTGTTATTTTTCGATGCAGAGCTCCTTGGCTTCTGAGGTGGTTCCGGGTTGGTTCTGTTACACCGCATCGGTGCTGCTGCCATGATTGGCCACAGTTGTAGTGCATGGCAGGGACTCCTCGCTGGTCACCAACCTGGATGCGGGGTCCCAACTGTTCGCATCGAGCGTCGGGCTCCCATTCATTCCACCAGAAGCCATCCGAGGTTGTAATACGATGTCCGGGTTCGAAGTGATCGGCGCAGTGGCAGCGGCAGGCCAGTTCATTGAGCAGACAATCGCAATCGCCAAGCTGATACACGCGGTGCGCGGCAAGGTGCGGGATGCACCAGCTGAGATCCAGCAATGGCATGACGAGCTAGAAACGCTCGGCGCCATCGCTTCCTGAATCCAGGCAACAGCCGCGCTCCAGACACCTCAGATCGAGAACATCCTGCTCCGCTGTTCGGCCCACAGCCAGAATCTACTGACAATCTTGGAGGCCGTCTCGTGCGACGCCGACGCCGGAATTGCAAGGAAAACATGGGCAGCCGTTCTTGGGGTGGCCCAAGAGGCCAACATCAAGGCCAGCTTCGACATACTGGAGAGGGAGAAGTCGTCCTTGGTCGCTCACATATCTGCCGCCAATCTGTAAGCCCCCCAACATATTAATTCGTCCGCGGCGCTAATCCTCAAGATAGAGAAGCAACTGTCTCTACGCAGCAGCAGCTTACCGCTCTCGAGAACAACATCAGCACCATTTCAGCTTCGCGATCCAACCCACCGGCCACGCTACATGGGTCTTGTTCGCGCAAAGACCCTTGATGGTTGAAGAGTTTGCGGATGCAATGGGCTTTGAAGACACCGACGAAGTCCGAAAAGTCGACAAAGCGAAAGACTCGATCACATTCTGCGGCCACTTGCTCAGTGTCTCGTCACCGGAAGAGTTGGAAGGGAGGAGGGTATCCGAAGGGACTGTCCAAATCGTGCACGCAAAGCGCTCGGGATTACCTGCTAAGCCTCCACAGGTCTAGCATTGATGCAGACTGGCCACCTAGCTTCAACCCAGCAAGGGCTCACGCCATCATTGCATCGCGTTGTATTTCTTAGTTGAGCTCACGATGCCTCGTTGGAGGACTAGAGTCTCCCGCTTGCCAAATACCACTTTTTGGTAGGCCACCTCAGCGGAGTCTCATTTTCCCCGTCTCACCGCTGGTCGACTATGCGCTTCGGCACTGGGTGTTTCATTTACAGAAGGCGGAGGATTTTGGGTCTCTTGCTCTTCAAGAAAATCGGGATTTCTTCTTTCTCGAGCCAAAATTGAGAGAAACCTTCCGTTTTGCAGCGTCAAGAGTCGGCATCTTCTCTGGACTCGGACAGAATGTAGGTCACCTTTTGGATCGAGAGGTCTTTGAAATCACGTTAAGAACCAACGGAGATGATCCAACACTGAAACAGCGTTTTCACCACCCTAAAATCCACACCACAAATTTCCGTTTCCTTCTGCGGAACTGAGCAGTTGCCGCCTTAGCCTGGGCTAGACTGAGCCAGACTGAGCTAGAGGGTCACTGTTCTGGGCTGCCTCGGCTATAGTTGCCACGGTCTAAAATGGCCGTGGAGTTGCTAGGACCTGGTTTTGGATAGCGTAAAGTGTTGGGCACATGACATATAAATCAGCTCCGCCACTTACCAAACTGCCCGAAATCCCATTATCATCCCTGCTCCATTTCCTCCCCCACAACACCTATCAAGTGATATACAATCCCTAACTTATCCGGTATCCAAGCACTCGGGTCACAGGGACTTGCCAGGCACGGCCCGGACAGCCCATTGTTGCGCTATATTACAGTCTCGCCCCCGGGGACAGAGAACGTCTTGGCAACAAATTTTTTAGTCAACATGTACATCAATAGATTTTTGGTGTTCTATGGTGAACGTCCAATCACATTTTCCAGAGTCCGGACGCTGGCCATGTAGGTGGGAAATCGAGAGCTTCTTAAATGGGAATCCAACTATGCAGGAAACTGGGACTGAGGAGCACCACAGCACCAATAGGAATATAGGTTGTGAGCATGGTCTACCTACAAAATGCTGTGGAAAGGTCTCTGAGTATTGTATTGCGGTATCCCAAATAGAAATTGAGGAGGGGATTGTCCCAAAACTAACATAGGAAGCCTCAAGCATAGCGTTTCTCCTATGACCATCACATGGCTCGGAGGCCAAGGAGCAGGGCATGGGGAATGTGGCTCGAGTCGAGGACGTGACTTCATAAGGCGGTGATAACTCACAGTGCTGCCAGCTTCAAGTGCTTGGAGTATGAACTCATTAATTCTCCTGTCAAAAGCTCTCAAATTGCCACCATCCCGCCGTCCGCCTAACAAAACTCAAGACCCCAGCACAGATATTCTCAAAACCCGCTTTTTAGGTAGAATTTACTTATATATCGCGTATTCAGGCTCACCTGTTGTAGTCAGGAGCTTCTGGTATCGCTTGACTAACTACCAGGCGCTGAACCCTTCCCGTCTTTTTAAAGCAAATCAGTACGGTACGGGTCCCCCAAGAGGATGGTGCCTGCAGTCACCTTAAATTTTTTGGAACTAAACTTAGACTTATCAGGAGCTTTGTCCAGGGAGTCTTTCTTGAGATGCACTCTCGGTACGTTGCGTCTGGCTTTAGGTGCTTTGCAAACTCACATAGTAGAAACTGAGTTTGCTCGTGTATAAGCCTACAAGGGGTTGGCTTCATGCTCTTTTTCTTCGAATAGTGTTTTTCTCTGCCTTTACCCTAAAGTACTTTATATTCTTCCCGTACTTCGACGCCTTTAAATCTTAACTTGCCGTCTCTTTAGAATTCATAAAGAAGATATAGTTGCTATTACCATATTCCATCGTCGTTGGCCTATAGCCGCTTACCGCGCTGATCTGTAAAGCGCTGGCCTAATACATAGAGGCGCGGAGCATAAACCTTTCGGTAATCGGTATAATCCTGTAAGATGGTGTAACCGAATTAAGCGTACATGTTCCTACTAGAGGGTCGGGATCTTTTTCTCTCTCGCTCACTCTTTTCCTGCTCACTAGGAAGCCTATCAAATGCTCACCCTCCCCACCTCCAACCCATCCAACACCCCCTCGGCACCATCCCCCTCCATCAGTCCAGCCACGTAAAATCCCTGTTAAAAAGTCTGTGTGCTGACTCGGGGCGTTTGTTCAGGTCGACCCTGTCGTTCTTTTTAGGCTCTGTGTGTAATATTACTGTAGCCGTTTATGTACATAGCGATGCGTTCTCTGGCGCGTGCCACCGTCAAAAAGGGGCCGCGCCGCGCAGTTCTTTGAACCGTGCTTCTTTTAACCAATAATCGATCTGACGATTTTTCACCACGAAGACCTCCCATTAAAAGCCCAGTAACATTCTGGCCCTTCGATTGAAGGAGATGACCTGATCCACAGTTGCGTTTCCTTTGTTATTCTATATTAAGCTCCGTTCCATGCTAAGCACCGTCATATATTAGGTTTTGTTCCATACTAGGTACGTATCTGTTTTTCTACGTCAGTTGCATTTGTGTCCCTCCGATCGGAGGACCAGTAGTCTGGGAGTCGGCCTTTCAGGCCGATAATAACGTTCTGTGGGTGTGGTTCCCTTGTGGTTTCTTCCCTATTACGCTATCGCACCAGTTCACTATATATAAATACCTACCGGAGCCTTAAAAAGATTTTATAGTTAAATAAAGCCTTATATGCCTTACGGTAATCTCTATTACTCTAGTAAAAGGAGCTTATAATAACCTTATAAGCTTTAGGATTTTAAGTAATTTTATATAAGTCCTATATCCTGATTTAGAACAGTATTCTCATTTTCTTTTACGTTAATAACATTATTTTTAATTACTGTAAAGAAGATACAGCTATAGCTTAAGCACTAGTATTATAATTATAATAAAAATATTAACTGAGTAGTGGAAATAACTTATAGTGGTTCCTAGGTATTAAGGTATAACGACTCTGCAGGCCGTCACTTAGGCCGGGGCGGCCCGACAAATCCCCCGCAGAAAGAGCAGTGCGGGTAGACAGTGCACACTGTCTTACGCACTGGGCCAGGGGTGCAAAGACCCGAAGCCCCTACAACTAGTAAGAAAGAGCTTAGTGGCCCATAAGGACCGACAACACTAAGTACCGCTCAGTTAACTGCTTGGCCGCAACTGTGTGGTGCACCACTAAGCATAAAGGACTAAGCAAGGTACGAGGTACCTTTTAACTAATTAGTATAGATAGCCATAGTTATGCCCACAACCACCGTGAGGGACTTTAATTCCTCACGCTAGTATTTAGTGATTCGTTTATGTCCTATTGTTCAGACTCACCTCTGTGCATTATAGTGACAGCGACCTACAGTGACATTAAACCCCCCGTCTAGGAGTGCTAGCTTAACAAGCCGTCTTTAGAACACCCCTTACCTGTTGGCGTCCTGCTATACGTTCTGTCTTAACCCGTGCCAGTCCTCTTGAGGCCTGTGTTGGGTGCAGGTCGTAATATAAGGTTTTGAGAGATAGAACTAACAGCTTAATTTAGCTTTCCCAAACAGCTTATGTTAATAAGATTATCACACTAGCTACTACTTACGTAACCACTAAGGCTAAGATGTTAATAGCGACGGTAAAACTATTATTATATAATAGTAAAGCAGGGACCTAATCAGTCACAGCTTTCTAGTAAAAGACTGGATTAACTTTATACGCTAAATTAGTGCGGTGACGTAACAGGGAAGAAACTATAAAGAGAACCACACCCAAACGTTGTAGTTAGCCTAGAAGGCTGACTTCCAGACTACTGGTCCTCCGATTAAAGGGATACAAATGTAACTGACGTAGAAAAACAGATACATACCTAATATAGAATAAACCTAGTATGTGACGGTGCCTAGCATGAAATGGAGCCTAGCATGGAACAATAAAGGAAACGCGACCGTGGATCAGGTTATCTTCCTGTCAGAAAGAAGGGGGTTCAGAGGCCCTGGGCATCTAGTCAGCGGAGCTGACTGGATACCTGGCACTGCCAGTACGCCAGTGAGCCTCAGCCGCCAGAGTGAAGAAGCCTGAATCCTGTAGAATAATCTATAAAGAAGCCTCTGGCTTCCAGCCAGAACCAGAGGAGGAGAGTGAACACAAGCAATTAAATCACGCAGTTGCAACTCCTACACTTCCACAGAATCCAGAGTGCCACGCTTCCAACACTTCCTTCGATCGAAGGGCCAGAATGTCACTGGGCTTTTAATAAGAGGTCTTTATAGTAAAAATCGTCGGATCAATAATTGATTGAAAGAAGCACGGTTTAAAGAACCGCGCGGTGTGGCCCCTTTTTAACGGTAGCACGCGCCAGAGAACGCATCGCTATGTACATAAACGGCTACAGTAATACTACATACAGAGCTTTAAAAAGAAGAACGATAGGGTCGGCTTGAACAAACGCCCCGAGTTAACGCCACAGTGATTACTAGGCAAGATATAGCCTTCACAGCCTTACAGCTAGTTAGATTTAATACTAATCCTGGCTTAGAATACCATAAAGCAGCCGATCAAGTGCTCCACTACCTCTATAAGACTTGAAAACTAGCCTTACAGTTAGGGTATGAAACGACTTTATTATAGCGAGTAATACCTCCTTTACTAATAACTTTATTAATTGAACAAGCTTATCAGCCTACACTATAAAGCTGTTTAGTGGCTTAATAGGCTGGAGGGCTAATAAATAAGATACTGTCACCATATCTATTACAGAAGCTAAGCTTTTAGCCTTAGCATAAGTTATGAAAGAGGGTCTGTTTATAAGTTGATTACTTACTAAATTAACTATTTAACTGGATAAACATTATATTATAATCCAGTGTAATAATAAGCAAACCATTTAGCTAGTTACGGCAGAGATAGCTACCTTGTAAATAAAGCTCCAGCATATGGATATTCACAACCATTAGCTTCGACAGGAAGTGAGTAACAAAATGATAAAAATCAGTTTTACACTTTTTAACAGTATAACGGCCGACAGCTTAACTAAAGCCCTAAATTATCCACTCCACTAACGGCTCCTCCAGTAAATAGGGGTTACAGAACTAAAACAATAAAAAGATAAGCCCCTGGAAGGAATCGAACCCTTAACTTCTCCAACGTGATTACCATTAATTCCAACATATCAGCGATATGCGTCAGAATAATGGAAAAGGCAAGAGCGTAGAACGCGCTACCACTACGCCACAGAGGCTGTTGTTAAAAGGAGGACTGTAATTCAGAATAATAAGGTCCAGACCCAAGCCCTGTTGGATGTGAGGGAGTGTGTCAAAAAGAATGGGGCTCTGGCCAGAGGCCAGAACTGTCAGAAAGAAGAGTCTGGAAACCACCAGAACAATAGATTTGTAACCATTGCCACAGACGCGCAATTGTAGCCGCGCGGCTCTGCCACACGGCTTGCCACTATTCACAGCTATAAGGAAGGTTCTCTGGCTGAGCTAGAGAGCCGAACGAGCAAGAGAACAACACAGTTACAACCCCTTCAATTCCACAGAATCCAGAGTGCAGCGCTTCTGATAAGTCTGGCTCAGTCTGGCTCAGGCTAAGGCGGTAACCGCTCAGTTCCGAAGAAGGAAAGGGAAATTCATGGTGTCGATTTTAGGGTCGTGAACTACTTGTTTCAACCGAAGAGCCCAAAAATGGTCCTCGTGTAAGCAGGGGCCCAGATCTGGACATTTGAATCCGCAATAGCCACCGCCTAAAACTTCATAGACAATATACGCCTCCTTCCGTTTGGAATGCTTATATTCAGTACTAGTCGTTGATATTGGCAATGATCGTAAGGTACCTTTGCTCGCGGGGTTATTAGGAGATGAAGGGGTGTGTCATGCGTGGAGATACTGAGTGCTCGTCAACTAGTTGTATTTAAATACAGCTTAGTGCCGGGGTATCCTGGGGGATTCCTAGGGGCGCTTTCCGCAACCTGTTCCACCTGCACTTCCCTTGCTGCCCCTTAGGTTGAAAGGGTCTACATAGTCTTTGTTGCCACCCAGGCCCTTACGATAATCTTCCCTACTGTCAGAAGCACTGGACACTGGATTCGGTAGAATTGAAGGAGTTCGCAACTGCTCGATTGAATTGCTTGTCTGATCTGTGCTCTCTGGCTTTGCCAGAGAGCCTCCATTATTATAGTAGTGAATGATGGAAAAAGCTGTAAGCAAAAGGTGGCTCCGGCAGGCTGAACTCCGTTCAGCTCTGGTCGAATCCGGACAGCCTATTCAGCTTCGATGCCCGTAATGAGAACCCAGCTTAGTTGAGCTCCATTCAGCGTAGTTAGCCACGCCTCCTTTCTAAAAATAATGGTTCTAAGACTACTGTTACGCTATACCGTTTACTACTATCGGCTCGGGTCTAGCGCTAGGTAAGGGTAGGACGGCGATTTATCAAGAGGGGGAAAATAAGCTAATTTCAAAGGCTAGGCCACTAAATCTTATCTTCACGAAGCGGGAGTGACTGATGGGAAAGGCACGTTGATAATATGCCAGCATTCAGCATGTTGCATCTTTAGATGTGGCTGCTTTATCTTCCTATCTATCCCAAGTCGCTGTCGACTTGGCGTGTTGGTCTGTCGTATTTTGAAATGAAATCCGTAGTCTGGCACTATGCCGCTGGTTCACCCCTTGTTTTGCCCGGCCTGAGCGACTTCCACAACTTTCGTATCCCCCGCCCAGACCGCGCCGGTTCCGCGTCATCCCCCTCCCCGGACGGCGCACTGATCTCCCCCTGTGAACTAGGGGGCGACGAGACCGCTGTCAGCGGCGTAACCGCCGTCCCCCCTCTCGACTCTCCCGACGTGCTCGGACTCTTTGTCGACGCCGACGCGCTCTCAGCGCTGAGGAGACTCGGGTCACTACCACCCGTCCCGAACTCGCCGGGTTCATCCATCTTCGGATCCCCCAGGTCCGGCCACCTCCATGGGAACAGCTCGCTTCGGCCAAAGATGAGAGCACCGCCAGCATCCATAGGTCCCAATGCAGAGGTGGTTCCGCCGCGGTGGATGATGCTAAGCCGGCTTGGAAGGAGGACTTGCACCCGATCGCACGGCCGACGTAGGAGCGCAGACGCCCGGAGGAAGGCGTCCTTGTTGTTTCCGCGGCTCTCACAGGCGCACCGCTCGAATGCCGTGGCCGATTGGTTCCAGAAGATGCCCGGTGCGAGCTTCATGGGGCTGCACGTCGCGCTGCCCTCCTGGCGCAAGATCCTAGCGAGGTCGTATGAACTGGCGGCAAGGTAATCCCTGTCTTTGGGCACTGTTCTCCAGCGGTTACAGAGAGTGGAGATCTGGTTAGGGCTGGAGCTTGCAGTAGTGGTGGCTGCTTCCGGCCGCGGAGCGATCAGGTTCCCGAAGCCCTCGCCAAAGAGAGTAACGGCGCGGAGGGCGCGGATGAAGTCAACCCAAGACTTTCCTGCCCCTTCAAATGCCCGGAGATGCACCACGCGTGGCGTGATGGAGCGGCGGGTCGCTACCTCCATAAAGCGGTAGCCTTCCAGCTTGCCCCTGGGCAGCCGAACGGGTAATCCAGCCGCGAGGATGTCGAGTGTTGCTTGGTGATCAATAAGCTGCCATAATACATCCATTATCTGGCACACGCGGTCCTTCAGCCGGACGGTAGTTGTTTCTCGATAGTGTGTTGTGGTCGTCTGTCCACCATGAACCGTCGCCTGCTCGGTGCGGACCTCATCCAGGGCGGGAAACACAGGCTGTTCCAAGTTTCGTCGACTCTTCAAGAACTTGATCACCGCCTTGGGACTCGCCACGTCGACATCCTCTTCGAGTTCTGACTGATTTAGGAGACATTCGTCGCCGAAATCCCCCTTCTGGTCCTCTCTCAGAGATGCCCTGACGAGATGAAGCAGTGTATGGAGGCCGTTAGAGAGCCAGGCCCGGTGGTCTTGCGTGTCGTAGAGCACCACATACGAGCTGGAGAGCGAGCTCAGCGATTCAAAGTAGGATGTTTGTCTCTTGATTGTTGGCGCCTTGTCTTTGTGGCCGAGTGAGAACTCGGCACCTCCTGTGATAAAGCCCGGGCCGCCTGAGATGACGAACTTCTCAAGCGCACAGCCAGGGCCGACAAAGTCTGGACTCGACCACCCAATATCGTAGTTCGCTTGTGGGGACCCTAGGATCCTGTTAGAACGATCTCATTCTATGTCACCATATTGGCAGCTAATGGTGAGGATAAGCCAAAAAAACGCAAGCGCGAGACTTACCAATATTGTACGCGGCTTTCGTAGCCCAGCCAAGGATATGCCTTGCCTTTTGGATTCGAACAGTCACTTCTGAAGGGGCAACGTGTGGGCTTTCCGAAATCTGCTCATCTCCGTACCTTAACCGGCTTCCGTCTTCGTTCACAATGAAGTGCCACCTGATGAAATGATCCGCATAGACCGTAGGAACCACGGCAGCATTGAATCCTTTTAACAAGGCTCTGTTGTTGAAGACAGTCAGCTGAGGCGCGTCAACAAGAAGAGCCATAGCCTGCAGCGGTATCTCCAGGCCTGGGGCTTCATCGGGCCGCAGCGGAATGGGAAATCCCTTTGCGATGACCGGGTTGTTCAGGAAGCCATGTAGCCAGCATCCACCAATCCCGGCACCAAGTACGTCCGCCGTCGGAAGTTCTTCCTCGGTAAAGTTCAGTAGAAGCTGGACAGACAAATCTTGTTGAGCGGCTTTCTCGTCGACCCGTAGGCCCGCGACGCTGTGCATAATCTTGCCGGGGGTAGAGGACTCGCGCAACGCAGCACCGGCCCATGCGAGAACCTCGGCCACCTCGACGATCGAATCAAACAGCCCAACGCACTCTGTGCGCACACCTCCACCTTCCAGTTGAAGCGTCAACTGTAATCCGTCGAACAGAGATCTTGTGACAGGCGTTCCGGGATCTGCCGCGGCTACCTCAACCAGAGCTTCCAGAACCGCCTCTCCAGTCAAGGGCCAGGTTTGCGTCAGGTAGCCCTCGCAGGATAGGAGTTGAGCCTTCGTCTCAGAACCGCTGATTGTTAATGCGGTGAGGATGGAGTGGGATCCCTCGTAGCCCTGTTGCTCGATAAACACCCGTGGGTCCCAGGCCATCCGGATTACAGCTTTTTGCGAGCGTAGTGCCCTATTTCCTCGGTACTGATTCAAGCAGTAAGAGGCAGTTTTTCGAATCGAATCAGCGACATCAGCGGCGTTATAACCCAGTTGTGATCGGCTCTGTACCGACTTGAGGAGCCAGGAGAAGGATGATGTGTTGATCACAAAGTTGATCCGTTCCATATCCACTTCGGTCAGGATGCTTTCGGGGTTAGCTTTTACGTCGCCACCTTCGTCACCGTCATCCACGTTCTCCAAGCCGCTCCCACCCTCTTCGTCACCCCTCTGATCCCATGCGATGATGCCGTCGTCGTCGGCAGGATCTGGGGGTGACCACCAATGAACCTTTTCATCAAAGGTCATTTCTGGATCGGCTGTTGAGTTTTCTCTTTCCGGTACGATTGACTCGTCGTCCTGATCTCCGCTATCAAGTTGCTTGGATTGCAGAATTTGCTGCAAGGCTTCTGTGATTCGACTTGGAGGGTCTAGAGTCAGCGTAGTCTCCATATGCATAATGGCAAGCGAGGGTATACTTACTCCCTATTTTGTCTAGTAAATACTCCCACAGCCCTTCCATCCGTCATTCGCTCTGCAAATGCAACTCGAAGCGCAAAAGAACGGAGTAGGTCGGGAAGCTTCTGTATGAGCTGTGACTGTAGGATCTCATCAGCCGAAAGTTGACTCGTAGCTTCGAGGATTCGATCGACGAATGCATCAACATAGGCGTTTCCAGTCTCCCGGGAAAGGTCTAGCGACAGGTTATCAGTGACGACTGAGGCGATGTCGCTGTACTCGGTGTCTTGGTCCTGAAGCGGTTGGTAAGTCAGAGTTCCAGTCTTGGAGGCAGTGCCGTATCCTGAATCAGGTATCGTGAAGGCCCTCCCTTTCACCACATCCGGGCTTCCCATTTCTCCATCGGACCCGCGATGAGGTGCATCCGATATTGCGTGGTGAGGGTCCACGAAGGGAAGATGGACAGCACCAATATTCGAGATATCGCTGAGACTAAAATGTGACAAATAAGACCATCCGTCAGCCTGACCCTCAGAGTCACGTGTAGAGACTCCATCAAGCGAGCCATCAACTGTCCGCCGGTAGACGTGTGAGGCCATGAGGTAGCTCTCAAACTCTGGGCGTTCGTATTTGGACCCAATCGAAGCTGCAGCGGAATGCCCTCTTGCCCCACTGTAGGCAGTGTCGGCACGCCACTCGGAACCAGCAAGTTCGTCGCTCAAGGCCGGCGAGCTGGAGTGAGCGTCCACATCTAAAACTGGTCCTAGTGCTGCTAATATCCTAGAAAGCTCCTGGTTGTTCTTGAGGAGATCAGCCACGGACACCTTCAACTGCTCCTGCGCCCCGTCCAATTGACTAGGCAAGTTAGACATTAGTATTATTTTGAATGTATCTCGGATCAAAGTACATGGCTTGCCATACATGGATGTTTTGAGTTGAAGAATCTGGATAACCAGACTCATCGAATTGTTGAAAGCCTGCAACCTGGAGAGGATCCGCTGCGAATCTTCGCTGTATCGTCGTGTTTTGAACCTGAAGGTCTCGAAGCCCGATCTCGCGGTTGGCGGGTCGAGTTTTGAGAGCAGAGCTTCGAGTTCGGAGAAAACAAGGACACCATAGTCGATCAATAGGTCGACCTGAACCGTGCCAGACAATGACTTCTCTGCGAAGAGGTCCGGGTCTAGCAACAGCTTCAATACACTGACGATTGACTGAACTTCATGACCCAACGAAAGTACCTCCTTGGAGTCCACTTGGCCCCTGAGGATGCTCAGCTGACTCGAGGCCTTCGCGGCGGTGGATGTCAAGCCGACCAAAGAGGCCCTGATGCTGAGAGGCTCCATGAGTGGATGAGAGACGGTCCGTGCGGTCAAAATGCTTTGGGGATTTGACGTGATCGTGGTTGTGAGGTGGAAGGCTGGCGAGCTCGCTCACGGTTGAAAAGGGGTAATTTCGATCTCCAGAGCGAGAGCCGAGGGGCGCGAACGTGTTTCAAGTTTGGCCCCATCAGCCGCAGCGGAAGAAAACCTGTTGCAAGCCACGGTGGCTTATGGGGTGGCTCAGCCGTGGAATGATGTGGAAACTCGACCCCTCTTTTAGGTGGAGAAATTTTCCAGCCCTCAGAATAATCCCCAGAGTCAATCATCATTGCCAAGACCAATAGATCGCAACAAAACCTGCATGCAAGCAGCTAATAAGTCTTTCTGATCGCAGTACCCTAACCCTACACTCTGCGGCTGCGGTTGCTTTAGCTTCAGACTAAATTTACCAAAGCGGCATCCCCGGCGCAACCCTGATAAGAATAAGCCCTGCCTGATTCTCCTTCGCCATTTGAAAAACTTCAAGATTCAAAACCGAGACTGGGCATTGAAAATCTCGTGCTGGGCCGGACTGATTTCCAACGTATGGTGGAGTGCGGCATGTCCGAGCTTTGAGAATCTCCTGGCTTGTCTGTTGCTCCGCGACAAGCAGAATTGAGTGCAATTGGCGAAATGACCAACTTATTCATTGGCTTGGAGCCTATCTTGAAAAGCATATCGGGGGGATGCGTCAAAAAGCAGATGATGCGTATCTCTTGCTCCGCGTGTTCTCGACCACAGGGAAAGCTCTGGGGTCAAGTTCTTCCGCGACCCGTGGAGTCTTCACATGGAGGGTATCCTGGATTTTAGGACTGACGAGGGGTACAAAGTGTATTAGTATCATGCTGGTGCACCATCTTTTGCATCTACCGAATAACTAGCTCTACAACAACGAATATCGATTACCCCTGCCCCTCCCCCCTAGTCTGCGCCCCAACCCAACCCCCGATGTCCAACGATTTCCCCGGCACCTGCGTCCTAGCAACCTGCGGTGGAAAGCCCCCCTTCCTCGATACCTGCCCCACGGGTCAAATCTGCGTGTACAACGCGACAGCGCCAATGACGGATCTTCCCGGGCGGTGTATGGCGACCAAGTTTGACGTGTGGAGGGAAGGAGAAGTGTAAAAGCGGGTGGGAGTGTTTGAGGGAGCTGAAGATTGATGGTAATTATTAAGAGGAGTTTCCAGAGGGGAGGGAAAAATGTATTCCACCGGGGAGTTTGGTGGTAAAAGGAACTTTTGAATGGGTGGGAGAATTGAGTGGGGAGAGATGGATCCTTGGGAGGCAGTAACATGAAATATCATTGTTGGCGCCATTTCGTGAAGAGACATTTCACGCTTCGAGAGAAGGGCGATTTTTGTTTGGGTGTCCGGTCCTTCGAAAACATCTGTTGCTGCAGCGATCTGGGCATTTGGCTGGCGACCAGTGGTAGGCGTTGCTTCGTCTTCCATTTGTATGCTTTCTGGGGTTTCTCGTAGAACAGAGACGTCGGGCCGTTCAACCTCCAATACTGCGACAAATATTGTCCAATCAAGCCGTGAGGAATGACCTCGCTTGCCCCCATGGGGGAGGGCCAAGGCATATTGGTAGAGAGATTCATCACTTTCCGGTCCGCCTTGCCGAGTATCGCGTACGCGGCGTAACCACAAATGGTCAAGAGGCGTTCTTCCGACGCAGTCCTGCTGGTTGGCGTCGGCCCCGTGGTCCAGAAGCCAACAAGTAGTCAGTGGTGGCACCACATGGACGGGCATTACCCATGAAGCTCCTGTTGAATTCTACGCAGCCAACCAGAAACGCAGTAATTGGAAGTCGTGAAGTGTGTTCCATTCAAGAAGCGGTCCGCGCGACCGCGAGCCCCTAAATTACGGCCCGACCGCTCGCAGAGCGGCTGACTAAGGAATGATTACGTGATTTGGCAGCTCCAGCTATTGATATCTGGTGAGAGGCGCACCTTTGGTCGTGCTCCAAAAATAAAGAGAATGTCTATTTGCACTATGACTCCGGTCTATTTGCACTACGACCCCGCACCAGGCCATACATAACCCTAACCCCCGCCCACGTTCAAATGCCCAGTCGCATCCACGGATCCACGGTCGCATTTGCGACCGCGATTCAATTGAACACTCGCAATTGATCGATCGAACAGGGCCCAAATCGCTCAATTCTGCAATAAAATTACAATTGACTACTAACTATTACTCGCTGAATAAGCAGCTCCTGCGTTACCTGACCGGTTGGAACGTGTGGTTCAGCCACTACCTCGTGTGTTCTTCGTGCTGCAGTTAACGATGCCTTACTGGATCCAGAGGCCTTTCTCGCTCTGCCTCATATTCCACCTCTACCCTTGCTACTATTCACAGGCGTGGCAACGGCTTGGCCACCCCCTACGGCCATGGTTTGGCTACCCTCTAGAGTAACCCCCTCCCACTTGGAGGCCTTACGCTGTATAGAAGGCCGTACGCCTCCGCGAGCACCACCACGGGCACGTCCCTTACGGTTGCTTCCTCGGCCTCTGGTTGGCTGGCTAGCGGGTTCGGGATCGACCTCGGGGTCGGCTTGCATCGCGCCATCGCGCGGCAGGCTGTTTTTGGCCATCTGAACATTCAATTAGCCCGGGAAATCGTACGCCGAATGACTACTTACCCTTGGGCGCAGTGCGCGCGACCGTAGAATGGCGATGGTTTAGTTGTGGTGGGGGAGCAAAGTTGTGGCAGAATGGAAAGAATTTCATGGCACAATGCGACCGTGGATGCGACTGGACATTTGAATGCGGGCGGGGGTTAGGGTTATGTACAGCATCGTGCGGGGTCATAGTGCAAATAGACATTCTCAAAATAAAATAGCTGGCTGCTCAAATGCCTGACAGTGGTTGGGGTTTCTCAGAGTTTCCCAAGAGGCTCTGATGACTATGAGCAATTGTGGTCGATATTCGGTTGCACAAATACTTTTGAGAGGTTATTGTACGTCGCCGGCAATGAAGGGGAGGCCAAGCTGGTCAAGGCGCTCGGCTTGGCGCACGAGGCTATCTACGACAGGGCCGTGGAGCAATGTCCTGAACGGGCGGCCAAGTTTTTCCCCGACGGGCCACGACAGTACGTCTCGGGGAACAAGGAAATGAGGCGAATGCAGACGGGGTTCGAGAGCAACAACCGCACTCATCACTACTGGACGCGCGAGCTCGAGTGGGAGATAATGCCCGCATTAAAGAACCTCAAGGCCGTCTGGAACGCCGCTTATCATCCTCAGAAACGTAGGCAGGCCAATAATATGATACGCTACTCCAGATTGGGCAGCGGGTAGCCATCGTGATGGGCGACGAGCGCAGGGCAATGGAGATTCGGGCTCTCCGTGATGCGATCCGGGACTAGGCCCGGGAGGTTTGGAAGGAGATCAAGGCCCGGTTTGAGCAGGGTCCCCATCTTCTCCGCGCCGAGGAGAGGCTATGGAAGCCCTGGCATCTGGCCTTTTTTGAAGATGTCCACGAGCAGGAAGATTGGTCACGCATATATTGCCCTGAGATGGTTGCCGTTGCGAACTGGGTCGAGGGAATTGGTGAGGACGCCAAGGCCTTGCAGGCGACACTCCGATCCCTTCTTCTTGGTTGAGGTAGAGCCTGATGAGGATGGTGTCACTTCAGCGGAGGGATCTATAAGGTGATACATCATAATGGGGATGGCGTTGACTCTGAGTCAGTTTCGTAGATACTTGAGCGATTTGTTTTGTATCATCTTGTCTTTTAGGTTAATTGAGTTGAGCAGAGCTAGTTTACGTGTAGGTCACCGAATACTAGCCTTTTGTCAATTTGTGCTCGGGAACGTTTGGAAAACCAATGCCACCAAGCAAATATTCCCAGGTCCCATTCTTTCGGCCTAATAAAGAGGAAGGCTCGTCCCACTGTAGAAAAAGTATTTTTCCACCGTAATATTACAACGCTATAGTCAACTAGGCTATTCCTCCCGCCTCCTTACACCGTCGACTTAATGGTGCTCTCCCCCAATCAGTGGCTTACTAAAACTATTAAAGGCTCTCCGTAACGTAGGAGAATAATCTGGCTGACTAGGTACGCATTTAATAAGCCCTAGGGGTTCCCTTTACCTATTAACAAATCAGGGAGCTAGTTAGCCGCGTATATATCGAACGTGGTAACTTTTAGCCACTTAGTATTAAGTGGATCTAGGGTTTCCTCGCTAGGTACCCTTTTCTAAAGACCTAGAGAGCCAAAGTGGTCGATTCTAATCGTATCTATACAGCTACGGAAGCCAGAATTCGGCCCTAGTTTAACCTATTTAAGATTCCGGAGGTCTAGGCTATTCTTCTGGAAAATTGCTGGAATAAGGATAAAGCCAGTATTATAAAGGGCTGTAAATTGAATAAATTAGTTATTAACACTTTTAGTTATAAGGCTTTATAACAGAAATAGCCTAGTAGCTGTACTTAGACTTTTTTTATTAAGTATCTCTTAGTTATTAACTGTTTCCTTCCTCTACTTATAATCTTTAAGAGGAAGACAGTTTAATAACAGTAGTTTCCTTCAGATTTATAGCCTTTTAGGGACTGGAAGTTTACAGTTACTAAAAAAAGGTAAACTGATAACGAAATTAGCTTAAAATGGCTTAAATCTGTATTTATACCCCTGACTAGGCCAGTATAATCTGACTAGAAGCGCCTCCTTATAATTAACGGTTATAATAGTTATGCTATAATTAAATATATGTATAAGGCTTTCATTAACAATATCTACCTTATTTACCTACTTATATACACTTCTCATATCCTCTAACCTTTAGATTTATTACTCTTTAGCCTCCTTAAGCGTACTTACTGTAGCTGGCTTAATCAGCTCCTTTTTATAATTATTAACAATACCTCTGTAGTTAATAAGCGTGCCTTTCTTAAATGTTATCACTAGGCCAGGTCTGTGGCTTTTACCAAGGCTAATATTAAGGCTGGATAGAGAGTAACTGGCTTATAGCCCCTTTCTTTAAGTAAACCCTTAATAAGCCCCCTTCTCTTTAAGAATGCTAATAAGTTAACTACTCCCTAGGCTATTAAAGTATCTTCAGATATCCGTACATTAGAAACACCTATTCTAGAGCATTATAGAGGGGAGAGGGTGGTGTGGTCGACACTAAAGAGGGCCTGAGATTACACTAAGCAGGCCAGAAGATTTGCAGCCTTAATTAAAGCTGTGCTAAGCGAGCGCCTCTTTCTCAGGAAGGTTGGGAAGGCTATGGATGATCAAGCCTTCGAATTGGCTACCTGTAAGCGAAAATTGCAGGCACTGGAGTAAGAGGTGGATAGATTACGGCTCATAAAGAAAGGGAAGGTTGAAGAGGATCCGAATACCCTTTTTACAAGTATCCGGACTGTTGAGGACGCGTAGAGGCTTGTGGGGCGCCAGCCAGTTAGAGATTCGGATTCAGAAGAAGAAGACAATTCTTCTGATGCCCAGGATTGTATAGAAGTGTTGTGAATAAGATCTGTTTTGGCCTTCGTTATGTGGTGTATTGTGCTGTGACCCCTGAATGTGGCTTGTTCCGAAACAGGGGGTGCTCCGGAACCCCCCCCTTTAACTTAATGGAACTTAACAGCTAGGCCGGGCTTTGGGGAATATGGGGATAGTATGATCAGATATGGTCACGTGAAAGGGTGGCTACAATATACATAAATCGCTCCTTGCTCGGAATATGATGTGGTATTCGAAATATATTCCCCTCTTGGCGCATACCTATATTGATTTGTTAGGGAGCTAAATATGCCCCGTTCCACGACCCGGATCCTATCAGGAAGAACCCCAGGCTTTTATTGGTTAGATTAGCTTTCATGGCATTGCGAACTAAGCAATGTAGGCCCTCGGGGCGGCCAATATTTCCGAATGTTTCCATCCGAGAAACGTCGAACGCTATTTGGATCAAATTGCAAGGTTGACACACAAGTCCGAGCCCACTGACTTGACTAACGAACGGGCCGTAACTACACTCGCTACCATTCTCTTCGGACTGCGCTGAAGAACGTTGTCAACAGTCCGAGTTGAGCGGGTTGAATTGCATCAACCAAGTGAAACCTGAGAAGAATAAGAAATGAGAGGGGCTAATGATTTCCAAATCGTGTATAAAGGCCGCCTGTGTGTTCCCGTATGCATTGAGCGTTATTGGCATCTTCTTTATTTTGACTCTTGACTCTTTCGAAACCATAATTACCACAAATATTCTTACACGACAAAACATAACTTGGAAAACTTGACAGCGACAATACTCTCATTGAAACTTGGGCTATCAAGGACGAACAGCAACCATGGCCGCCATCCCTCGCCTCGCCGGCAGCGTCACCCATCTCCTCCTTCTCCTGACCGTTCAGGTCACCGCCGCCCCCGCCGCCGATAACCTTGAAGTCACCACCCGTGGCACACCCGACAACGCGGCAGCCGACGGCCTCATCCCCGCCGTCTTGAAAACCCGAGCAACCCACGCCGGCGGCGTCGACATGGACGCCCTCTGTCGCGAACAATGGGGGGAGGGATAGATCGCCCTCCTGTACGGGGACGGAGTCTTTGACTGGAAGTGCTGTTACTACCTCATCAACTGGGCCGGGCCAATCAACGTCGACTTGTACTGTAAGAAGCATCACGGAGGGAACGCCTATTCGAGCGCCCCCGGTGGCGGGAAATATGACTGGGGGTGCTATTATTCTTGATATTTTGTAACAGGTAGTTTTTACGACTTAAACAAGGTGTCTGCGGGAGAGAAGGAGGGTTTGGATTTAGAGTTGAGATAGGGTACCATCCAGTCGCTAGCGCTCCTAATGGGCCGGGTACGATAATTTAAATCCGGACGTTTTCTTAACTCAAACTTGCCAAGGAAAAAGAATAAGTCTTAGACGCCAACCCGCTCGCTTCTGGCAGGCCGATATAACACCTTGGAGGCGAGAGGCAACCAAAAAGCCATGACTAAAGCCAGCTATCACGCTAGGCCAAGTTCGACCCCAAGCGTAGAAAATATTGCATAATCACCTTTGCATACGAGACATCTGTCGCAAAACCGAAGAAACTTGAGCCTCAGCACGAGATTACAGACAACGCGCGGAATATCTTGCACTCCTTTGCGACACACGGTGAGGGGGGCACAGCTCGTGCTTGTCTCCAGTTTGATCTACATAAAGTCCACTTGCTGAAATGGGAAAATACGTACATGCTGGATAAAATAGGATATCATTTCATATTCTCATCGCGTAGGCTGTTGCTAAACCATCTCGCAGCTTGACTTCCACCAATTGACCCGCCTCTCGCGGGAACAAGTCCCCGTGCTAGACGCCCTCCTGCATTTTATTGTCTTCCTCCAAATGAGATTATCCAATGTGCGGCACAAACTTGGACCACTCCGGCAAGAGATACACCGAGTCTGGAAGATGCCAGAGCCCGATAACGCAGGAACGAAGGCTGCATCAACGGAATACATTCCAGGGGTTGACGAAATCACCGGAGCATTTCAGGCCCTGAAGCACGAGAAGAACTTTCCACTATGGGGAGCTCTTGCCACCTAAACTTTCACCGACATCCATCATATCCTGTGGGACCAGTCTGACATCACTCATCTATGGCTGCAAGAATTTCTGACAAACAGCCAAACGAGCCTTCAGTCAATGCGAGCCTGGCATGGCACTGCTATGCCCGGGGGCGCACCTGGAAAGTTGGAGATCGCCAAGCTTGATTGCGGCAGTTTAGAGCACCTCATGAAAATACTTGACAGCTGGGGTGGAGATTTTCTCCTAGCAGCGAAGCGTTTCGCAAACAAGATCGGAGGGAATCTATCTACAAAAAGGCACCACCCAAACGAACTACTCTCAGCCCACCCCGTATTCTGCGGAGTGTTCCTATACTCGGCCCAAACCCTCATTCGGAACTGCGCCTTGCGATGGGAAGCGGAAACAGGAGTCAAACAAGCAGCCGCCCACATATATAACGCATGCACTGCGTCAGGCCAACTCACACAATTATGGATTGACATGGAGATTGATCTCTCCTTAGGTGGTACCATTTATGGTTTCTGTCAGGTGGTGGTGGATCAGTGGACAGCTGGCAATGAAAATGGCATCCTCCCCGTGGTTGGTTGGCCAACTGATTGGCTCTTAGGCCACAGCCACTTAGCCCCACTTAGCATGCGTCCTCACGTGGCAGGCCAGAGATTACCGTTCTCCCCAAATCAATTCTAAGCATTCCTCCATCAAGCAGGCACTATAAAGCCAGGCTCCCAAAGTGCAGCATGCTCTATCCATTTTCGTTGTTTCTTTTTAGCTCACCGCCTCAAGCTTTGAGACAGCTAGATGACAACCACGACCGTGGACACCAGTAACCATGACGTTGGCCATCTGGGGCTTTACCCCCGCTGTGGCATTTGTGCAGACACGGTATTGAGGCACGAACGGGTAATAGCGCATATGTGAGCACGCCAACCCCTCGCGACTGCAAGCTGGCCCTTTCCTTTGTCGCTTTGACTCGCCCCGTAACAGAGAATGCTAACTCGTCTTAGTCTTTGGGAACCGTGATTCGACATCCTACCGCAGTCACACCCGACCCTTCGCATTCCCCCAACCAGGTCATACGATCACAAGGGTCGATGGCCATGTCTTGTGCCGCTATCCTGACTGCAGAAAATGCGCTGCTTCGCCCGAGTTCGCTCCAATTCATTTTGACTGCTTCGAGATCTTCCGGCGCCAATGCTCAGTCAGTGCATCACATGCGTTGGACCGTCTCTGGATCTTGGCTGCGTGGAGGAATCCTTGGCGTGGAGCGCGACCTATCCACCTTTCGGCCCCAATGGTGGACAAGGACACACTAAGGACGATATCCGGCTTGTGCGGATTACCGCGCTTGTACACATTGCCTTCGGAGCTCCTTGAGATGATTCGCCAGCACTCTAGACACTCATTGCTGTGGAGATGCATCCCGGCACTTCAGTTGGCTAACTATGTATCGGCTACGGAACCGGAGCCGCTCCTTGCGGTTCCGCTTCGAGAGCTTCTCTTCTGGGAGCGCAGTGGGAAGGTTGAGCGCGTTATAGGATCCCCCTCACCACCTCCGACACTGAGGTTAACCGTCGACTCTGCTGGTATCAGCAAAGTCGAACGCCTCCCTAGCCCGCCTATCTATATAGGTGAACATGCTAGTCGCTTCGCCTTTATCGTCCAAGATGAAGCGTCCATCTCTAAAGTGATAGCACAGCTTAAAGTACGTCCCCAGTCCTATCTTGTTTTTGGCCCCGTACGCTAAGAATGGTTTTTGCTTTTGCAGGACGGACGGCTGCGGCTTAAATTACCCGTCTAGCCACAGACGCTCCCCATTTGGAACACTCCCGCGCCACCGAGCTTGGCTCTTTGCAAAGCGTATCCTGCGGAGCTTGCTTCGTGCTAGATTATCCATGCAGCCAAGATGGACAAGTTGGACGGCATTACCTTTTTCTTCTCTTTGGGCCAGCTGTTTGGCATTAATATCCACCGCTTAGAGGAATCGTGCGCTAGGGACACTTTCGTGCGGAATTTCCCTAATCGACTTGGGCGGACCGTTGTCTGGATTTATTTGCCTCTGTCACAACAGGATCGCGCCCTCGTTCTCGGTATCCGAAAAGAACTGCAATCTCGGGACTTGAAGATCCTTATCAGGATGGAGCTCATCGGCGACGTCGTCATTGGCTTGCAATCCAAAGGCCAGGTCAAGGACCGATGTTTAGCCGCATCTCCTCCCTTGACAATGATTTATGGTGAACCAAGCGAGGGATGCCCAGTCCGCTTCTTCGGCGCTCACAGCGGATCGCCCTCAGACGAGGCTCATCCCAAGCCGTTTCGATTGGAAAAGCCCGGCCCCTGCCCAATCGACAATGACGCCTACTTCTCATGGGCCCCATTGTGCGCTGTTTTATCAACGCTAGTCTTCTACGACCATAACACTGGGTCTTGCAGAGGTATTCTTTTCCGTTACCAGAACGGGGGTTCCCGGGCGGTTGGTCAGTGCCGTCTACAGGTAGATCCAGCAGAGAGTGTTGTCCAACCAGCCCGGTTTTGTTTCCGAGCCAATTCGTGTCCTTCACGTTGGAACAGAATGACTCAAACGGTGCAGGTGAAGTTTAAGCAAGGCGCTCGAAACAACCACACAGAGAAGGACATTGACGGATGGGAGCCTCATCCAATGAAGGGCCTGGTCAAGTTCTGGTTTACTCCTGAATCCTCGTTTCTAGTTGTCGAAAATTGAATAAAGGTTTGCCCATGGCTATTCGTCGCAAAGGTAAGGAACATTCCATTCCTAGGAAGCTCTCCTCCAAAACAAACTGGCCAGGTATGCGGCTTTCGGGGGTCAGTAGATCCATGAGCACCTGTAAACCTTGGGCCCCATAAAGATCCCTTTTCTACATGCACTAGCAACGCACTTTTCTATCTACTTGCTTTGATAGTAGCGAACAATTTAATGCGCTCACATATTTAGATGATATAACTGTATAGCGTCTTATAAGGGCTATCAATCTTCAAGAACATAAATTGAGAGACACAATCAGGAAAGACAAAACCTCGGTGGGGAGCCACACAAGAGAAGAATCGGCGGCAAGGCAAAACCTAGGGAACGGTTCTCAGCCAAGTTTTTTTGTCCAGTAGACCGTCTTCTTTCCATGGCGGTAAATCCACACAGTCCGCTGATCAAGCTTTCTCCTGACCCAGTCTTCCTCGGTAGAGGGCTTTATACGACCGTTCCTATCGAAATGGAGTTCATCCTTTTTGAAAGTGTGAGATACCTTGGTTACCCTCACTTCCACTTCTTCCCGGCCGTCTCCGTCGTGATGTGCCTCTGAAGGACCGACTTCAGGGTAGCCCTGTGCCTCGGACTGCCGGCGGAGTTCTCTTGAAGCTCTTCACCAGTGGCCCAACCAGGGGTTTCATCGCCGAGTCCGTAGTTTGCACCTTGTGGAAGCTGGGCTGTAGCAGAGGCAGACGGACCGGCGCCGAAGTCCACAGTATCGGACATCGGCGGTGCGTGTTGCTGAGGAGCTGTATCCAACTGAACAACTTCACTGTCGTGCCAGCCGGCGTGAAGTGTTGCGTTGGCCGGTCGAGGCGAAGGAGTCATGTTGAGCAGTTCTCTCGGAGGTGTCATGTGCTTCTTGATGTACTCCAGACCGTCGGCAATTTCCCAGCCATATGTAGATATCTCCAGATATTCACTCCTCTCCGCCAAACCTTGGCTAGCCGGAATGAATGGAATCAGGCTTGTGCTCCTCTCAGAGAATATCCACAGCCGTGCGCTACTTCCGACGCACGTCATGGTCCAAATGTGCTTGATCCCGGCCTCGACGTAGTATGCGCAGGCGGCGGTGAACGCCTGGTATTCCACCTCTTCAATGTCGGAAGGCGAAGCGCTGGCTCACTTGGCCTCCAGGAAGAGTAACGTCCCGACGGTTGTTGCGCTGCTGTCCATCTTCTCGACAATAAGGTCGACACGCCTCAGCTCACCAGGCTGATGTGTTCGTGGCTGCTGGGACGACACCACCCATTTGTCATCGGCGGATATGGCGTGGTTGAAAATGTATTCCCACAGTCGTGTGGTTGCCCACTCTGGGTGGATTTGGGCATCTTCCTACAGCCGGCGAAGGCGTGGGGTCGTGATGAGGGGTATCACTGCTCAATGGCAACCCTGACAGGATGGACAGAAGGGAAAAGTGTAATCCAATGTTAAAAGCAACCCGCCAGCAAGTGGATGGCAAGCCTGTTATCTATTGTAAGAAGTGGGCTGAGATGCTACAGCAGTCCCGCCGCAGGCCGGGATGGCCTATGACGTCTGCCATGTGAATTTTGGGCTGAATTTAGGCGCGGCCAGGGCCATATGCATTTCGGTACATTGCTTTGCCAAAACAGTGGTGGCATGCCTCACCATGTGGCGAGCTGACCTCCAACTAGTATCTAGTTACGCAGCGGTGGGGCATTTGATGCAACTTGCTCAGTGAGACTTAGCGCGTCCCCTTTTGGCGAGCGAAAGCCGAAGAATCTTTCGTTTAGGTAGCAAGATGTTGGACCCTTGGACAGGTTATCCTATAATTCCGGTAGAAAGTTTGATGGCCGATGATGTTGGTCTTTTGACTTGATCTTCTTGCTTGGGCGGCGCTCTTGCGAGAGGTCGTCTGCCTGCCCGGCTGTCTTCTGATTTTGCGCGCTCGCCATGATCGCACTTTGCAACCACAACCCCAAATGCCTACAAACTGCACGAAGCGCTTAACGAGGTGTTTTCTAGTCTGGACCTGCCGAGATAAGAATATCCTATGTAGGTAGATTACTTGCCGCCAAAAGACCTGGTCACGGTGATGAAAAAGTTGATGCCAACAATAGCTCCGTCTTAGTGCCCCTGTACTCAACTCGAACTTTAGCTCTAAACTGTGCAAAAAAGCAGGAGAAAATAGCATCGTTTACGCATTGTCCCAGAGGTTAGAAAGCGGTGCAATTTCATTGATCACTGTGGAGATTCGCATTCAGAGTCTGTCATCTTTGCACGCTCTCCAGCTCCAAACCAAGACCCTCATCCTCGGCCAGCGTGTCCAACCTATCCAAGCTCGCAACCAATCTCCTCGCACTACACTCATGTGTCCCGAAGCTAGCCGGTCCCTTTTTCTCGGCGTGAAACGTTTCATGGTTTCTATTGGCGCCATTGGCGCCACCACCACTGGCAATCCCATTCGACCCATTGACTGCCCCGTTGACTTTCGCGCTCACCCCGTTCTGATTCCCCTCACCTCCCCGTCTCTTAGACTCTGCAGATCGATAATCGGCCACAGACTCAACGACGGCGGCATGCGTGACACCAGTAAACGGCGCGGCAGCTCGAGGCCACAGGAGGCCACTCTTGCTCAGCGTCTTGGTCAGCTCGCCGAGCAGGAAAGAGTCGCAGTGGAACTCATGGCAGGCAGCCGAGCCGCTGCTCAGGCCATCAAAGACGCCATAGACAACAGCCAGCGCATCTGCAACGAGTTTCTGTCGCCCTGCGTCAATCGCACCTAGATTCCATGTCAGTTGCACGCAGCGTATTGGTGAAGAATAAACTCCAACTCACTGACAACCCCCTCCGCAATCGGCAGTCCCTCCCCCCTGATCACCCCCTCCCCCTTCACCACCGCCACCCTCGTCGCCGCGCGAAACGCCTCCGCATGACCAAATACACTACTCAGATAAACCCACATCACCAACTCCCGACCACAAACATTCGGCACCCCCCGACTCAGCAGCAAATTCGACGTCCATCGATCCGCATACACCTCCAGCACATCCAACAGCCGAAATGTATCCACAAACCGCGCAATCTGCGCCAGCGTCTCAATATCCACCGCCTTTGGTACCTTGGACCCCTTCCCGTGCACGGCGTTGAGTACAATCGCCACCGCCCGGGGGTGGAACGCTCCCGGCGCGAGAGTCAGGTGGATCCGCCCGTCGGCACGGACGCTGGTGTTGCGGTGGAAATGGCGGAGCTTTTGGGTGAAGATTGGAGAGGCGAGGGTGAGGTGCTTAGAGGAGACTTTGATTCGGAGGCCGGAGTGGCGGAGGTTGTCGATGGGGAGTGGTGGTGGTTGGGTGGCGCCGATGTCGGTGTTGTCGCAGGGTGTGGAGGGGTGTTTTTGCCAGGGCGGGACGATTACCAGGACGTCGGACTCAGGGTCGGTTTCGTAGAAGGGGGAGGGCTTGGCGAAGGGGAAAGGGATGAGGACGACCCAGATTGAGTCCATTGCGAAGGATTGACTTGATTAGGGGGGAGTGAGGTCGAAATACGGACGGAAGTGGACCAAACTGGTGGGTTGCACGTCTTGGAATTGAGTTTTCTTTTTTTTCAAGGTGAGAACGGAGACACGGGGGATTAAATCACGCAATTCTCGCAGATGCCCTTTCTGGGGAAGGTGCGTTCCCCGCGTCTCAAAGGTGGGATGGGCCAACCACCCACGCTGTTGGGACCAATCAGCCCCGGTAATAATATAAGCTTTAAGAGAGGATTAGCAATGCCAACTGTACGGGAGTGAGCGTACATATGCACTTGCTGGGGAAGATGAATTGAGGGAGTAGATGCAATCTCATTTTCTAGTCCAAAAACGGGCGTTTAACATATTTCTTGCCTTTTGTGTCGGTTACTCTCGGACCCGATCTGTGCTCTCGTCGACTTCAAGTTGCTGCGAATCTTCTAGGGGTAAACAATGCTACTTGGTGCTCAAAACCAGCTGTTGACTCTATCGCAAACACAACGTCAATGTTAAGCGCAACAACTATCCTGAAAACTTTATATAAACCTCTTCACGGACAGAGTGGCATGTAGGGCCTGACTCTGCCTCGACACTATCTGCGAATGGTCTACTGGTATGGGCTGGGAGAATGGCGGGGCCCATATACCACCTTGTCCGTGAAGTAGCTTATACAAACTCTCCGGGGAGGAGATGGTGACGGGAATTGCTGTGTTGGGATAGAAAAACATCTTATCGGTCTGCGTAGAAAGATGCGGGATGGACTAGAAGCGCTTCTGTGTTGCAGGATTAGGAGAGACAGTTTTGTCGATGAGGTGGCCCTGATAAATCTATTACTATTTCAAAACAAGATTTCATCGTGTGCCTCATTCTCTACAGCGGCAGAGACCAAGTTTCATGACAAAAGACACAACTTCAAATGCCCTATGTTTTTTTCTAATACTAGAACTACGCTTAGGCCCAGTATGTCGCAATCTCTCTCAAGTCCTCGAGAAGTGCAGGAGGATTATCCAGCCCGGGGAAGTGACCGCCGAAATCATGATCTGCAGAGAAGCATTAGCATCCAACGCGCATGAAAGATCATCTCCAGCCCTGGTCCTCCAACCAGGCTGTTCCAAAACAGTCAAACTTACTCTGATACTTGACAAGATTTCCCACCTGCGCGACCTTAGCCGGCGGCCAAAACCCCACGTTATATTTAAACGCGCTAAACAGTAACGGCGCATCCGTCTTGGCCTTGGTATATGCGGGCCGGAACCCGTTCGGGTTCTGCGCATAGATAAACGCGCTCGATACGAATGATTTGGTCAGATAATACAGCGAGACGCCCGTCAAGAGCTCCGCGTGGTCGAGCACGGACGGGCCGGTTCCAGCTCTCGGGTCGGACCAGCCAATGATTTTCTCTCCGATCCACGCGAGCTGGCCGACAGGGTTGTCGTATAGTGCGAGGCCGATGGTGTTTGGCTGCCAGACTTAATATTAGCTTCTCCTCTTGAATATACCCCCTCCCATGCACCTTCAACCGTCCACAAAACTGCCTAAAGAACGGTGTAAAATACCTTCGTCCCCTGCTCCACAAAATACCCGTTCCCCGTCGCGCTCCACTCAACAAACCTCCCCTCCTCAAACCTCTCCAGCTCCGTATCTAGCGTCACACCCTCAGCCGCCAACTGCTCGGGCGTCAGCGGGAAGAACGGGATAAACGCAAAATGGCCCGCTCTAACGGAAGAATTAAAGCCGCTGTACAACGAGTACGCGACCTCGGAGCCCCAATCCGTCCCGTGCGTTGCGTAGGTCTTGTACCCTAGAACCGAGGTCATGAGCGTGTTAAACACGCGCGCTGTGTCAGTGTTGGTCCAGTTTGCGGGTGGGGCGGAGGAGAATGCGAATCCTGGGAGGGAGGGGACGATGACGTTGAAAGAGACGGGTTTGCCGGTGGAGGGGGTAGGGGATGTTGTGGTCAGGGGCTTGATGATGGGGGCGAACTCGAGGAAGGAGCCGGGCCAGCCGTGGAGAAGGAGGATGGGGATTGCGTCTGGGTCGGGAGACTTTTCGTGGATGAAGTGGATGGCTAGGTTTTCGATCGTTGTGGTGAAATGTTTGAACTTGTTGATTGTATCTTGCTCCTTTCTCCAATCAAAATCATCCAGCCACTGGTTTTTCAAATCCTTGAGCACGTCTAAGTCGATACCGAAAGAAGAGCCGAGCCCTGGGTATTCTGGCTTGTCTGGGAGTTTGTTCTCTTTGATCAGCTTGAGCATGCGGGGCACCTCGCTCGAGAGGTCGACTTTGAAAGGCTTGACGACTGATGGCTCCACTGGAGAGGCGATGCCGAGGCCGACAGCCATGAAGGCTGCGAAGGCGTAGGAAAATGTATGGTGATGCATCTTGTGACCTGAATCAGGGATGCCTTGGTTATTAGGAGGGATTGCAGGTTCAGCCGATACGCAGAAATATGCGATCGCTTGGCGGCTTTATATCTGTAGGATCAAAAGTACCAAGAAACATCCTACATTACCATTGGCCAGTAAGGCCCTGCAGCTCGGTTGAAATATACTGAGAAACACCCGACACGGGAAATATTACCGTTGATGAGTAAAGGCCTCGCAGCTGGCAAGCAGCGCGCAACATAAGCACTGTTACATAGGGCAGATGGCAATTCCGGTAGCGAGGGGCTTGCACAGATTAGTAAGCCAAGATTGGTAATGCATCGCGTTGCGGTTGCACGATTTGCGGAAGGCTCGGACCACGTGCATGTCGCAATGCGGGGTGTGTTTACAGGCGGAGTTCAGCCGGGGACATATGAATAATTAGTGCTGTTTGAAAACATTATCATTCGTTCCAGATTGGAACTTAATAGAGACGCTCGTAACGCTAAACTGCGCTGGTTATATGCGCTATCTTGCGTTGATACAAACAAAGATGGGAACAAATAAAGATAGGTGGTGATGTCTGGACAAACTGGGTCCGAGAATACTTGCTCAAATTCCGATTACAGCAGGGCCATGATCAATACGAGCGCAATACCAGCTCCGGATTACAAAGGAAACGGAAATGTCGCGAACCCAGATCCCTCTCGGAGTACCAGGCTGTAATATATTAACCCACCCCGCCGCGACGCCGTCCTCCCCCCGCAACGGCGTCGTCATCGCCTTCCGCACCGACAACCCCGGCGCCTTGATGCTGCACGGATGGGGCGATAGAAACGGAAAAATGAAAAGGGGCGAAGGGGGATTAGGGGATGACTACTGTTTCTCTCGGAGAAAGATAATAGATGTGATTTAAACGGAACACGGCCAGAAAGTAAGGTACCTTACGGACCCTTTGTATTTTCCCTCGTTGTTAACGGGATGCCCAGTGTGTTGGTAACCTGTGGGGGCCATAATCCGTAGGATCGGGATCTACATCGGAGCAGCTCGCTTACGCGGATTCTGCCTAGTAACGGGCTATAAAGGCAGGTCACTGGTTGAATGTAACCTGGGAAATTACGTAGCACTGAAATCCAACGTACTTGGGCCAATGGAATTTGCCAATCGCATTAATAAAAGATGTCTGGCGGGGTACAAAACACTAGAACTACCCCGTGCGGCTGGGTGGTAGTCTTTCCCGGTCAGTTCCCCGGACACAAAACAATGGAACTCTTTTCATATATCGCGGGTTCGAAGCTATTGGCCTCTAGCCTTCTCGCCATCCTCGCTGTTACCGCCGGATTCCCAGACATAGCAACTTGCTCCCCTACTAACACATCCCCGAACACCTTTCTCGAAGCCATCCGAGAAAAGCATCATCTGCCAGGGCTCGCCGCCGCGCGCATCACGTCCAAACATGGCACACGCCAGCCCACAATTTCCCGCGCCGCCGTCGGTGTCCGCAAGTTCGGCAATGCGACCAAAATGACCCCCTACGATACATTCCACCTCGGCTCACTGTCCAAAGCCATGACAGCCACCCTCCTCTCTATCCTTATGCGCGACCCTGAAAGCCCCTTGACCTGGAACACCACCGTCCCCAAAGCCTTCCCGCACCTATCCGATATCCTCCTCCCCGAGCACAGCACAACCACGCTCGCCATGCTGGCCGCCCACCACGCCGGAATCAACGACACGGCCTCTATCCTCGCAAACCTCCCCCTCTGGCTCGCTATCGAAAACAAAACATACACCCCCGTCGAGGGCCGCCGCCTCGTCGCCCAATCCACACTCTCCGTTCCCCCCATCACCATCCCAGGTAGCTCCTACCTCTACTCCAACATTGGGTACATGCTCCTCGGCCACCTCATCGACACCTACCCCTGGAATCCCCCGAATAACCACCCCAACCACCCCAATCCCAACCCAAACCCAAACCCCAACACCTACGAATCCCTCCTCCACTCTCACCTCTGGACCCCCCTCTCCATCCCCCCTAACGGCTGCGGCTTCGGCCCCGTCCCCGAACCCTCCCCCTCATCAATCAACAATCCCTGGCCCCATGTCCCCGGCGCAAACCCCGGCGATGATCCAGTCCCCCTCCCGTCAGACGCAGACCTCCCTCCCGCTCTGGCACCCGCAGGGACGGTGCATTGCACCATTGAGTCGTATGTGAAGTTCCTCGGGTTGCATCTCGCCGCCTTCTCGGCGGGGTATGGAAATGAAGCGAGGGAAGCTGCTGGACAGGAGGGAGGGGGGTTGCCTCCTTTGGGACTGGGTTTGGGTTTGGGTTTGGGCAGGGAGGACTTTGAGGTGTTGCATACGCCGTATCGGGTTCTGGCGGGGAA